>Ga0105162_1000356_pt1 | contig 30213 bp, 25 predicted proteins | sample JNZ201metaG_FD_81532 | JGI IMG/M metagenome (GOLD analysis project Ga0105162, IMG submission 81532) | Hot spring microbial communities from Jinze hot spring, China to study Microbial Dark Matter (Phase II) - JNZ 20120812A | ecosystem: Environmental > Aquatic > Thermal springs > Hot (42-90C) >...
AAATAATTACTTTCCTCTCTATATAATTCCTCTAACGTATGGATTATTTTACTGAGTTCATTGTTAATTTTCTCTCTTTCTTTTTTTAAATCTTTTACTTTTCTTTCCTTTATTATGATTTTATTCAAAACTTTTTTTTCTTTCTCTTCAATTTCATTTAATAAATTTTCTGCTTTTTGTTTTTCAATTAATTTTTCTTCTTTTAATCTATTTAATTCTAATCTCTTATTTTTTTCTCTTTCTATTAAAATGTTAACTCTTATTAAACTCAATTTCCTAAGCTCTTCCTTTATCGCGAGATACTTTTTAGCTTCCTCTGCTTGCCTTCTGAGATGAAAATATTGATTTTCAACTTCCTTAATAACATCGTTTATACGTTGTAAATTTTGCTTAGCCAGAAATAAGTTTTTTTCGATCTCTTCTTCTGTAACCTTTAATTTTGAAATACCAGCCAGATCCTCAAGGTATCTTTTTCTCTCTTTGGAGGAAACTTCTAAAAATCTATTTACCTCCCCTTGGTCTATGATCCCATAACTCTGAGGATTAACTCCCAGGTCTAAAAAGAGAAAATGTATATCCTTTAATCTACAGGGTTTATTATTGATATAAAATTCACCTTCACCATCTCTGTAGAATCGTCTTATAATATGTATTTCTTCAAAATCTTTATACTTTTCAAATACTGGGGGATCATGAGAAAGAACTAATTTTACTTCAGCAAAGTCTATTTTCTTATCACTATTTCCTGAGTAGATGAGATCAGCAATTTCTTTAATCCTCAATCTCTTAGTGCTTTGTTCTCCGAGGACCCACTTTATGGCATCAAGAATGTTACTTTTGCCAGAACCATTTGGTCCTACAATGGCAGTAATACCCTTTGTAAAGGGTAGAATAACCTTGTAAGGAAAAGACTTAAACCCGTAGATCTCCAGCTTCTTAATATGCAAGGCTATTTATAGGAGAGAGGTTTTCAAGCTAAATATACCAGAAAAGGTCAAAATTTGAAGGTATTAAGTTTTTTCGTGTAGGCTTAAATACTCCTTAATTTCATGTATCAAAGCTGCTGGACTTTTAATAGGATAGGGTAGATGTTCCAAGATTTCCTCTGCTGAAAGCCCCTTAATGGTGAGCCCCTTTACTTTTTCTTTAAGCTCAGCTGGATCATTAATAGGATATCTAATTCCTTTAGAACGTTTAAGGATAGAGTAAGCCCAGGGGACATCAAGGGCTTTAACGAGATCGGCAGCAACTATGCTGCAATAATAGATAAGTGTTTGGGCCTCGTGCCCTTCCTTAATCTCCTTATAAGCCAATTTGGCTATACCACCAGCAGTATGGACTTTTAATTCCTTTGTCTCTTCTGTGATAAGTTCCTCGATAGATCTTATTTTTTGAAAGGCCAACTCTGGATCTGCCCTCAAAATATTTCTAACAGTGTTTTTAGTAAGCCCAACCCGTTCTGCGATCTCTTCATCTGTTTTCATGTATTCTTCCTTCAAAACTATGGCATAGGCTGCTCTGGCCAGAGAGGGAAGCCACGTGAGAGTTCTAAATTCTATAAGTTTATTTAATCCACCAAGCAATTCTATAGCCTTGAAAAAGACTCTGGTCACCAGATGTTCAATTTCACTCTCGCTAACTACTGGTTTATTCAGTTGTATAACCATAGCCTACCCTCCTTCTTTTTTACGGTATATAGGTGCTTTAATAACTACCAAACCAGCTTCCGTAATTTCTAAAAAGTGGGTTTTAGTATCATGGCCACAAAGTCTGCAGCCATCGATTCTAAATAACCGCACAACATCGCCAAGGGGTTTATTGTAGGTCTTAGCCTTATAGGGGGAGTCAATTAGTTCTTTTGCCAAAACCATGGTACCATCAACTATATGGCCAACGGCATAACCACCTGCTGCTTCTGCTGTAAGTTCTTCATGTCCACTTCGTTTTTGGGAGACAAAAAGGGCTGTCTGATACCATTTTTTCATAAAATTGAAGAGCCTTCTCACAATGGCCCGAGCTAACATTTCTTTGGTCTCAAACAGGCCTGTTATAGAGTCAATGACCGTAAATCTAACTTTAAATTGTTGAATAGCATAGCCAAGGGTAGCTAAAAGGTCAGGAAGGTTTTCTCTAAGCCTTGAAGAACTTGCAGCATCAATGATTATTATGTTATCCTCAAAGGCGGAAAAGTTTAGTCCCATAGCTTCAGCCCTCAGCTTAAGGGAAAGGGCTACGAAATTAGCAGGAGCTTCAACAGTTATAAAGGCGACTCGTTCATTAAGACTTGCCTGTTTTACCGCAAATTGTTCCACCAGTAGAGATTTCCCTGTATCGGAAACCCCTGTGATATTAAATACTGAATAGGCTGGAATACCATTTAGCACCTTTTTAACTATTTGTCCCTTTTCAGAGGTCACTATAAAAAAGAGTTGGTCTAAGCCCTCAACTCCCGTGGGGACGCCATAAAGTTTTGGGGCCTTAGCAACAGCTTCGCTACCACGAAAAATAGACTTTAGATCTGGCTCTCCAATTCCTGAGAGTTTTTCACTCTCTTCTGATAGAAATTCCTTCTTCATCAAACTTTTAATATTAGTGAACAATTCTCAAAAGTAAAGGGTCAAACTTTTTGTTAAATTTTTATTAATCTTTTTAAAGGCAAGGCTTATTGTATTGTTAAATTTTAAAAAAATGATATGATGGAATGAGTTTTTATGGAGGGTTCTATGAAGGGCTATCTTAATAAATTAGGCTCAGCGAAGCTTGCTATTGTTCTTTTCTTTTTACTGGCAGGAATCTCTATTTTGGGAACTCTTATTCCTCAGGGCCAAACTGCAGGATTTTATCTTACTAAATATGGACAGGCCCTGGGAAAACTTATTCTTTTCTTCCAATTAAATGACGCCTATCACTCATGGTGGTATATCGCTACACTTTTTCTCTTTCTTACTAATTTAGTTATCTGTTCACTCAACAGACTTCCCTTTACACTTAAGCTTTACAGTAAGGATCCTGCTGATATCCATCCCGAAAAATTGCCCAATATGATAAAAGCAGATTTTGAGGGCAATCCAGATAGGCTTAAAGAGATCATCCTTAACAAACTATCCTTTAAAAAAGCCGAAAAAAATTTGGGAAAGGGTGAACTTTATTATAAATCCCTAAATAAGTTCTCTTTTTTTTCGGTCTATGTGGTTCACTTTTCCTTAGTTATCATAATTATTGGGGCTTTAATAGGAGCCTTTTTCGGATATAGAGGAAATATGACTATTCTTGAAGGAGAAAGTTCTAATATAGTCCAACCTCTTAGGCAAAAAGATCCTGTTTATTTAGATTTTTCTGTAAAGTTAAATAAATTTATATTAGAGACCTATCCTAACGGAATGATTAAGGAATATATTTCTAATATCACAATTGTTGATCATAATAAAACTGTAGAGGCTATCCTTAAGGTAAATCAACCTTTCAAATATAAAGATGTAACTTTTTACCAGGCAAGTTATAATATTATTCCTGAATTTAAGATTAAAATAAAATTGAATGGTAAAGAGAGAGAAGAAACCATATCTCCCTTTCAACCTTTAAATCTGGAGGATAGATATTCCATAGCCTTACAAGAATATGGGGAAGCCCATGGGCTCATATTTATGAAGGTTTGGGTGATCGAAGAAGAAAAAGGGGAGTCAAGGGAAGGCTTGGTCATCAGTGGTTTACCACCTTTAGAGATATCTTTTTCTGAAGACAAATTATCTATAGAATTTGTCGAGCTTGGTAAGCTATACTACATGACAGGGCTTCAAGCAAAGAGAGATCCTGGTAACCTCATAGTCTATCTGGGATTTATTGTTATGATTTTAGGACTTGTCTTGGTATACTACTTTGATCCTAAAATATTCTGGATATACTTAAAAGAAAAGGAGGGAAAATACGAGCTCTATCTTGGCGGGTATGCTAAAAGAGAAAGGGAGACGCTAAAGACCAAATTAATGGAGCTTTTAGAAGATATCAAGCAAATTTAATAATTATTTTGGGATGATTTTATTGGCTCTATATGAATTATAACATTTATATCTGGATGTGTCTCTTTAATATTTTTCTCAATATGATCACATAGATCGTGGGCTTCTTGTACAGATATCTCCCCAGGTACTATTAGATTAAATTCAATAAAGTTCTTTCTTCCAGCCTTTCTGCTCTTAAAATTGCCTATTTGAATGTTTAGTATAGAGCTTGTTTTAATAGAATCGTTAATTATTTTAAATATATCCTCTATTTTTTCTTTAGATAAACTAACATCTAAAAGTGAATTAATTGAGTCCTTAAATATTTTATATCCAAGATACAAAATATTTATACTGATTAACATTCCCAAAAGGGCATCAATAAACCAAAGCTCAGTAATTTTAGTGATTAGAATGCCAGCGAAGACCCCCAAAGTGGTAAGGACATCTGTAAAAAGATGAGTGGCATGGGAGATAAGAATAGGGGAGGCCTCTCTTTTGCCTTGTCTGTAGATGGGAAGGGCAAGCAGCAGATTCAGTATTAACCCTAAGGATAGGAAAAAAAGGCCATAATTCAGATTCTCAGGCATTTTTTTATGGATAATACTTTGCCAAGCTTCCCAAAAAATTGATATAGAGGCTAAGAGAATGAAGAAACTTTCTACGATAGAGACAAGATATTCTACTTTCGTATGTCCATAGGGGTGTTCCTTATCTGAGGGTTTTAAGGCAATTTTGGTTCCGATCATGGCCAAGAGGGCCGAAAAGATATTTACTATAGACTCCATGGCATCTGAATATATAGCTACAGAGTCTGTTAAGTAATAGGCTAAAAATTTAATAAGGCAAATTACAGTGCTTAGAAATAAACTAATGAGACTAAGGCGAAAGGCCTTGGAATCGCTATGAAGATTAGCCATGTGCATCTCAGTCTTTTGCCCTTCTAACAGAGAGTATGGCCAAGATAAAGGTTAAAAGGGCTATAAAAATTAGCGTATATATATGTTCCCACTGAAAGGGGGTTCCCCAAGCAATAGCTCTTAAGGTCTGTGAGACCAAGGTTAGAGGCAATATTTCTACCACAGGTTTAAGAAGAGGGGGAAGATTTTCCACAGGGAAAAAGGTCCCTCCCAAAAACATCATGGGGGTGATGATAAAATTGGTAATTAGAGTTTGATCTGCGTGGGATTTTATAATCATTGCTGAGGCTAACCCAAGGGAAGCAAAAATAAAGGCATTTATAAAGATGATCAGGAAAAAGGTAAAATTAACATGGAGTTTGATACCACCTAAGAGGTAAGCGATTAGCAGAATAAGGCTTATAGATAAAAAGGCCCTGGTTACTCCCGAGAGCACTTCTCCCAAGGCATAGCTTAGAGGTGAGATGGGAGCACTTTGAAACTCTTCAAAGACCTTGAGATAAAAACGAGCCACATTTACCTCCACATTTATAGCAAAGGCCTGAAGCATACTGCTTCCTGCAACAAGGCCAGGTATGAGAAATTCGAGATAGGACCTCCCATGAATCTCAAGCTCCTTTCCAAGACCAAGACCAAAGGCCAGGATATAAAGCAGAGGATTGATGGAGAAAGAGAGCAAGACCCGCCAAAATCTTTTTCTTAGTAAGAGAATTTCTCTAAGATATACTGCAAGCAAGCCTTTCATTGGGACTTCTCGGTAAATTTTACAAAGACATCTTCTAAACTAATTTTTCTTAAACTTACATAGTTACTGCTCTTAGAATATTTGACTAAGGCCTCTTCTGCTTCGCTTTTACTCTTAAAGTAAAGGGTTTTCATATCTCCATTTGCAAAGACATCTAAGGCAACTTCTCCCAGCCTTTTTATAAAATCCTTAGGGGTATTGATATCTATTATTTGTCCTTCTACAATAAAGGCAACCCTATCAGAGAGCACCTCCGCCTCTTCCATATAGTGGGTAGTCAATAAAATGGTCGTTCCTTTATTTTGGATTTGTTTTATAAAACTCCAAATTTTGCGTCGAATATGGGGATCCAAACCCACAGTTGGCTCATCTAAAAGAAGAATTTTAGGCTGATGTAAGAGGGCTCTTATAATTAGAAGCCTTCTTCTGAGACCACCAGAGAGCTCTTTAACCTTAGAATTTTTTCGCTCCTTTAGATCAGCAAGTTCCAAGAGTTCGTCTATGCGTTTTTTGATTTCCCGTAGAGACATTTTAAATAGCAAACCGTGAATTAGAAGATTTTCCTCAACTGTGAGTTCTAAGTCTAAGTTCACCTGTTGGGGAACGAGCCCTATTTTAGTTTTAGCCCAGAGTTCATTTTGAAGCAGGGATTCACCAAATAAATAAACTTCTCCCTCAGTAGATGAAGTAAGTCCTGAAAGGATTCTTAAGGTAGTAGTCTTACCTGCTCCATTTGGGCCAAGCAAAGAAAAAAGTTCTCCCTCTTTTAGGCTAAAGGAAATCCCCTTTAGGGCTAATCTTTGCCCATAACGCTTCTTGAGATTTCTTATTTCTAAGGCAAACCTTTCCATGTCAGAGGAATTTTTCCACGAAAATTAATCCTTCTTCTTCATTTATTAATTTAAAGCCTAATTTTTGAGCTAACTTTAGCATAGGAATATTTTCTTTTCTAATTTCCATCCATATCTTTTTATACCCGTTTGTCTTGGCAAAATTTATAAGCTTTTCACAGAGGAGACTGCCAAGTCCCTTTCCTTGGAAAGAATCTAAAATTTCCACGGATAATTCAGCTACTCCTTCGTAAGTCTTCATGAGATGGGCAGCACCTATTACTTGTTTTGATCTTTCATTTTGGGTAAGGGCAACCAGGGTCATTTCCTGGTCATAGTCTATGTGGCAAAATCTTATAAGATCCTTTTTGGTAATGGGCTTTTTAAATTGTTGAAATCGTAACAGGGTAGATTTCTCAGAAAGACTATTAAATAGGTCTACTAATAAAGGCTCATCTTCTGGTTTTATAGGACGTATGACAATGTCAGTTCCATCTTTGAGCTTCTCCTTTGAAATTAGATAGGTAGGATAGGGGCAAATTGATAGGTGAGAAGGACAATATATTCCCTCCAACTTTTCGGAGATGTGAAAGTATTGTTCTCCAAGAACTACTTTTGCTCTGATGCAGTAATACTGATCCTCATAGTAGAGAATAGGATTTAAAAGGACCTCTTCCATTTCGGGGAAGTCTACGATGAGATGGGAAAATTTCACTAAAAGTTCCTCTAAAAGAGGTAAAGAGAAATTAGAACTCTTTATGAGTTCATACACCATAGTTTCCTCTAAAAGTCTACGAGCAAGGATTTGATTTAGAGGCGGAAGCCCGATAGCATAATCCAAACCCAGCTTAGCTACTTTGTCACCAAGACCAAAAATAATAACACTACCAAACACTCTATTTCTTTTCATGCCCAGCAAAAGAGGTACATTGTTTTGGGTTTCAATATATTTCTGTAAAATAAGATCATGTTTTAGATAAGGAAATTCCTGAATTTTTTGCCAAAGTAGTTCTGCTTCTTTAATTAAGGATGCCTCTGAATAGATACCCTGGTATGGTCTCTCTATGCTATAACTGAGCTCAAGAAGAGAAAATTGTGATTCCACAGCCAGGGAGAGGGGATAGCCAAGCTCTTTTGCCACCTTGAGAAGTTCCTCACTGGTTTTAATAACTCTATAATCAGGGACAGCTATACCATAGGCTTTAAGGATCTCCATCGATTCTGAAAAGGTTAGAACCAAACGACTATCTTCAAAGGATTTTTCAAAGATTAAAGAAACTTTTTCTTTTTCTGGTTGAAAGTCCTCTAAAATATTACTTGGTGTTTCAAAGAGAAGTTGGATGTTTTTGTCATACTGATATAAATATATAAAGCTTTTGATAGCCTCTTCAGGTGTATGATAAACAGGGAAGGCCTGTTCAGTGAGATAATTAACAGCCTCTTTAATTTTTTCTGAGCCTACGAAGGTAAGAAGAACAGGTTTTTTTATAGGAGATGATCTGTAAGCAGAGGCTATAGCTAAGGCAACTTCAAGGGCTGGGGGTTGAAATTGAGGTGAAAAGATAATTAAGATACCATCAATTTCTTCAGCGGTAAGTAGAACTTGAAGAACTTCTTTATACTTACTGGGCTCTGCCGTGGAAAAAAGATCTATGGGATTAGTTATTGCCTCTTCAGGGACCTTCAGTATGGAGTGAAGTTTTGTTTTAGTTGAAGGGGAAAGTTCAGCTTTTTTTCCCTTATGAAAAGAGAGGCTTTTTAAAGCAAGATGAGCAAAGCCACCTGAATTAGTAACGATGGCCAAACGAGGTCCTTTTGGCCTGGGTAATTTTTCCAGAATTTCGGCAAGGTGAAAAAGATCAGCAACCTCTTTAACCTCAATAAGGCCTGCCCTTTTAAAAGCCGCTGAATATATCTTGTCCTCGGGTATTAACTCATCTAAAAAGGAAAAACAGGCCTGTATCTCCTCTTTAGGAGCTCCACCCTTTAAAACAATAATAGGCTTGCTCCTGGCAAAACCCCTGGCCGAACGCATAAATTTTCTACCACTTTCTAAATTTTCAAGATAGATAACAATAGCATGAGTACTTGGATCATAGCCTAAATAATCAATCATGTCCTCCACATCCACATCTACTTTTTCTCCCAAAGAGACAAAGAAACTAAAACCCACCTTTTTTCCTTCAGCCCAATCCAGTATGCCTGAAGCAAGAGTAGCACTATCGGAGATAAACCCTATGTGTCCCTTTAAAAGTTTACCCTCAAAGAGGCTCACCCTAATGTTCAATTTAGGGATAATAAAACCAAGAGTATTTGGTCCCAAAATACGAATTTTATGATGATAAGAAAAGACCTTGATCTCTTTAAGAATCTTTTCTGGATCAGGGACTTGGGTTTTAAAATCTGGACAAAAGAGGGCAACAGCTTTAACTCCCTTTCTACGGCAACTTTCTAAGTTTTCTAACCATTTTTCTGGTTCCGTAGCAAAAATGGCTAAATCTATCTCTCTGGGAATAGAGGAGAGATTGGGATAGCTTTGAATACCCCAAAGCACATCTTCGGTTTCAGAAATAAGATATACAGTGCCATTAAATTTGCCAAAGATTAAATTTTTGAATATGGTTTCGCCTAAGATAGCTTGTCTGTTACTATAAAAAAGGGCTATTCTCTTGGGTTTGAAGAGATAATCTAAATTATAAATAGACATCTCGGGACTTTAAAATAAAAAAGAAATTTAAAAAGTCAAGAAAAATTTAAAAGCTCTTTAAGCATCTGGTTTTTGAGAAGAGAGGAATTAAAATTTATTTTATGTTTAAGATCGATCTCTCCACCATCCCTCAAAGCTGTGGTGTATATCTTTTTAAAGGGGCAAAGGGGGAGGTGCTGTATGTGGGTAAGGCTAAAGATCTTAGAGCCCGCCTCTCAAGTTATTTTAAGGGACCTATTCTCTCCCCTAAGGTAGTTGCCCTCCTTCAACAGGCTTTTGATCTTGAATATTTTCTTACTCAAACCGAAAAGGAGGCCCTTCTTCTTGAGGCTACCTTTATAAAGAAATATCGTCCTAAATACAATGTGCTCCTAAAAGATGATAAAAATTATCCCATGCTCAGACTTTCCCTTCAGGAGGAATATCCTGCTCTACAAATAGTGCGCAGGAGAAAAAAGGGCGATAGGGCCCTCTATTTTGGACCCTTTACCTCTGCTCGAGGCCTAAGAGAGATCTTGAAACTCCTTTCTAAACTTTTTCCCCTGAGAAAGTGTAGTCTTGCGGAAATGCAAAGAAGAAAGACGCCCTGTGTCTATTATCAAATAAAAAAATGTTTAGCACCCTGCGTAAGGAAAGTTTCTCCAGAGGAATACGCAAAATTAGTGGAGGGGGTAGTAGAATTTTTCCAGGGTAAAGGGGCTTTGGTCTTGGAAAAATTAAAAAGGGAAATGGAGGCCCTGGCAGAAAGACTTGAGTTTGAAAGAGCTGCCTTTTTGAGAGACAGGATTAAGGATTTAGAGGTCATACTGGAAAAACAAGCAGTTGTCCTAAGTGAGCCCCTTGATTTAGATCTATGGGAATATAAGAGAGATAACGATAGTGAATATCTTATAGTTCTTTTTGTGCGCTATGGCTACCTATATGGCTATCAGACCTTTCACCTAAGGAGACCTATATTTGATGAGGGACCAACCTTGAAAGAGGTTATCCTTCAATATTATCTCGAAGGAAAAATTATCCCAGAACTCATTCTTGTCCCTGAAATATGGGAGAATAGAGAGGACTATGCCAAGATACTAACTGAAATGGCTGGGAAAGAGATAAAAATAGAGGTTTCTCAAGGGACGAGAGAATATATCTATCTCAGAACCATAGCTCAGAAAAACCTGGATAATTTTATTCTCTCAGAAAAACGCAGAGAAAAGCCCTGGTTTGGTGGTTTGGCAGAGGAGTTAAAGAGAGTTTTTCGCTTAGAGAACGAGCCACGCTATATAGAAGCCCTTGATCTATCACAATATTATGGAAAAGCAAGAGTAGGAGCTATTGTAGCCTTTTTTGAGGGAGAACCTGAAAAATCTCGTTACCGACACTATAGGATTAAAGGGGAGGGTAAGGATGATTTTTCCATGCTATATGAAGTTCTCTACAGAAGATTAAAAAGGGGCTTAGAGGAAGGTAATTTGCCTGATTTAATTCTGATTGACGGAGGTAAAGGCCATTTAGAGACCGCTCTTCGAGTAGCTGAGGATCTTGGGATTACTAATTTAGCTATAAGAAGTGTAGCTAAGAATGAAAGGAGAGAACCTGAGAAAATCTATATCCCTGGCCGAAAAAATCCTCTTTTTTTACCGAGATATAAAGATATCTTTCATTTTGTGGGCAGGATCATGCAGGAGGCCCATCGGTTTGCCCTATCCTTTGCGGAAAAGACCCTACAGAAAGAAAACTTAGTGACTTTACTTGATAGAATTCCAGGCATTGGGCCTAAAAGAAAAGAAATACTTTTAAAGCATATAAAGAATTTAGAAGATTTAAAGGAAATGCCCCTTGTTGACCTTGCCCGCCTTCCAGGCTTTAATCGAAAAATAGCCAAGATTCTTAAAGAAGAAATTTTAAAAAAGGCTTAAAAGGCTCCCTTTTTGAGGGAGCTTTTGTTCTTGGAAAGGGCATCTTGATTTTTAGTCCACTTTACTACAAATTGCTTATAACAGGTATTGCTGCAAAAATACCATGGAGTATTGACGCAACAAGTCTTTACTGTTATAGGCTCAGCTGTTATTAATTTCCCGCACCAAGAGCACTTACTTAGATTTTTTCTTTTTTCCCTTATCCTTTGAGGCACCCTTAAGATCTCCTTCTATTACATCCGCTAATTTTTTACCACTAAGAAGCATACCTCCAAAGATTGGTCCCATACGGGGAAGCCCAAAGACAGCACAAACGGCAATACCAGTCACATAAAGTCCCTGAGCTACCTTTCCTGTATGTTCTACCACTACTCTTTCTGAGACCTCACTCCAATTAGAGCGTTCTCCAGCAATTTCTATCCCTAATTCGGGATTTTTTCTGCCTGCAATGGCAATAAGCTCAGCATCATGCCCAGTGGCATCAACTAAGGCCTTACATTGGGTATAAAGAGGGTCTACATGTAAACCTGAGAGCTGAATAGCCGTCCAGTGCCAGAGGACTCCTACTACCCGCGGAGGATTATCTCTCACGATAACATCATCCACATTTACCCCAAGAATTATCTTGGCTCCTGCATCAAGGGCTCCCGCTGCAAGCTTGGCTATAAGCTCAGCAGGATCTATAGTAAATAACCCATTTTCTGCCCTTTTGTATTTTATCTTGAAATCCGTCACGATAGGCAAGGCCTCTTCTTGAACCACAATTTTGGGGATCATATTACCCCCACCACCAATACCCCCACCAAAGGAAAGCCTTCTTTCATAGATAAGGACCTTGAAGCCCTTTTCAGCTAAATATTTAGCAGCCGTTAATCCTGAGGGACCTGCACCTGCTATAAGAACGTCTACATCACTATACGCCTCAAGATCTTTCATTCCTTCAATAATAATAGCTTTATTAATCTGTAATTCCATGAAAAAGCCCTCTTTGGAATTATAAGTTTCTTAAAATATAAAACCCTTTGAAAAAATTTTTAGATGAAGTGAAATTTTTAACTAAGGGCCTCTTTAAAGATTTTGCGGAAATGATATCCACTGGCAATTTGTGCAAGGACTACCGCAAAATTTTTAGGCTTCTTTTTCAGGGTTTGAAAGATTAATTTCCAAAATTTCTTTCTTTCTCTCTCAAGGAGTCCGAATTTTATAAAAATTTTAAAGAGGCCTAAGATATTGCCATAATTAACTTTTAAATATTTTCTGTCTATTCGAAAGGGATTTTTCCAAGAAAAATCCTCAAGAAAGGCACTAATTCTACGATAATAAGGTTTATAGTCATAGAGGCTTTTTATTACTGTTTTATACCCTTGAATTAGATTTTCATACCCTATTTTGGGTATGATATTGGTAGACATATCAGTATTATCGCCCTTGAAAAAGGGTTTTATTCTGTTTTCGGCAAGAAGTCTTTTATAAAGTTTGGTTCCAGGTGGGGCATTAAGAAGCCCTACCATGGCTACGACAATTCTACTTTCTTAGATGAAGTTGATCAGGCGTTGAAAAATATCAGGGGGATCACTATCAAAACCTAAAATAAATCCCCCCATAACCTCAAGCCCTGATTTTTGAATTTTCCTAATATCAGCTACAAGGTTTCTATTTCTGTTTTGGATTTTATTAGCCTCTTTAAGGCTCTCCTCTGAAGGGGTTTCAATACCAATAAAAACCGAAGTAAAGCCAGCTTTTATCATAAGATCAATTAAGTCGCCATCATCAGCAAGATTTATAGAGACCTGGGTATCAAAATAAAAGGGATAGCCATGTGCTTTCTGCCATTCAATGATCGTAGGAAGAATTTCTTCTTTGACCTTTCTTTTACCACCAATGAAGTTATCATCTACAAAGAAAACAGAGCCTCTCCATCCAAGTTTATATAGATTTTCTAATTCAAGAATTATTTGCTCTTTATTTTTGGTTCTGACCTGATGGCCAAAAAGGTTAGTAACATCGCAAAATTCACAATTAAAGGGACATCCTCTGGAATATTGTATACACATACTACTATATTTGGAGAGGTTAATGAGATGGTAGGAAGGGATAGGACTTTGGGTAAGATCTGCAAACCCTTCAGCCCTATAGATCTTTTGAGGTCTTCCTTTTTGCCAATCCTCTAAAAAGTTGGGGAGGACTATTTCTGCCTCTCCCAAAATGAGATGATCCACTGCATCTGTAAAATCTTGCCAAAAGGCAGTAAAAAGAGGTCCACCTGCGATAATTATTTTATCCAATTTTTGGGCCTCAGATATAACCAGCTCTGCCGACTCCCTTTGCACTGACATGGCACTAATTAGGATTAGATCTGCCCATTGAAGATGGCTATCTTTGAGAGGTTCCACATTTAGATCAAGGAGCCTAAGTTCCCAATCCTTAGGTAAAAGACTTGCTACGGTTAATAGCCCTAAAGGGGGATGGGTAGCCTTCTTATGAACCAGTTTGAGAGCGTACCTAAAACTCCAGAAGGTGTCTGCATAAGAAGGATAGATGAGTAAGGCTCACATTTAATATGTTCCATTAGGCCTTACCCCACCTTTTAAGTTTATCCCTCAAAGTTTTCCTGTCAATACCAAGTTTTTTCGCAGCAAGACTTCTATTCCACTTTAATTGATCAAGAACTCTTAAGATATAAGCCTTTTCAATCTCCTCTAATGGTAAGATTTGCCCTTCTTCCGGTAAGATCTCTCTCAAGGGATCATAGTTGGTTAAGTCTTTTTTTTCTTCTTCAACATAATCAAATCCTGCAAAATAAAGATCTTTTTCAGTGATCTCGGAATTTTTACTAAAAATAACCAATCTCTCAATAAGGTGCTTAAGTTCCCTTACATTTCCAGGCCAAGAATATTTGAAAAAAAGATCCATGACTTTGGGGTGAAACCTTTTTGGCCCCTTTTGATATTTTTCTCCATAAAACTTGAGAAAATAATTACAAAGTAGGGGTATATCTTCTTTTCTCTCTCTGAGAGGCGGGAGATCAAGGTGCACTACATTGAGCCTGTAATACAAATCCTCTCTAAAGGTTCCCTTTTTTACCTCTTCCTTTAAATTCTTATTGGTGGCAGCAATAATTCTAACCCTTGCTTTAACAAGTTTTAAACTTCCTACTGGAGAAAACTCCTTTTCTTCAACTACTTTTAGCAGTTTAGCTTGTAAGTCTAAAGGTATGTTGCCAATTTCATCAAGAAAGAGGCATCCTCCCTGGGCAAGCTCAATTTTGCCAATCTTTGAGGTATGGGCTCCAGTAAAAGCCCCTTTCACATGGCCAAAAAGTTCACTTTCAAATAGGGTAGGGACAATACAACTACAGTCCACACAAACAAAAGGGCCAGGATAGAGCTTGTCAAACTCGTGTATTTTTTTGGCTAAAAGGCCCTTTCCTGTCCCAGATTCGCCTGTAATAAGAATAGTGGAATCAGTCTGAGCAATGATTTTAGCCTTTTCAAGGAGCTCTCTAATAGCCTTGCTTTTCCCTATGAAGGGGATCTTTCCTTCACGCTCTGAAAGATTCATTTTGAGATAGAGATTCTCTAAAGCAAGGCGTTTCCTCTCTAAAGCTTTTTCTAAGGAGAGTTTTGCTTCATAGAGTGAGAAGGGTTTTTCCAAAAAATCAAAGGCACCTAATTTGATAGCATTTACTGCTGTTTCAATATTCCCATAGGCAGATATGACAATGACCTGTGTATCTAAAGAATTTTCTATGATTTCCTTTAGCAACTCAAGACCATTTACATCTGGAAGTTTCAAGTCTAAAAAACAGGCATCATATTCATACTGTGAAAGCAATTCTCGAGCCTTACTGCCTTCAGGGGCAAGATCAACTTCATAACCTTCTTTAGTAAAGACTTGATAGAGACTGTCTCTTATAGCTATTTCATCATCTATGATGAGAATTTTCGCCTTAAAAGACATCAAAAGACATCCTCCCTTAAAGCCTCCCTTGTGGCAAGGGGTAAAGTAATTTCAAAAGAGGCCCCTTTCTCAGGCAAATTTTCTACCTTTATGGTGCCTCCATGTCTTTTTATTATACTGTGACATATGGATAAACCAAGCCCCGTTCCTTTTCCTTTGGATTTAGTGGTAAAGAAGGGGTCAAAGATATAAGGAAGGATCTCTTGAGGAATACCAGGGCCAGTGTCTGTGACCTTGATAACAATTCTATCGTCTCTTCCCTTAGTCTCAACATACAAATCACCCTCTCCTTTCATAGCCTCCGCAGCATTACTAAAGAGATTTAAGAAAACTTGTTCCATCTGCGTTGGATTAGCATAAAAAAGAGGTAAGTTTGGGTCCAATTTGAAGATAAAATTAACTCTCTTGAAAATACTATAATCAGCTATTAGGTCGTAAATGGTCAAAATGATTTGATTCAGGTTAACCCATTCCTTTTTTCCTTGTTCAGGTTTTCCAAAATCTAAGAGAGCTTTAGAAATGATTTTGCACCTTGTGGTCAGGGCGATGATCTTATCTACAATCTCTTGCAATTTATGCCGAGGCCCAAGCTCCTCTTTGAGCATATTAGCGTAAAGCAAAATACCTCCTAAAGGGTTTTTGAGTTCATGAGATATCTCTCCAGCTAATTTTCCCAAGCTTGCCAATCTCTCAGTATGAAACCAGTGGGGAAATCTTAACCAGGCCTTTTCTTCTATGAAAAGATGGAGAGAATTTTTGCCCTCCAAGGGAAAATTCACCAAAAAGTAGGAGTGGCCCATGAAAGGAAAATTAGTCAAACCTGGTTCGTCAAAATAGGGACCAAATAGATCCTCTAAAAAACTCTTTTTAGGAAAATTAGTGAGGGTTTTAAAAGCTTCTAAAAAGGCTCTATTTACATCTAAAATCAAATGTTTCTTAGCTTTGACTGTGTATTTGGCAAGGACGGCAGGGTAGGGGAATTCGTCCCATTTTTTATGCGTAGTATTATTCATGGGGATTTTTTACCTAAAAAAGTAAAGATCTCTTCTATTTCTTTTTTCATATAAGCACTGGACATAAAAACTACAAGGGTCTTCTGAGTTAATGTATTTATATTTAAGGGTTTTATATCTTCCTGAAGAATTGAGGCCTTCTTCCCTCGTTTTTTCAATTCTTCAACTATGTAATTTAAGTCTATTCTCTCTTCCTGAGGGATATGCTCAAGTTTGGGTGGGATTTTAAGAAAGATCGTATCTGCTAAGCTTAGGGCTTCTATATAGGCCTGCTGAAAAACTTTCCTCTTGCTGGAATTGGTGCGAGGTTCAAAAAAGAGAATAACCTGAGAGGGTTTATAGGCCTTAATAAGTTCTCTCAGGGTTATCTCTACAGCCGTAGGGTGATGGGCAAAGTCATCTATTAAAAGTAAATTTTCTTCCGAAAGGAGGATCTCCTGTCTCCGCTTAACACCTTTGAAGGACTCAATACCTTTAAGAATTCCCTCTCTGGGAAAGCCGAGGGCCTCTAAAAGGGCAATTACCGCAAGAATGTTTAGTGAATTGTGGAGACCTAAGAGCCTATGAGTGAAAGTGAAGATTTGCCCCTGGTTATCTCTTACCGTTACTCGGCTTAGAAAGTATTTTCCTGTAAAAAAACTTCTGCAGTCAAGTAGTCTATAATCACCTATTTGCCTTCCATATGAAAGCAGGCGGAAATTCCCTTTAAGCCCTTCAATCATTTTTCTGAGATTTCCATCCTCCCCATGGTAAACAAGAACTCCTCCCTCTTCAAGATCTCCAATTAATTCTCTAAAAACCTTTTCTAAAGCCTTAAGATCTGGGTAGACATCAGCATGGTCATATTCAAGGCTTGTAAGGATTAAGCCATAGGGATGATAATGCAAGAATTTGGGCCTTCGGTCAAAAAAGGCTGAAGGATATTCATCTCCCTCCAAGACAAACCATGGGCCCTTAGCATAGGCAAAATTCCGCTCAAAATTAATTCCCATCCCTCCTATAAGAAAAGAAGGATGCTCATTTAGGGAGGATAAGCACCAGGCTAAAAGGGTTGAGGTAGTAGTTTTCCCATGAGTCCCTGCAACAACAAGACTTTTCTTCCCAGGGAGAAGATATTTATTTATAAATTCTGGAAAAGATAAAAGGAAAAGCCCCAGTTCTTGAGATGCTAAGACCTCAGGGTGAGAGCTGTTAATGGCGTTGCCTACCACTACGAGATCAGGCTTAAAGTGATATATATTTTCTTTAGCAGGCTTATTGACCCTAATTCCCAAAAGGTTCAAGATTTCTGAAGAGGGTGGATAGATCTCAGAGGCCTCAGAGCCTAAGACTTCATATCCCTTTTCCTTAGCAAGGCCAGCAACCCCAGACATGCCTATGCCACCAATCCCAATGAAATAAGTCTTCATGGTCTCTCCTCAAGATTATCCCAAAGAAATTTGACCACTTGGTTATGCAAATATTTTCCCCTTTCAGTAAGGGCTATCTTGTTTTCCGAAAAATATATCAGGTTCTTCCGTGATAGCAATTCCAAAGCCTCCCTGTTTATATCATATGAGTATTGCCTAATTCGGCTTAAAGAAACCCCCTCTTTTAGTCTAAGCCCCATGAAAATTAGCTCTTTTACCATTTCTTTATGGTCTAATTGTTCTAAAGGGGTGTAAGAAAGTCTCTGTTGTAAAAGAAGGGCCTCATAATATTGCTTTAAATCATCGGGATTCTTGTAGCGGAGACTGTTAATCCTTGAGACTGCACCCGCTCCTAAACCAAGATAGGATTTAACTCTCCAATAGAGAAGGTTATGCTGTGCTTCAAATCCTTCTTTTGCATAGTTTGATATCTCATAGGAAACATATCCATGCGAGGTAAGATAGCTACAAATAAAGGTTCCCAATTTTACAGTTCTATATTCCCATGAAGAGGGGAGGGTATGCCCATATTTTTCATAGAAGGGGGTGTTTGGATAGAGGGTTAGTTCGTAAAAGGATAGATGAGGTGGAGAAAAGCTTAAGGCCTTAGTTAATTCCTTTTCTAAGGTCCTTATGCCTTGTCCAGGCCAGGCATATATGAAGTCCATGGAGAAATTTTCAAAGGAGGCAAGTTCAAGAAAATACAAGCTTCTTTCTATATCCTCAATCCCATGGGATCTCTGTAAGAATTTTAAACCTCTTGGGGAAAAACTCTGTACTCCCAGGCTAATTCTATTAAAACCTACTTTTTTATAACCTCTTGCCTTATCCAAAGATAAGGTCTCAGGATTTACCTCTATAGTGAGCTCTGAAGGGTAAAAAGGTAAGCTTTGGGCTAATTTTTGAAAGAGCTTTTCATAAAAGAGAGGAGAAAATAGACTGGGAGTTCCACCTCCCACATAAAGCGTAATAATTCTAAAATTATTAAGGCCAAGCTCCTTTTCTAAGAAAGAGGGGAGTAACTCTATTTCCCTTAAAAGGGCCTTCAAATAGGTCTCTTCATCTCCCCTATAAGGCTCAGAATAGAAATCACAGTAGGGACATTTCCTTTGGCAAAAGGGGACATGGATGTAAAGGCCCACTTCCATGGCTAACTTTTAAAATAAACATTTTTTAGTAAAATTACAGCGATGAGGCTTTTTCACAAATATCTCTTAAAAGAATTTTTTTTCTCATTAGGGCTTTTTTTTACGGTTTTTTCTTTACTTTTTACCCTTATTCTTGGAACCTTAAATCTCCGAGAATTTCTATATCTTAGCCCCTCTCCTTCGGTCATTTTGAAAGTCTATGTTTTCACCTTTATACAGCTACTCTCTTTTCTCTTGCCTCTATCTGCCTATTTTGGGCTTCTCTTTTCTTTCTATAAGTTTAAAGAGGAGAGTGAGTTTCTGGCCTTCTTTTCTTTAGGATATACCTTACGAGATTTTATTCCCGTTATAATCTTCTTCTTAAGCATAACCTTTCTTTTGACCTTTATTAGCCACTTCTATTTATTGCCTAAAGCTAAGAGAGCTCAAAAGCTTTCTCAGATGGCCCTCTTAGAAAATTTAGCTACCAAAGGACTTTCTGCCAAAAAACCAACCCCTGTGGCTGAAAATTTTTATATCTATGCTGAGGAGGTCATCACCGAGGATTCTTATCAACATCTCAAAGGGGTATTTTTGTTAGAAAAAAGGGGAGAGAAGGGTAGGGGAATCTATTTTGCAGAAGAGGCCCTCCTTGATCCACAAAAAGGTTTTTTAACCTTAAAAAGAGGTTCTGCTTTCTTTCAAGAGCAATTCAAGAATAATGAGATTTTCTTTTTTCAGGACTATTCTCTTTTCTTCACTCCAGAATTTCTTAAAAAAGAAGATTATTATATTAAAAGGGGAGAGATGACCTTTACGGAACTAAAGGAGGCCCTAAAGGCAAGCCTCTCTAACAAGGCACGTTATTATAGGTATTTAAGTGAGTATTATCAGAGGCTTTTTTATAGTATATCCCTTTTCCCACTCCTCATCCAAGCCCTTTGTATAGGTATATTTTTTAAGAGCCACAATCGCTTTGTATTCTTTTCTTTGGGTGTTGCCTTTTATTTACTTTACTACTTTAGTTTCAATTTTTTCCTCTCTCTCGGGGAAAGAGGGAAAATAGGACCCCTCCAGGCTCACTTAATCTTTTATACTCTCTTTAGTCTTATTCTCTCTTTTGAATTCAAGTTCTTTAAAAAAAGAGGCATAGTCTATAGATGAAGCTTTCTACCTATTATCTCTTGAAGGAATTTTTCAAGGTTTTTCTGCTCCTCCTTTTAGTAGTTTTAGCCTTTTATCTCATTATAGACTTTTTTGAGAAATTTCCAGCCTTTTTAGGGGCTAAAAAGACTTTTCTCAATTTCTTTAAATATATCTTTTGGAAGATTCAGTTAAATCTCTCCCAAATATACCCCTATGTCCTTGCTTTAAGTCTCATTTTGTTTCTTCTATTCTTGAGTAGAGCTTCAGAACTCCTTGCACTCTTAAGTCTTGGCTTTAAAAGAGAGGAAATTTTTTCTATCTTAAGTAAAATACTTCTAATTCTTTCTTTAATAGGAGCTCTTTTTTTAAATATTCTTACCCCAAAAGCCTTCTTTGAGGCTCAGAAAATTTGGACTACTGAGATAGAAGAGAAAAAATCCCTTTATTTAATTTTTAAGGGCGAAATATTTTTTGAAGGGGAAAATTTCTTGCTTGTGGCAAGACCTATAGAACCACAAGGAGAATATCTATCAGAGGTAACCCTAATCTATTTGGAAAAAAAGCAACCTGTTAAGATTCTATGGGCTAAGTCCGCCCTCTACAATAACAAAAAATGGCAGCTTGAAGAGGTTATTTGTCAGGAAAAGAGTGATGACTTTAAGCCCCGTTTTTTTAAAAGCTGGCAGGGGGACTTGCCTTTTAAGCCTAAAGCCTTAGTTATTACTGAAAAGCCTGTTAAGTTCCTTTCCATAAAGGAACTTTATCTACGCCTCTCTTTTCTGAAAAAGGTTGGTAGGCCCCTTGATGAAATTTTAGGGGAATTTTTTAATAGGGTCCTCTATTGCCTTTTGGGATACTTACTTGGCCTACCTCCCCTTTATCTCTATTTAAGATATTTCTCTCCCCACAGGCATAAAATTAGTCTCTTTGCAGCCTTAGGTAGTTTTTTTGTCTTGGCCTCCCTTTATCTTTTCCTCCAAACTTTGGCTACAACCCATTTCTACCTCTCTTTAGTACTGTTAATACCTTTATTCATGATAAATTTAGGCATCCACTTTAAGAGAAGCTATTTTCCCTTAAAATAGATTTTGTCCTTACAATACAAATTAATGGTTGCTAAATATAATTTAGCTATTAAAATATGATGGTAATTTAATTTACCACAAAAGGGGTGGGCGTATGGGGTCCAATTTTGAGGCCTTTTTAAGCCGTATTAAAATTGAGCCTATTAAGGCCATGTATTTAGAGAAGGCTTGGGAGCGTTTGCACAGTCTTACCAAACCGAGAGGCAGTCTTGGTAGGCTTGAAGAGCTTGCTGCCCAATTAGTGGCTATTTATGAGGATCTCTGGCCTGAGATTAAGAGAAAACTCTTTTTTGTCTTCGCAGGAGATCATGGCGTGGTTGAGGAGGGAGTTTCAGCCTTTCCCAAAGAGGTGACAGCCCAGATGGTTTATAATTTTTTGCGAGGGGGTGCAGGTATAAATGTGCTTGCCCGTTTTGCTGGGGCTGAAGTAAGAGTAGTTGACATAGGAGTCGATTATGACTTTGGAGACTTAGAGGGGCTAATTTCCAAAAAAGTTTGTTCAGGAACAAAAAATTTTCTCAAAGAACCAGCCATGTCTAAGGAAGAAGCTCTACGCTGTATAGAAGTTGGCTACAGCTTAGCTAAAGAGGCCATAGCTCAGGGTTACAATCTTATAGGTATTGGAGACATGGGTATTGGAAATACTACTCCATCTTCGGCTATAACTGCGGTTATAACAGGAAAACCCGTAGAAGAGGTTACAGGAAGAGGAACTGGTTTAACTGATGAGGATTTTAAGAAAAAGGTTGAGCTTATAAAAAGGGCCTTAGATTTCCATAAGCCTGATCCAGAGGATCCTCTGGATGTCCTTGCCAAAGTAGGGGGCACAGAGATTGGGGGCTGTGCTGGGGTTGTTCTTGCCTGTGCAGAAAGTCGGGTTCCCGTGGTTACAGATGGCTTCATAACCACAGCTGGAGCCTTAATTGCTTACAAAATAAATCCTAAGGTTAGAGATTATATTATAGCCTCCCATCGTTCTCAAGAGAGAGGCCATCAGGCTCAACTGGAATACATGGGACTATCTCCACTTTTAGATTTAAATCTTCGCCTTGGCGAAGGCACAGGGGGAGCCTTAGCTATGCTTCTAATTGAGGCCTCCTTAAGGATATACAAAGAAATGTCTACCTTTGAAAGTGCCAAGGTCTCTAAATCTCTTTACTAAAATGTATAAATACCCTCTCTATGCCATGACCTTTCTCTGGAGAATTCCTCTTAAGGTTTATCCCTCCTCCGAAAGGGAATTTCAGCTTGCCTTGACCTTTTTCCCCTTGGTGGGTTTTCTGGAAGGGTTCTTTATATTTCTCCTTGCCTTTGTCCTTTTAAAGATCCTTTCTGGGCCCATACTCTCCCTCCTATTGATTCTAACCCTCTTTCTCCTAAGAGGGATCTTTCACCTTGACGGTTTTTCTGACACCTTTGATGCCTTAGCTTATAGGGGAAACCTTGATCCAGAAGAAGATAGAAAAAAAAGGCTTGAGATAATGAAGGATTCTACCATTGGCGTTGCTGGAGTGACAGCTGTTACCTTTCTCTTACTTTCCAAATTTTTTCTTTTTCAAGAAGTAATCCTTCAGAGAGAGGTAAAGGCCCTTATTTTACCTTTTTTTCTTTCTCGTTCTCTTCTCATGTTCATTCTTTATTTTGCCAAACCTGCTCGAAAAGACGGTTTAGGCTATCTTATGTTTAAGCTCACTGATCAAAAGATATTCCTCCTAAGCCTTTTTGTTGGCTTTATCCTTCTATTCTTATACTTTTTGATCTTTCCTCAGCTTTGGTTAAAAGACCTACTATTAATTTCATGCATCAATTTCTTAGTTATTATTTACTTTCAAAGGCTCTTTAGCAAAAACTTTGGTGGCCTTACTGGGGATAATTTAGGGGCCCTGATAGAAATTTCAGAGCTTGTAAGTTTATTTTACTTAGGGGTCCTATGGCCAAGGCTTTAGTTGTAACTGGCACACATTCCTCTGCCGGAAAATCTCTTTTAGTGACTGCCCTTTGTAGGCTTTTTAAAAAAGCTGGGTTAAAAGTGGCCCCCTTCAAGGCCCAAAACATGAGTCTTCAGAGTTTTGTCTGCCGAGATGGTGCAGAAATTGGGCTTGCTCAGGCTCTACAGGCATTTGCCTGCAAGCTTGAACCTGAAAGCTCCTTTAATCCAATTCTTATCAAGCCTGAGGGAGACAATAAAAGCCAGGTCCTTCTCATGGGAAAATTTTATAAGAGACTTTCAGCAAGCGATTACTACCAAGAAAGAGATTTTCTCTGGGAGAAAGTTAAATCTGTGTTGGATACTTTAAGAAAATCCTTTGATTGTCTTATTTTAGAAGGAGCAGGAAGCCCTGCAGAGATTAATCTTCTCAGTGTAGATCTGGTGAATATTAAGCCTGCTCTCTATTTGCAGGCCCCTGTCTTGCTGGTCGGGGATATTGATAAAGGAGGTGTCTTTGCCTCTCTCTTTGGGACCTACAAACTTTTAGAGCATTATCTTCCAGAATATGTCAGATTGCTAAAAGGCTTTGTGATTAACAAATTTAGAGGAGATCTGGAAATTCTAAGGCCAGCTATTAAGGAACTGGAAGGGCTTCTCTCTATTGATTGTCTTGGGGTCTTGCCTTACTTTGAAAACTTAGCCCTCTCTGATGAAGATGGCTTTTCCTTTTTTAACAAGAAAAAAGGGAGTAATCCCTTTGGAGACATTAAGGTTTTAATTTTACCTTTAAGGCATATTTCCAATTTTTCTGATTTTGATCCCTTCTACCTGGAAGAGGATGTGGAGTTAATCTACTCACTTCGTCAAGAGGATATTCTTTCAGCAGATATTATTATACTTCCTGGGAGTAAAAATACCTTGGCAGACCTTCAAAGACTCCTCTCTTACGAAATTAAAGAAGCCCTTCAAAAGGCCTTAAATAGAGGGGCAGAGTTAATTGGGATCTGCGGGGGGTATCAGATGCTGGGGGAGGTCTTGCGTAATCCCTATCAAGTGGAAGGGGACTTAAAAGAGATAAGAGGGCTTGGGTTCCTTGAAATGGAAACTATTTTCTATCCAGAGAAGATCACTACTCAGGCTCTGGCAAGACCTCTCGCGGAGTTTTATATTGATGGAGAACTTTGGGGCTACGAAATTCATAAAGGTATTAGTCACGGTAGCAATTCACTCTTTGAGATTAAAAGACTTGCTAATGGTGAGGTGGTAAAAGAGGGCCAGATAAAGGGAAGAGTTTGGGGCACCTATCTCCACGGGATTTTTACCAATGATTCCTTTCGGCGAGAACTCCTAAATAAACATAGGATTAAAAAGGGACTTAATCCCCTTCCTGTAAAGAGAAAATATTGGGAAGTGGTAGAGATGACCCTTGAGGAATTAGCTCACCATGTTGAAAGGTATCTAAATATGGAAAAGCTTTTTAAGATCTTGGGATTTTAGATGGGAAGTCTCTTTCATTTAGATAGCCACATTATCTTTTTTGCCTTTTTCCTTGACCTCCTTATAGGAGATCCCCCAAAAATCCCACATCCCATTTCAGGGATGGGCCTCCTCATCCAAAAACTGGAAAATCCCATAAGAGGCCTTCCCTTTTTTTCTGAGAGAGTAAAGGGCCTTTTTTTCTTCTTAGTTATTGTTATTGTAATCTTTACAATAGCCCTTTGCTTAACCCAAGTCCTCTTTATCTTGCGAGAAAAATCCCTATTAGGTGAGGTAATCCTAATTTTTGTAACCTCGCAATTTTTGGCTTTAAGAGGGCTAATAGATGCTGGAAAAGTTGTAGAAAATTATTTAGAGAGGGGTCTCATTGAAGAGGCAAGAGAGGCTTTGAAAGCCCTTGTAGGTAGAGACAGAGAACACCTCTCCAAAAGGGAGATTCAGAGGGCTATCCTTGAAAGCTATAGTGAAAATCTAAATGATGCCCTAATAGCCCCACTTTTTTGGGCTCTATTATTAGGCCTTCCTGGACTAATTCTTTATAAAACTATTAATACCTTGGACTCCATGGTAGGCTATAAAAATGAGAGATACCTCCATTTTGGTTTTTTTTCTGCCAAAGTGGATGACCTTTTTAACTATATTCCTGCCCGTCTAACTGCTCTTTCAATGATCTTAGCTACAGCCCTTGTTCTGGGAATTAAAACTGCTCTAAGGTCCCTCTATTGGACCATTAAATACGGACCCCTTCACTCTTCTCCCAATGCGGGTTATCCAGAGGCTGCTTTAGCTGGAGCCTTAGGAGTGAGGCTCCTTGGCCCTGCTTATTATGGAGGGAAGCTCCATTTGAAGCCCTATCTTGGAGAAGACTTCCTTTCCAACTTGCATAACACCATACCTATGAGTAGAAAATTGCTTTATGTAGCCTCTTTCTTAGGCTTAGCTCTTCTTTTATTAATCAACACTTATAAGGCCTAAGGGAGCTATGTATCCTGAACACGGAGGAAACATCTACTATTATGGAAGGCTCTTTGCTTTGCCTCCTACGGCAATAATTGATATGAGTTCTTCAGTTAACCCCTTGGCTAAGGAATTTTTAGCAGAAAAGTTAACTTCCCTTCTTCACTATCTTGAATTTTATCCAGACCCAGAGGCAGGGGAAATTAAGGAACTTTTAGCCGAAAGATATAAACTTCCCTTGGAAGGCCTACTTATAGGAAATGGCTCTATGGAATTAATTTCACTTACCCTTTGGCACCTCCTTGCTAAAGGTAGCCAAGTTTTGCTTTTAGAACCAACCTTTGGGGGCTATAAAAAATATCTTGCCCAAAGAAAAGATTTAAAGATAGAATCTAATGTATCCCTTCATTGGAAAGATTGGCTTGAGAGTATTGATGCCTTCTTAGAAAGGAGAGCCAGAAAAAAGACAATCCTGCTTTGTAATCCTAATAACCCTACAGGATGGCTTATTCCCAAGGCCTCTCTTTTAGAGAGGATGGAGAGATCTCCTGAGACCCTCTTTATAGTTGATGAAGCCTTCATAGATTTTGTAGAAGAGGAAAGTCTTGTGTCAAAGGCACCTCACCTCCCCAACCTTATAGTCCTTCGCTCCCTAACTAAATTCTACGGCCTTGCAGGCTCAAGACTTGGCTATTTAGTGGCTTCACCTCACCTCGTAGAGCACCTCAAAACCTATGTGCCCACTTGGAATGTAAATACTCTTTCCCAGATTTTTGCAAAAATTTTATTAACAAATGAAGATTTTAGACAGAGAAGCTTAGAATTTTTCTATGGAGAGAAAGCCCTTTTTGAGGATATCTTTAAGAGATTGAACATTTTTTATTTCCCCAGTGTAACTAATTTCTATCTTTTTAAACTTGAAGGGGGTAGAGAGTTTTTTTCTTGGCTACTGAAGAAGAAAAGGATCCTTATAAGGCTATGTGAAAATTTTAAAGGCCTTTCCTCCGATTATTTAAGGGTATCTTTGAAAGACCATGGGGCAAACAAACTCTTTCTTGAGGGTTTAAGGGAGTGGTTAGAGGAGCAGTAATTAGCGCTCTGCGAAGTGGAGAGGGAAAAACCCTTGTTACCCTTGGTCTTTTAAGGCTTTTTTCTCGTAAGGGGGTGTTAGTTCAACCTTTTAAGGTAGGGCCTGATTATATTGATCCTAAATGGCACAAGCTTGCCTCGGGAAGGGCCTCATATAATCTGGAACTTTTTTCCATGGGGGAGAAAAGGCTCAAAGCTTTATTTTATAGTGTAGCCACTTCAAGCGAGATAGCCCTGGTTGAGGGTGTTATGGGGCTTTTTGATGGCAAATTTTCTACCTTTAGAGTGGCCAAAATTCTTAAGCTTCCAGTTATAATTGTTCTCGATACCTTTGGTTTAGCAGAAACTATTGCCCCTTTGGTTAAAGGAGCTGCTGAGCGCTTAAAAAGAGCTTCCCTTCCTTTTGTCCTTTTTTTAAACAGGGTTTCCTCAGATAAGCATCTCTTAAGGCTTGAAAGGGCCCTAAGGCGCTATCCTCTCCTTGGTTATCTCAAGAGAGAGGAGGCTTTGAAGCTTTCCTCACGTCATTTGGGACTCTATCTACCTGAGGATATAGAGAGGGCAAAAGAATTACTTGATTATCTTTCTGAAATTTTAGACCAAACGGTCAATTTGGAGATCTTTGAAGAATTTAAGCTTAGCATGCCACCAAAGGGGCAAAGGCCTTTCTTTCTTCCTGAGATACCTTATGCCAAAATTGCCTTAGCTATGGATAGGGCCTTTAATTTTTATTATCAACACTTACTTGATGAGCTATCTCAAAAGGCCTCAATTTTAACCTTTAGCCCCTTGGAGGATGAGTCTCTTCCTTCGGAGGCTGAGGCAATTTACATAGGTGGGGGCTATCCTGAACTTTATGCTGAGAGACTTTCTGCAAACCAAAAAATGTTAAGGGCTCTCAAGGAGTGGGCTGAGGCAGGGCTTCCTCTTTATGCCGAGTGTGGGGGTCTAATCTATTTAAGTAGGGCCCTTCATTGGCAGGGCAAATCCTATAACATGGCCAATATTTTCCCTTTCCTCATAGAGAGAGGAAATCTCACCTTAGGTTATCGTAAAGTCATCCCTCAAGATAGACTTCCCCTTTTTGAGACAAAAGGTCCCTTTTTTGCCCATGAGTTTCACTATACCAAAGTGACAGAGCCTTCCTCAAAGATAAAAACTATTTTCTTAGTAAAATCTCTTGAGGGAGAGAAATTTAACGAGGGTTTTCTTTATAAGAAGAGTCTTTCTACCTATTTACATCTCCTCTCTTTTGCCGAGACCTAATTCCCTCCCTCACCTTATTCCAAATTTGAAAAATTATGTTATTATGGTAATTCTAATTACCATTTTTAGGAGGGTTTTCGATTATGGAAAAGGTGCTACTTGTAATTCATGGAAGTCCCAAAAGAGAGGCCAATAATTGGGAGCTCTTTTTGAAGCTTTTATCAGCTTCCCTAAGGAAGTCGGAGGAAGACCTCTCTCTTGCCTACCTCCAATTTGGAAAGCCTACCTTGGAGGAGGCTCTAAGTCAACTTTGTAAGGAAAGGCCAAAGAGAATCTTTGTGCACCCTTTTTTCTTAAGTGCTGGTCAACATGTAACCAAGGATATTCCTGAAATATTGGAGAGATTTAGAAAGGAATATCCTGAAACTGAAATTCTCTATACAGCACCTCTTGGCCTACATGAAAAGCTTGCAGAGATTGTGGTAGAGAGACTTAAGGAGTGTGGAGTTCGCTCTGCCAAGGAGATAGAAGAGAAAAGTTTTGAAATTATTGAGAGAGAGATAGATCTCTCTCCCTTTACCCCTGAAGAACGCTTGATTATCAAAAGGGTTATTCATGCAACGGCTGATCCTGAATATCGCTACACCTTAACTTTTCATCCCCAGGCTATCTCTCTTGCCCTCTCTCTGCTGAGAGAGGGAAAGAGTATCCTCACGGATGTGGAGATGGTTCGGGCTGGAATTAATAAGAGGTATGGAAAAAATAGAGTTCTTTGTTATCTTTCTGAAGTGGAGGATCCTGGAGAGGGCACCCGTGCAGAGAAGGCTATTGAGCTTGCCTTGGCGCAAGAAAAGGATATTGGGCTTATTGCCATTGGTAATGCCCCCACAGCCCTGCTAAAGGCTATTGAGCTCCTTGAGAAGTATAAAAACCCTTTAGTAGTTATTGGTATGCCTGTTGGCTTTGTAAAGGCACTGGAGGCAAAGTTACTTCTTACTACTAAAAATATACCTCATATTACTAATATAAGCAGAAAGGGGGGCACTCCTGCCTGTGTTGCTGTGGTGAATACCTTACTCAAACTTGCCCATGAAGGCACTTCATGATTAAAAAACTTTATCTTATCGGCATTGGCCCTGGAGACTCAAAATATCTCACCTTAGAGGCTTACCAGGTAATCAAGAGATTAGATCTTTTCTTTATACCTGATAAGAGGGGGAAAAAGGAGGGTTTAACAGAGGCAAGGCTTGCCCTCTTAAAAAAAGTCAAGGGAGAAGAGGCCTTTAAAGTTATTCCTCTTCCCTTTCCTGAGCGCCCTAAGAGTGTGAACTATGTAGAAAAAGTAAAGGGCTGGAGAAGTGAAAAGGCAAAGATTCTAAAAGATGCGCTCTCTAATTATGAAGAAAGGGAGGCTGGTTTTCTCATTTGGGGTGATCCTGCTATCTATGACGGCCATATTGAGATAGTAAGAGAGGTAGCTGAGGAAGTCTCCTTAGACTGGGAAGTGATCCCAGGGCTATCTGCCTTTCAGGTCCTTGCTGCTAAGGAGAGGATATCTTTGACTCAGCTTGCAACCCCTCTTGCTTTTCATACTCCCAGGACCTTGCGTAGGCTAAAAGAAATCAGGGAGCCTACAGTGGTTTTCTTAGACAATTATGAAACCTTTCAACTCTTCAAGGAGCAAGATCTTACTATTCACTGGGGTGCCTATGTAGGCACAGAGGAGGAAGTTTTGCTTAGGGGGGATTTGGGTGAAATTGTTGAGGAAATAAAGAGCCTCAGAAGGAAACTAAAGGAAAAGAAGGGCTACCTAATGGAGATCTACTTTCTCAAGCCTAAAGAAGCCTAAAGATTAGCTTCATGGGCAGACCACATATTTACCTCTTTGGCCTTGGCTTTAAACCCTTTACTTCTGAAGAGGAGGTCCTTTTAAAGAAAGTTTCTCGTATATATCTCTTTCCTAAAACCTTAGAAATTCTTAAGGAAAACCCCCTCTATAGCTCCCTCTATGAGGAGATCTCATATAAAATAGAAAAGCTTAAAAACCTTGAGGATTTAAAAGAAATTTTAGCCCGCAATGAAAGGGAGATAGCCCTGCTTGCAAGTGGTGATCCCCTCTTTTTTGGTCTTGCCGAGACCTTAGTGAGGCTCCTCCCCAAGGAAGATTTCACTATTTACCCAGATCTCTCAACATTACAGATCCTCTCTGCAAGACTAAAAATCCCTTTTTACAAGATAAAACCCCTCTCCTTTCATGGAAGGCCTCTCGCAAAGGAGGTCTTTTTTCGGGAAGTTCAAGAAAATCCCTATCTTTTTGTCTTTACTGATCCTAAGAATTCACCCCAACTTATGGCTAAGCTTTTGTTTGAGGCAGGCTTTGAGGGTCTTAGTCTCTATATTGGCGAGAGATTGGGAACACCTGAGGAAAGAATTTATGGCTATTCTGTTAGAGAGGTTATCTCCTTAGATTTTAAAGAGCCCAATGTGCTCTTGATAGAAAATCCAAATTGGGGTTTAAGTCCTATTTTAGGATTAACTACTGAGGAAATTGGCCATAAGAGCGGTCTCATTACCAAAGATGAAGTAAGAGCCATAGTTCTTCACAAGCTTAGGCCTCCTAAAAGGGGAGTTATTTGGGATATCGGGGCTGGCTCTGGCTCAGTAAGTCTTGAGCTTGCCCGGCTCTC
>Ga0105162_1000357_pt1 | contig 30160 bp, 34 predicted proteins | sample JNZ201metaG_FD_81532 | JGI IMG/M metagenome (GOLD analysis project Ga0105162, IMG submission 81532) | Hot spring microbial communities from Jinze hot spring, China to study Microbial Dark Matter (Phase II) - JNZ 20120812A | ecosystem: Environmental > Aquatic > Thermal springs > Hot (42-90C) >...
AGCCGCTTTCTCAAGAACCCATCCCCAGAGAAGATTAAGGAATTATCAGATTGGGCTGAGAAGACCCTGGGAATGGAGCTCGACGTAGACAAGTATTACCGCTACGCGGTCTTCAGTTATAGGAAAAAGAACTATCTCGGCGTCCTAGATGATGGAAGTGTAGATGTTAAGGGCCTCACTGGGAAGAAGAAACATATACCGCTCCTCATAAAGAGGTATTTTGACGCCATTGAGGATACATTAAGCCGCGTTAAGACGCCCGGGGAGTTCGAGATGGCTAAGAGGGAGATCGAGCGCATAATACGTGAGTGCTACATGAAGCTGAAGAATAGAGAGTGGGAGGACATAAGTGACCTAGCTTTTGAAGTAGTCCTCGGGAAGCCTCCAGAGGCCTACACGAAGACAACTCCACAGCACGTCAAGGCCGCTCTCATGTTGCAGGTCAAGGGCATTGAGTTGAAGGCTGGCGATACAATAAAATTTGTAAAGACCGTTAAAGAACCATTCGTTAAGCCCATCCAGTTGGCAACATCTAAGGAGATAGATGTTGATAAATATATTAGCTACCTTAGGTCGACGTTCGACCAAATATTGGATGCATTAAACTTGGAGTTTGATGAGATAGTCGGATTGACAAGACTCGAATACTTCATGTAGCCACTCTAACAGGTGCTAGATTTCTATACCCATTTTCCTAAATAACGCTCTGGTAGTCTTTGTAATTGATAGGCTCTTCATCTCCTCAATGGTGAACCAGCGTGCCTCTAGAACTTCCTGGGAGGGGAGCACTTCCATATCTTTTGTGAGGGGCTTGGCCTCGAAGTCTATAAGTATATAGTGAAACTTCACCCGCCCCTTCTCATCAAAGATGATGTTCTCCAGCACGTCTATGAGGTGTCCAACCTCAACTTTTACGCCAGTTTCCTCCTCAACCTCGCGTTTAACGGCATCTCTAATACTTTCGCCAACCTCAACAAGCCCGCCGGGGATTGACCACAACCCTTTTCCAGGTTCATTTGCCCTGCGGATCAGTAGAAACCTTCCATTTGCATGCACAACTGCCCCAACGCCGACTAACGGCGCCCTTGGGTAAACCCTCCTAGAATGTTCCTCCCCACTAAAGTCTCCCATAACCTCCGCCCCATGATTCCACTCTCTTGTAAAAAAGTTAATGCCAACTAATAAAACACTACATAAAATTCAAAAACTTTTTCTCTGCATAACTATGCTGAAAACTTCCGGGAATACATGAGACTATTAACAAACATTATAATTGCTTTGTCCTCAACTCCTTAAAATTGTGGAAATGAGGATGTGGTTCATGGAAAGTGTAGATCTCTCCGAGCCCATAGGAAGAAAAACCGTGAAGAAAACTTTGGAGAACTTGAAGGCTTATGTGAGCCTTAAATCGAACCTGTTTAAGACTGAAGAAAAATGTTTTCTTAAGATGCTGGAAGAGGTTAAAAGGGATATTGATGAGACTGATAGGAGTAAGAAGGATCTGGACTTCATAAGCATTGTCCTAGATTATAGTAACAGTGCGGGTGATCTGATCAGGGCCCTCCAACTATATATTGAGGCCCTCGAAACATATGTATCCGAGCTGGACGAAACTTTCGACAGTCTCCTCGAAGACGCTAGAAAAATGTCCGAGCAGGCTGCGCGGGAAATGCCCCGCGATAAACCATCATTTTATGGATGAAGATTTATTGCTAAGAGGAAAATCTTTTTATCAGACTTATTAGAAAACGCACCCAAAGGAAGCGCTGAGCCGGAGATAGACGTAAATGCCCGAGGTTAAGCTGCCAATAATATTGGTGAACTTTAAGGCCTATGCGGAGGCTACTGGGGAAAATGCTATTAGGTTGGCTGAAGTGGCCGAGGGAGTTAGTATGGAAACTGGCGTTTGTATTGGCGTTGCTCCACAGTTCGTCGACATACCGATAATCGCAAGAAAGATCGATGTGCCAGTTTTTGCCCAACACATGGATCCAATAGGCTATGGAAGTTACACTGGTTACGTGCTGCCCGAATCAATTAAATATGCTGGTGCCGTCGGCTCTCTCCTTAACCACTCGGAGAGAAAGATTAGCCTAAGCGATATAAGCGCCGCCGTCACGAGGGCCCGCGAGATAAATCTGATCTCAATTGTGTGCTCTGAGAGCGCGGTTGCAGGCGCTATAATAGCAACCTTTAAGCCAGACATGATTGCCATTGAGCCGCCGGAGCTCATAGGCACCGGCATATCAGTTTCGAAGGCTAAGCCCGAGGTTATTACGGCTACTATTAGGGCGGTTAAGAGGGTTAACCCAGAGGTTACTGTTCTCTGCGGGGCTGGAATAACAGACGGCAGCGACGTTGCAGCGGCCATAAAGCTGGGTGTGGAAGGGATCCTAGTCTCAACCGGCGTGGTTAAGGCTAAGGATCCATATAAGATCATGCTCGAGTTTGCCGAGGCGATGCTTAAGGCTGTGGGCTGAGACTAATATTAATTAGCCCGGCCCATTATAGAACTTAAGTTTACCTAAGGGTTTGGGGGCTGGCGGTTGAAGGTTAGCCCTGAGTGCTCTCTCTGCCTCTTCTATAGGGGTTATTTAGAGATCCTGGAGGCAACGGAGAGCTTGGAGTTAAGGTTTAAGGCGATAACCAATCTCCTTAAAATGCTCGCTGAAAACTTTCATCTGGATGCTGTACCAGCTGTTTTAGGCACCATGCGGGAGAGGCTGATCAAGGATGTAACAGGCAATAATGATCCAATGGCTAAAAGAAAGATGCTGAGCAATATGGAGGCCTTAAGGGTCCTCCCATTCGCCGAGAAATTTGTCTCCAAGGGCGAATCCGACTACCTAAGGTTTAGGAGAGCATGCCTATGCGCCATTGTGGGTAACACTATCGAGTTTGATATTCCAGGTCATGTATTCAACTTTAATGATCTATATAGGCTAATTATTGAAGCCGAGCGTGACCTAGCAATAGATGATATTTATATAGCCTTCAACCACGCTAAAGAGGCTGGGCTAGTTATTTATTTAGCGGATAATGCCGGAGAAATTGCGTTCGATAAGCTGCTGATTAGGGAGCTAAAGAATTTCGGGTGTAGGGTGATAGCTGCGGTTAAGGAGAGGCCGGTTTGTAATGACGCCACTATGGAGGACGCCATGCTAGCTGGATTAAATAATGTGGTGGATAAAGTGATGACTACCGGAAGCGATGCAATGGGTCTCATTGTATCAGAGTGCAGCAGGGGGTTCCTAGATGTCTACGAGAGGGCTGACCTCGTTATCGCTAAGGGCATGGCCAACGCGGAGACAATAACCGAGATGGAGATAAAGACACCGCATCTCCTTCTACTGAGGGTTAAGTGCGAGAATGTCGCCAGATACTTTGGGGTTCCTAGAAACAAAAATGTAGCCAAACTTTTATATCCTTAAAGTAGTGTGGGGAATGTTAACTAGGTTGAAGCGTAAGTTTCAAGGGTTAATGGCTCGGGAAGCCCAGATAATTTATGGGATTGGTCTCAAGCCAAATGTGATAAGTATTCTGGGCTTCATTTTAGGTCTACTATCCGGGATGGCCTACTGGGCGGCCGGCGCGCTATCCACGGACCTAAGCATGTATAGGGTCCACCTGATTCTGGCGTTCCTCCTTCTGCTGTTCTCTGGCATCTGTGATGCCCTCGACGGCGCCCTAGCTAGGATTCGCGGCGAGGTAACAGTCTTTGGAGGCTTCCTTGACTCCATAATAGATAGATACGTGGACTCGGCAGTCCTACTCGGCTTGATCCTCGGCGGAGTATGTGATCTGATATGGGGATTGCTGGCATTAATAGGCTCGTTGTTAACTAGCTACGTTAGGGCTAGAGCCGAATCCTCCGGCGTTATGATGGAATCCATTGGCTTAGTTGAAAGGGCTGAGAGAATCATAATTATCTCAGCTTCATCCCTAGTGGAAATTGTTTGGCCATTTTTGCCTGCCTTACGTGTCGGCATAATAATTTTGGCTATAATGTCAAACCTTACTGTCCTCCAGAGAATCCTCTACTTCCATAAAAGGTTGCCCCGAGCGGAGAGAAAAAATTAAAATGTTCCCTCTATTTTATTGGCGTTTTAATCTTCCTCTCCTCTCTAGCTCTGATTCTGACTAGACCTCTAAAAATGGCGCAGGAGACGCAATAATAGAACGTTTCAACCCTGCTTGATACGTAAGCGCCCCTCTGCTTAAGCTCCTTAGCTAATGCTGGGTCTACGACGGAGACGCGGCGCGTGACCTTCTTGGCCTTATCACGCGGGACAAGTTCGCCGCAACCACTGCACTGAACAACGTCGCCTCTGCCCTTCTGACCCTTTGAGCGACCCCTATTCTTACGCTTATGCGGCATAATCCAACTCCCTTTCTCTTAGGAGATAAGAGTGTGGAATATACACTTATACATTGCGCTTCTTCAACCTGAAAAATTTAATGGCCATGCCACTCAAATGTTTCAGAAGTTTGGCCGCGTCCCTCACCTTTTCAGGGAGATGAAACTTTATAAGTTTAATGGCTCTCCTTCCCTTTAGGACGGTGGTCGACCATCTCTATGTGGGGAACATTTGTAAATGCCATTGCGGTGGTTGCCGGGAGCTCAATGGGACTAGTTTTACGTGGCGGTTTTCCCGAGAGGATCAAAAGTATTGTCTTTAAAGGTATAGGGCTTGTAACCCTCTTCATCGGTTTTCAAATGACCCTGAAGACTGGCAACCTCATTATATTATTTTTTAGCATCCTCATCGGGGCGATCATAGGAGAGTCCCTTGATATTGAGGGGCGCATTGAGAGATTTGGGAACCTCATTAAGTCGAAATTCGGTTCTGGGGAGGATAGGTTTGTTGAGGGCTTCATGACCGCCTTTCTAGTCTTCTGTATGGGCTCCATGACCATCATTGGTTCAATCGAAGATGGCTTAAATGGGAATCCGAGCATCTTATACGCTAAATCAATGCTTGATGGTTTCGCATCAATATCGCTTGCTTCAGTGCTGGGCGTGGGCGTACTCTTCTCAGTCATACCACTACTATTATATCAGGGCGGAATAACGGTGCTGGCATCCCTCTCAAAAGCCTTCTTCACAGGGGCTATAATAAATGAGCTCAGTGCCGCCGGCGGCATAATACTAATCGGGCTAGGAATAAATATACTGGAGATAAAAAGAATAAAAGTGGCAAACTTTCTCCCATCACTGGCAATATCAGCGGTGCTGGCCTACTTTATCGCCTAGCTCCCGGAGAGAACGGAAAATGTTTGACCTGGTCACTATAGGTCACTTCTCTATAGACCTTATTCTCCCCCTAGGCGCGAGGAAGCCTAGGAGAAGGCTTGGTGGGCCGCCGACATATACATCTATGTCCGCTAGGAAGCTTGGCGCAACTGTATCAGTTATGTCTAGAGTTGGCGGAGACTTCCCAGAAGCTTATTTAAGGTGGCTTGTGAAGGAGGGTGTTGACTTAAGCTATCTTAAAATAGATGAGACATATAAGACGACAAGCTTCCTAATAAGGTACCGCGTGGGCGGGGAGAGGGATATGTTTCTTAGGAGTAGGGCTCCACCAATATCTGATGAGGATATAGTGGACTTGGGGGCCAAGGCGGTTCATATATCTCCAATAGCCAATGAGGTGCCCATATCTTTAATGGAAAGGATTGCCAACATGGCCCCCGTGGTCACGCTTGATCCTCAGGGCCTGCTGAGGGGATTTAATAATGATGGTAGGGTCTTCTTACGCGGGATAAGTGACTTAACCTTCCTCAGACATATCGACGTAATCAAAGCTTCGGAAGGAGAGCTAAAAGCCATGACTGGATTGAGTGATGTGCTCAAGGCTCTGGAGAAAATCAGGGGGCTTGGGGTCGAGGCGGCGGTAGCTACCGTTGGTGTAAGTGGGGCCTTCATATCCTTCAAAAACGGTGTTTTCTATATTCCCGCGGCCCCGCCGAGAAGGCTTGTTGATCCAACAGGCGCAGGCGACTCCTTTATGGGCGGCTTCCTAGCCGAGTATATTAAGGGTGAGGATGTACTGTGGTGCGCGGCCCTCGGCTCCTCAGCAGCATCCTATGTGGTTGAGGAGGTCGGGCCGAAGGGATTTAAAGGGAGAAGGAAAGTTTATGAGAGGGCTAGGTGGGTTTATGAAAGAATTGTTAAAGTCGCTGGTAAAAGTTAAACGATTGGTTCAGTGAGTTAGTGTGGGGTAGGTGTATGGGTAGGGTCTCGAAGGGTGTTAAATGTAGTGTTGAGGGGTGCGGTAAGGAGGCTGTTAAATCCCTAAGCATCGAGAAGGCTAAAGCCTATGGCTTAAAGATCGATGTGGGCAGGAGAGCGTACCTATGCAAAGACCACTATAAGGAGTATAAGAGGGCGTCGAGGAAAGATAGGTTTGTTGAGGAATGGCGTAAAGTTGTCTAATGAGCAGCCGTAAAACTTCCTCAAAAAATTATTATTCATGATCATATACCTTTTAAATAGTTATCTAAGTGGATGGATGATCTTTGAAGATCCTACAGCTTCACGCAAACTTCATTGAGTATCGCCCCGTAGAGAAGGAGACGGCCGTGGCTGAGGAAGCTGAGCCTAAAGTGTATCGGCTTGAGGATCTAGTCGTCCTCTTCACTTGTATCGAGAAGGGCGATACGGTTGAAGTCGCCCATAAAGCCATAAATGAGGTTAAAGACTTCTTGGGTAAAGTTGGCGTGAACCGCATATTAATCTACCCATACGCCCACCTGAGCCCAGACTTGGCAAGCCCATCAGAAGCTCTAGGAATCCTAAAAAAGATGGAGTCGTATGCGAGGTCCATCGGCATAGAGGTTCATAGGGCGCCCTTCGGTTGGTGCAAAGAATTCTCAATATCGGTTAAGGGCCACCCCCTAGCAGAACAATTCAGGTCAATATCAGCTGAGGGGAAAGCTGCCAAAGAAGAGATGGTCTCTAAGGCCTTGGAGGCTGAGGAGAAGATTAAGTCCTACTGGTTTATCCTTAAGCCAGACGGCGAAATGGTTCCAATTGAGAAGTTTGACTTCACTGGGTACGAGAATCTAAGGAAGTTTGCTGCCTACGAGATGGCGAAGTCTAGGGCTGTCCACCAGCAGCCACCGCATACGCTCTTAATGAGGAGGCTTGAGCTGGCCGATTATGAGGAGGCAAGCGACCTGGGCAACTTCAGATGGTACCCGAAGGGCGAGCTCATAAAATCTCTTATAGAGGAATTTGTGACGGAGAAAGTTATCGCCTACGGCGCGCTGAAGGTTGAGACCCCAGTTATGTACGACATTAATCACCCGGCCTTAGCTGGCTACCTCCACAGGTTCCCAGCCCGCCAATATATTGTTAAGTCGGAGGATAGGGATCTATTCCTACGCTTCAGCGCGTGCTTCGGCCAGTTCCTCATGCTGAGTGATGCGCAGATGTCTTACAGGCACCTGCCACTAAAGATCTACGAGCTAACGCACTATAGCTTCAGGAGGGAGAAAAGTGGGGAGCTAGCTGGGCTGAGGAGGCTTAGGGCTTTTACCATGCCGGATTGCCATGCGTTGTGCGCTAATATGGAGCAGGCTATGGAGGAGGCTGTAAAGAGATTTAAGCTTAGCGTGGAGGTTCTTGAGGGGATTGGGTTAACGCGCGACGATTATGAGATGGCTATAAGGTTCACGAAGAACTTCTACGAGTCTAATAGGGGCTTCATTGTATCACTTGTCAGGCTCTTCGGTAAACCAGCCCTAGTTGAGATGTGGGAGGAACGCTTCTTCTACTTTGTCCTGAAATGGGAGTTCAATTTTGTCGATAACTTGGATAAGGCCTCAGCTCTATCAACAGATCAGATAGACGTGGAGAACGCTGAGAGGTATGGAATATATTATGTGGATGAGAGGGGGGAGAAGAGGACGCCGCTGATACTGCACTGCTCGCCGAGCGGCGCTATTGAAAGGGACATATATGCCCTCCTAGAAAAGGCCTATAAAGTCTATAAGGGTGGCGGCGTTCCAATGCTGCCCCTATGGCTCTCGCCAACACAGGTGAGGATCATACCAGTGAGTGAGAGCTTCTATCAGGAGGCTAAGAAGCTCGTGGCGGAGATCGCAAAACATAATATTAGAGTTGACTGGGATGATAGGCCCCTTACCATGCAAAGGAAGGTCCGAGAGGCCGAGATGGAGTGGATACCATATATAGTTGTCATCGGCAAAGAGGAGGTCTCCTCCGGGATACTGGCCGTCAGGGACAGGCGCCTCAGGGGGGAGCAGAAAGTGAGGAAAATGTGCCTTGAGGAGCTCTTAGATGAGATAAAGAGGGAGACCTCTGGAAAACCCTTTAAGCCGCTAACGCTGCCAGTAGAGCTCTCTAGAAGGCCGCGCTTCTATGGATGAAAGGGCCTTCCTCTACTAGAGTTTTTAAGGTGCTTACATGATATTTTTTATGTTTTATAGCTTATTGCTGGGCTGCGGGGATAGCTGAGATGGCGGAGGGAGACCTCCTGGTATATATTGACGGCAAATACTGCCCAAGGGATGAGGCAAAAATATCTGTTTTTGATCACGGCCTCCTTTATGGGGACGGCGTATTCGAGGGGATACGCGCCTACAATGGTGTCGTCTTTAAGCTTAGGGAACATATTGATAGGCTGTATGAATCGGCCCACGCCATAATGCTCAACATACCTATGACCAGGGAGGAGATGATAAATGCGGTTTTAGAGACGTTGAGGAGGAATGATCTGCGCGACGCCTATATACGGCTGATAGTCACTAGGGGCGTGGGCGACCTAGGCTTAGATCCAAGGAAGTGCCATAAACCATCAATTATAATAATAACTGTGCCGATGCTGAAGCTCTATGATGAGGAGAAGCGCAGGGAGGGCATAAGCGTAATAATTTCTTGGGTTAGGAGAGACTCCGTTGATGCAACATCTCATGAAATAAAATCCCTAAATTATCTTAATAGCATATTGGCTAAGATTGAGGCCAATAATGTTGGGGCTGATGAGGCAATAATTTTGGACAAGAATGGTTTTATCTGCGAGGCTACTGGCGAGAACATATTTATGATTAAAGATGGAAAAATTTATACTCCGCCAAGATCTAGTGGGGCCCTACCTGGGATAACTGCAATCGTCGTTAAGAGGATAGCAGCTAAACTTGGATACGAAGTCATCGAGAAAAACATAACTGTTACCGAGCTATTTAATGCCGACGAGGCTTTTCTGACGGGGACTGGTGCCGAGATTATGCCCATAAGAGAGATTAATAAGCGGAAGATAGGTGCAGGGGGAATGGGCCCAATAACCGAGAGGATATTAAAGGAGTTTATGAAGATAACTAAGGACCCAAGTGAAGGCGTGCCGATATACCAATGAACTCTATGCCAGATGATTCCGGCTAAACCACGATTACCTCTTTTATTTGCGGCACTTTAAACCTTAGGTGCCTCTCAACGCTATATCGTATTGTCATCATTGAGAATGGGCATCCAGCACAAGCTCCCTTAAGTCTCACCTTAACTATGCCATCATCCGTAACATCAACAAGCTCTATATCACCGCCATCAGCCCTCAATACCAGCCTTATCTCGTCTATCGCCTTCTCAACTTTATCTCTCATTTTCTACCACTCATATAACCATGCTATCCCTTCATATTTAAATCTTCCTAGAAGATTAGTAATGTTGATGATTTTGCTTTGGAGTGAGGTTGCTTGATGAAATTATATTTTTGGAAGATGCATGGCCTGGGGAACGATTATATACTTATTGATAATAGGGATGAGCGGATAGGCGATGAGATGCTGGCATCCCTAGCGCAGAAGCTCTGCAGAAGAAGGTTCTCTATCGGCGCAGACGGTCTCCTCCTCCTCTACGGCTCTAATGTCGCAGACGCTAGGATGAGAATATTTAATGCGGATGGCAGTGAGGCTGAGATGTGCGGTAACGGCATAAGGTGCTTAGCAAAATACTGCTATGAGAGCGGCGTTACACGTAAGAGCGTAATGGATATAGAGACCTTGGCAGGCATTAAAAGGGTTTGGCTGCAGTTCTCTGGTGGAAGGGTGTTGTCCGTAACGGTTGATATGGGGGCCCCAATCTTTGAAAGAGAGAAGATACCGGTCCTAGGCGAGGGTAAACTGATAGACGAGGAGATCGATGTTAACGGGAAGAGGTTTAGGGCCACATGCCTCTCGGTCGGGAACCCCCACTGCGTAATCTTCGCTGAGGATGTCGCGTCCTTCCCAGTCGATTACTATGGACCTAAAATAGAGAGGCACAAGCTTTTCCCCCGAAGGATCAACGTTGAGTTCGCCCAGATTTTGAGACCAAACTTAATTAAGGTTAGGGTTTGGGAGAGGGGTGTTGGGGAGACACTAGCATGCGGCACCGGGGCCTGTGCAAGTGTCGTAGCCGGGAGAATTCTAGGCGTGCTGGATAGCGAGTGCACGGTCCAACTCCTAGGCGGGGATCTGAAAATAAGGTATGATGAGGCGAATAACAAAATATTTTTAACTGGACCGGCTGAGAAAGTTTATGAAGGTGTGATCGAGCCGGAGGGTTTTTCTTGAAGTTCCAGTTGGCTGATAGGGTTAAGAGGCTCCCGCCATACCTGTTCGCCGAGCTTGAGAGAATAGCGGATGAGAAGCAGAGGCAGGGAGTGGACATAATTAATCTAAGTGTAGGCGACCCAGACCTCCCACCGCCACCATTTGTCCTCGAGGCTCTGAGGGAGGAAAGCTCAAACCCAAAAAACCACAATTACTCCTTTAGTCAAGGAGAGCTCTTCTTCAGGGAGGCGGTTGCAGAGTGGTATAAGGAGCGCTTCGGCGTTGACTTAGATCCCAGAAAAGAGGTTATAGCGCTAATAGGCTCCAAGGAGGGCTTAGCGAACTTCGCCAGAGCTTTCATCAACCCTGGGGATAGAGTCCTAGTACCTGATCCAGCGTATCCAGTCTACGCTAATGGCGCCACGCTGCTGAATGATGGCATCCCAGCTCCAATGCCACTACTGGAGGAGAACGAGTTTAAGCCAGACCTAGAATCGCTGGATCTGAGTGGCGTGAAAATCATGTTCTTGAATTATCCGAATAACCCAACCGGGAGCGTCATGAATAAGGATGACCTAAAGGCCGTAGTTGACTTGGCTAGGGAGAAGAATATAATCGTATGCTACGATAATGCTTATTCTGAGATAACCTTCGATGGCTACAGGGCGCCGAGCATACTTGAGGTCGACGGCGCGATGGACGTCGCCATAGAATTCCACTCATGCTCCAAAACCTTTAATATGACTGGCGATAGGATAGGATTCGCCGTCGGGAACAGTGAGCTAATAGAGGGCCTCAGGAAAGTTAAGTCCCAGATAGACTCCGGACCGCCAGTATATATACAGAAGGTTGCGGCGAGGGCCCTGCAGAGCTACGTTGGCGGCGAGCCGCCAGGGTACATAAAATGGGTGAATAGTATTTATGCTAAGAGAAGAGATCTGCTCATTAGGGGTTTAAGGGAGGCTGGCATCGGGGTCAAGAAGCCTTTAGCAACATTCTACGTATGGATGAGGTGTGGAAAGAGTTCCATGGAGTTTGCCTCAAAAATGATTGAGGTCGGCGTGCTTGTCACGCCAGGGATAGGCTTTGGGAGGCATGGCGAAGGTTATATAAGGTTCTCAATAACCCAGCCGAAAGAACGCATTGAAGAGGCTTGTGAGAGGATTAAAGGGGCATTAACACGATAGTTTTACAAGACCTATGCAGGATGTACCCATCGAATTAAAGAAGAATTTCCCAAAAAGTTATTTTTTCAGTATTGTACTCTATAGTTTCCTTGGATGATGGAATTTGCAGCAGTATGATGTGATAATTGTCGGCGCAGGGCCGGCCGGGATTTTCTCAGCTCTAGAACTCGCGAGTAATATTGATCTCAATATTCTTATGCTTGAGAAGGGGCCGGACATCGATAAGCGCAGGTGCCCGGCGAATAGGGGCCTTGGGTGTATAAGATGCGAGCCGTGCTCACTGCTTTCTGGTTGGGGAGGTGCTGGAGCCTTCAGCGATGGGAAACTCACTTTATCCACATCCGTTGGGGGTTGGCTAAGCGAGTATGTTGGCGAAGAAAAGCTTACGGAGCTGATCAACTACGTTGATGACATATACGTTAAGTATGGTGGACCCCAGAGGGTTTATGGTGAAGATGCTGACGAGGTTGAAAAGATAGAGCGGAAGGCCGCTTTAGCGGGCTTAATCCTTGTTAAGCAGAAGATTAGGCATTTGGGAACTGAGAAGTGCGCAGGGATCCTTCAGAGAATCCGTAAAGACCTGAATAACAGGATTGAGGTGAGAACTAGGACTGAAGTTAAGAGTCTATTGGTGAAGAATGGCGTTATTAGGGGCGTTGAGACCGTTGGCGGCGAGAAGATTTATGGGAAATACGTTATTGTCGCTCCTGGTAGGAGTGGGGCTGAGTGGCTTAAGAGCGAGGCGCAGTCCCTTGGGCTGAAAACCTTAAACAATCCCGTAGATGTCGGCATTAGGGTTGAGGTTCTAGCAGTAACAATGGAGGAGCTGACGAATATCCTCTATGAGCCCAAATTCATATATTACTCAAAAGCCTTTGATGATCAGGTTAGAACCTTCTGTGTTAACCCCTACGGCGAGGTGATTACCGAATCTTATGGGGACGTAATAAGCGTCAATGGGCAGAGCTACGCCGAGAGGAAGACCGAGAACACGAACTTCGCGGTGCTAGTTAGTACATCATTTACCTACCCATTTCGGGAGCCAATAGCATATGGAGAATATATCGCTAGACTAGCGAATTTGCTGAGCGGCGGCGTAATAATACAGCGCTTAGGTGATCTGGAACTGGGTAGAAGATCAACTGAAGAGCGCATTAGTAGGAGCATTGTCAAGCCAACACTTAAAATAGCAACGCCCGGGGACTTAAGCTTCGTCCTACCGTATAGATATTTGACGGATATTAAGGAGATGCTTATGGCTCTCGACAAAGTTGCGCCAGGAATATACTCAAAGGATACGCTCCTCTATGGCGTCGAAGTGAAATTCTACTCTTCTAGACTGGAACTAAATGAAAACTTGGAGACAAAAATAAAGAATCTATTTACAATAGGCGATGGTGCTGGTGTGACACGTGGGCTGATACAGGCAAGCGCCAGCGGAGTTATGGTGGCTAGAGAGATAATGCGCAGAGAAAAGGAGCATGTTAAAGGCATTGCCCCCAGAGAAGTTTGATTGCGTAGTCGGTCTTTAGGAAGGATATATCGCCCACTAATGATATTTTAGCCTCCTTTGGGGTATGAGGACGCCCGGACGTAGACTGCTGAGACCGTATAGCGAAAGATCTCAATGGTTTTCAATTAGCTTGGAAATTAGCGGTAAATTAGTGGTAAAATGGAGTAGACTTTAGTAGCCACCAACAGCCCATCTATGGTGACGTATTCATTTGGGGCATGTGCAAGCCCCTCTATTCCGGCGCCGAAGGCTAGGCATGGTATTTCAAGAACTTTCTTCACTGGCGCAGCATCACTTGTAGCGAGGATTATCTTTGGTCTCGGTTCCACACCAGTCACTACCCTAATGGCTCTCCTCAGGCTCATTGCAAATTCCGAATTCCACGATTCACAATATCCGCTCTCCGAATCTATAACGTCAACATTGACTCCACTTATTCCGCTCTCATCAATCATCCCCTTGATGTGCTTGAGGAGATCTTCTGGGCTAGATCCAGGTAAAATTCTTATATCAAATGATGCCTCAGCATAATCCGGCACAACATTAATTTTCACTCCACCATTTATCATCGTTAAGCTAACAGTCGGGTAATAGTGGGCCCTCCTTATAGCGTTTTTCTGCTTCTCGCTTAAACCCCCCTGAGAGAGAAAGTACTCTATACTCGATTCGACAGCCTCCTTGATGCCCTCTGGGACCTTAAGGCTATAATCCTCGGCGTCCTTCACCACCCTGATGGCGGCAATTAATTTGTCTATTGCGTTATCGCCGTAAAAAGACATGCTCGCATGGGCTACTCTACCCGTAACCTTTAGCCGCAGTCGTAGGTAACCCCTACAGCCAACATCTATATATGGGCTCTTAATTGGGTCCCTGCTAAGGAAGTCGCCTACTAGACAAGCATCTCCATGTAGAAGTCCAGCTTTAAGGAGCCACTTGGTTCCATTAGTCGAGCCCGCTTCTTCATCGCATGTAAACCAGAAGTCTACGGTAGCCTTGCTTTCAGCCCCCATCTCGCTCAAAATCTTAGCTGCAATTATGGCTGCCGCACACGAGCCCTTCATATCGCTTGCGCCCCTACCATAAATTCTGTCTCCAACGACCGCCCCGCCATATGGATCGTAAGCCCACTCCTCACGCCTACCCTCAGGAACCACATCTAAGTGACCTAACCAGATAATTTTCCTCCCGGGTTCTCCCGTAACCCTTACGTAGACGTTAGCCTTCTCCTCCTCTTTAGAATAAATCTTTGCCTCTAAGCCGCTTTTCTCAAGATAAGAGCTGATGAACTCAGCGCACTCCAGAGTGTTACTGGGCGGAGAAACGGTCCGGAATTTAATTAGGTTGGATGTAAGAGAGATTAGCTCGGACCTAAGCTCCTCGGCTCTTTTAAGAACAGTATATATTGCCTGCGCCCTCATGCAGTCTCGCCCGAGCTAAGTTACAATTTCATTTAGTCTTCCGCTCTCGGCCGCGTACTTTATCTCCAGCATCGGCAGATCCATGGAGCTCTCAATTCTATCTACGCCATACTTTCTGAGTAAGCCCTGATACTTCAGGGTTAGCCTCCGCATCTCAGGTGATGTTGGCCCAACACAGGGCGCTCCCGGAACCCTCGGGCTAACGTCAAATATATAAAAGGCCAGTCTCCTTTGCTCCGGGTCATCAGCATCATAGGTTATTGCGCCCTGAAGGGCAAATAAGCCTATCATGCCAGGCGGATACTCTTCCTCACAAGATCTTCTGAATCTCTCAGCCGCCTCGTATACAAGCGGCTTCTGTGACTCCCTCATCGTCAGTCCATAATGCCCTATCTCCTCATTCTTAATTGGTACGTTGAGTGAGAGCTGGTCTCTGGCTGGCAGGCTCAGTATTCCATGGAGGTTTGTCTGCTTTCTGTCATCAAATCCCAGGAAGTCGAAGTCACCAAATTGGTCTTTAAGCGCCCACCCTTGAAAGTTTGCATTAAACTTCTGGCCTAGCACATACTCCTCTATTCGAGCTCTCCTTAAGCCTTCCTCATCTATCACTTCAGCCCTTATCAGCTCTTCAGCCTTCCTGTAATATTCTTCCGGCGAGGATGCGTAGAAGAAGGCCCTCTCCAGAGGCTTCTTCTTCTGCTGAACCTTAACTATAACAAGCCTATCAATATCCTCTGGTCTATCAAACTTCTTCGGAATCTTTATCCCAGCCCTCTCCAGAAGCCAATACTGGTTTCTTGGGGCGTTCCTCTCCTCAGCCCTAAGGAGGAACCTGTTCCCGTAAATCGGCACCCTAAATTTATTCTCAATGTTATCGTATCCAACGTAAACCGAAAATGATCTATTTGGGACAAAAATGACATTTAGCTCCAATAATCTTTCTTGAATGTCCTCCCTCACTATCTCTGAGAACTTGTCTAGGATGATTATGTGGTCAAATAGGTGCCTATTGTATTTCGTATATAATTCCTCTCTCCCCCTCTGGCATATTGCTATTGTTGGGAGGCCAAAGGCCTTCGCTGATACTCCGACCTCCTCGGCCGAATGTGAGCCTAAGACACCAATAGTTATCTTATCCGGGTTATATTCTGACGCGATTTTTTGAATCTCAGTTCTATCAATAGCCAACTTCTTCCACCAACGGAATAGTATATCTTCACCCCAATATTTCCTTTAATCTGTCCTGCTCTACCGCCTCCCTTATCTCTAGAGCTATCCTCCGGCCAGTGCTCATGGACCTACCATGCTTTATGAGCGCATATGGCGATGTCTCCATGAAGACGTTTGTCCCAGCAACTATCCTAGCAGATATCTCAAAGACATAGAATTTCAGGTTCGGTGTAACAACAGTCTCTAGGCAGAAGGGACCCCATATGCCCGGGCTACATATCTCCCTCGAAGTCTCAATAACCCTCTCACCCATCCTGAAAACCTCTGGTAAGAGGGACTCCCTAAGCATTAGTGGGAAATTTCCGACAATCGTGTATGTTATATTTATCCCAGCCTGACCCTCAGCCGGGATCCTGCCAATTCCATCGGCGTTTGACTCATAGCGTCTATCGAAGCCCATTAGCTCGAGTTCTCTGCGCATAACCGAGTAGAAGTAGTGGATGTAGACTGGTATGCCGACAATATACTCTTGGATGACATACTCCCTTAAGCCGCCCATCTTCCCCGCCTTCTGCCAGAACTCCCTCTCATTCTTAGCGAGAAAGTATCCCTGCCCACCCTTTGCTCCGTAGAATTTAACTATGGCGAGCCCATCAATCTCTGAGGGATCTTTAAACACTCTTGGCAGATTAAGCCCAGCCCCTCTGAGCCAGGCCTCCTGCCTCTCCCTATCAGCCTCCCAGAAAAGTATTTTCCTGTTGCCATAGTATGGAACCCTTAAATTCTCTATAGTCTTTAGTGGTACATATGCTATTAGCGAGGCATGCGGGATTAGAATTGCATTTCGATTTATAAGGGCGTCTTCAGTAGTATGAAACTTATCATAGGATTCTATCTCAATTATTTCGTCAGCGACGCCGAAGTGCTTATAGACGAAGGCGTGGTCACTTTTACATACGGCGATGGTCTTAAACCCCTCATCCTTAGCGCCCCTCAATATTTGGAGCGCCGAGTGGCTCCCAAGGGTCGCTATCGCGTAATCCACAACCCTCCACCACTCTCGAAATGAATTAAATCTTCCCTCCTAAATGATCTTTGGCACCCAGTATATTATAGCGAAGTTCACAATCACGGTAAATACTGTTGAGAGGAGCCAGACCAAAATCTTCTTCAGGCTAATCTTATCCCCCTTTGAGTTAAGCTTCTCCGGCATTGCGTATAGGATTCCACTAAGCGAGAGGGTTATTGAGAGGGCTATTGACGCAAGTAGGTAATTGCTTATCTCTGGGTCGAAGGCCAGTCTAGATCCAAGAAGGGTTAGAGCCAACCACGCTATAAATGAGCCAACCAATGCGTAGAAGAACCCCTCAATACCCTCTTTACCAATGACCGAAATTATAACAAAAAACAGTACCACCGAGGTGCATGATGCTGCAGAAATAATCCCCTCCTCCTCTGGAACAAGGTTACTAAAAGAACAAATTATGATGGTTATGAGAAGGAGGAAGAGCGAAACTACCCCCTGAACTACGAACACTCTTTCTTCACTCAATCTCCTCATAATATTCATCATATTCTTTTCATAATTGGGGCCAAGCATTTATATCTTTTCATATTTATATAAGATTGGCTGAAGATTGCCGGTGCCCTTAAAGATCCCTCTTAGAAAGGCTTTATGGGAGTCTCTGAATTTTGGTAACCTTGTTTTACGTAATGCTTAAATGTTTTGGCGCACCTATGTCCTATAGATAAAGAAAATATGGTGTATTGAATGCCGAAGTCGATTATTAAGGCCTCCCAGAAGGTTAGAGAGCAGGGGGAGGAAGAAGGAGCAAAATACATTAGCGTTAAGATACCGAAGGAGCTTATGGACGAAGTTGACAAAATAGTCTCAGCTGGAATTCTTGGGTACAAGAGTAGGATGGAATTCATTAAGGATGCCGTGAGGGACAAGGTTCTAAGGCTTAGGGCTGAGGTGAGCGATGAGAGGAAGTGATAAGCCTAGAGGGATTTAAGGATAACCTCCTCGAGTTTATTAAACTTGGGAACGAGCCATTTGACATAGACTTCATTTACAAGTAATGTATCCAGCCAATAGATAGGCACCGGATACATGAGGTCCTCTACCAGCTTGAACTTGAGGGCAAGATACTGAGACTTTCAGATAGGCGCTATATTGCTACGAGAATAGCCCTGAAAAGTGGTTGAAATCTCAGTTCCTTGAAATCAAAATACCTAAGGAAATAGCTATCGAGATTAAAGAGAGAGACCATGTACCTCACGCCAGGAGCATGGAAGACAATAGACTCATTCGTTTCAGAGGCCATAAAAGAGCACATTGAAAAAGTTCTGAACGCCTGGACCAAAGAGCTTTACAGAAGAAAGAGTGGGATAAGACGCCATAACCGAGCGCGCTAACCACTAGAGACTCAAATTATGGGACATTCTGGGTAAAAGTTAAAGGTAAATGCCCCCTTTCTTCTAGATGGTTGATGGCAATGAAAGCCATGGTTATTAAGAGGATAGCGCCGATCGAGGAGAATCCCCTAAGCTACGAGGACATCCCAACGCCTGAACCTAGGGGAAAAGAGATCCTAATTAGGGTTCATGCATGCGGAATATGCAGGACGGAGTTGGATGAGATAGAAGGGAGGCTCCGGCCGAGGCTCCCGGTCATACCTGGGCACCAGGTTGTTGGCAGAGTTGCTGAGATCGGATCGGACGCCGAGAGGTTTAGGGCTGGGGATCGGGTGGGCGTTGCATGGATCTACTCCTCCTGTGGTGTATGCCGCTTCTGTAAGAGGGGTCTGGAAAACCTCTGCGAGAATTTTATGGGCACTGGCTGTGATGCCAATGGGGGTTATGCTGAGTACATGGTCGTTAACGAGGATTACGCCTATAGTATTCCAGGCGTTTTTTCTGATGTAGAGGCGGCCCCTCTACTCTGCGCTGGGGCTATTGGGTATAGGACGCTTAAACTTACTGGCATGGAGGACGGCGATGTAATAGGGCTCTACGGCTTCGGCTCATCAGCTCACATAATCTTCCAGCTAATAAGATATCTTTATCCGAACAGTAAGATCTTCGTCTTCACTAGGAGGCGCGGTGATGACCCAAGCCAGCTGGCCCTCAAAATGGGCGCCGACTGGGTTGGAGAGACAGGCGATTTCCCGCCGCTGAAATTGAACTGCGCAATAGACACAACCCCAACAGGCATGCCGGTGAGGGAAGCGCTTAGGAACCTTGAGAAGGGTGGCAGATTAGTAATGAACCTCATAAGGAAGGAGACTCCCATAACAGATCTAGATTATGTACAGCATCTGTGGTGGGAGAGGGAAATAAAGTCGGTTGCAAATATAACTAGGAGGGATGTAGCCGAGTTCCTAAAGATAGCTGCTAGGGTCCCAATAAAGCCTGAAGTAGTGGAATTTAGGCTTTGGGAGGCAAACGAGGCCCTAAATATGCTCAAGCACGGAAAGTATCGGGGAAGCGGTGTCATAGTAATGAAGTAGAAGTTAGGTTGAAATGCGCCTAACCTTAATGCCCACTTTCAGACGCCCTCTTCTTAATCCCTTTATATGCCTCCGCGGCGGTTATCAACCTCAATAGATCATCTGCACTCACGAGTTCTTTGTCTAGCGCTAGCTTTAGCGTCTCTATAGCCATGTCTATCTTCTCCTCAACCCGCTTCTTTACAATGCTCACGGTAGGCTGAGCCTTACCAAGCTTCCCAGCAGCCTCAGTAACATTCTTGCAGCTAAGCAACGCATCCAAAACCTTAACCTCCTCCTCAGTCAATAGCGTCCGCCCAAACCTCCTCTTCTTCATGGCTCCCGTCTTCCCATTAACAAATTTTGTAAATTTGTACTTTTTGATTAAATATATGCTCATGGAGCTATGTTTTTGATATTAACATACTTTAGTTAATCCACTTAGCTAAACTGATAGTCTCCCAGCTGAGATGAGTCTAATCTTTGAGCAGACTTTTCTCTAATATTGAGGATAAGTGACTTTGGAATTCTCTGGAGGAATAAGCCCTCACAACTCGGATAAAGTTCGGAAAATATGACAATGCTGCAATAAACCAATGGGGGAGTTGTTGTTATAAAGACTTGAAGCTTTCGGGATGAATTCCCACTAAAGTTTGTTTGTCATTCACTCTATATACTGTTACTGGCACGCCATAAACCTTCTCTAGTAATTCTCCAGTTATAGCTGAGGATGGTGGGCCCCTGCTTACTATTTCACCACCATTCATTATGGCTACGTTGTCAGCAACTAGGAAGGCTTCATTTGGATCATGTGTTGAGAATATGACCGTTTTCCCAGAGTCACCCATCCTCCTAATTATGTTGAGCACCCTAACCTTATTACCAATGTCTAGGTGGGCTGTGGGCTCATCTAGGATTAAGGTTTCGGATTCTTGGGCAAGAGCTCTAGCTATCGAGACAAGCTTCTTTTCTCCACCGCTTAGGGTTGGGACCTTCCTATGGGTTATGCTGGATAGGCCGAGCTGCGCTAGAACATTGTGTACGATTTCTTCGTCCCTCTTACTGGGCATGTTGAAGAAGCCAAGATGGGGGGTTCTGCCTAAAAGCACATAATCCAACACGGTGTATGGGAAGAGCGAGTCCTCTTCCTGAGGAACCCAAGCTACTGCTCTACTTAGTACATCCACATCGATATGCTTTAAATCTTCGCCATTCACATATATGTCGCCCTTGTAGGGGCCTAGAACTTTAAGTAAAACTTTAAAGAGCGTGGATTTCCCTGAGCCGTTTGGTCCTAGGAGAGCAGTCACCTTGCCCTCCGGAATCTTAAGGGTCACTCCCTTTAACACGTCTTCTTTGGAGGTTGGGTATCGGTACCTCAAATTCCTGATGACTACTTTACTCATGCGGCACCCCCCTTGAAAGGAATAGCACGAAGAGGATAGCGCCTAAAAGTGACGTCACTATGCCTAGGGGGATTTCGCCAGCAGCCGCCGCCCGCGCTATATTATCAAAGATCGTCATCAGTAGGGCGCCTAGCATTATAGACGCCGGTATAACCCTACTATTTTCGGCTCCGAAGAGTTTCCTACAGATATGCGGGACTGTTAGCCCAATCCACCCTATTATCCCGGCCACGGAGGTCACGGCTGCCGTGGCGATCACTGCTATGGTTATGACCAACGCCCTCAATTTCCTCGGATCCGTTCCTAACGATATGATTACGTCATCATCTAATACCAGTAGGTTTATCCGCCACCTAATAACGAATAGGAAGGCGATTGCCGCTGTCGCTAGTGGGGCCATGTAAAGGAAGTTCCTCCACATGACGCCAGATAGGCCTCCTAAAAGCCAAAAAGTTAGCTCGGGTAACTGTTTAAGGGGGTCTGCCATGAATTTCATGATGCCAACGCCGGCTGAAAATGTTGCTGAAACAGCCAGCCCGGCCAGAACGAGCCTGAGGATCCTCCCACCATACTTTATCGCCGAGGAAATAGTGTAGGACGCTAGGAGCGCCAGTAAACCAAAGATTGCTGAGAGGAGCTGCATTTTTAATGGGTCTCCGGGCAGGAAAAGTATGGCCAATGCCGCTCCGAATGCTGCTCCTTGGCTTACGCCCAAAATTTCCGGGCTCACTAGCGGGTTCTTGAAGGCGGACTGCATAGTTACACCAGCCACGGATAGAGCCATGCCTAAGATCATCGCTGTTAACACTCTTGGCAATCTAATCCTCAAAATTATGCCTAGAGTCATCTCATCACTTGTGGTGTGGAATGGATTTGTTGCGTACCTCCCGATGAATAAAACTGAGAGGATAGAAGTAGCTATTAAAATGCATGCGAGCGCCAGGAATCGGCCTGTATAAGCCCCCACCAATACCACCCTCTTAAGGCTGGCTATGGGAAGTCCCCGGTTATTTGAGCGATGACCTTTTCAGCGTCCGCTTTGCTTAAGCCATAAATCTTCGTATAGAATCTTTCGACTTCTTCCTTAATATCCAGGTCTTGGAAGATGCTTGGGTGTATTTTCTTCGCCATCCATAGGAGCCCGAGAATCCAGCGTGAACCCGGTGCGTCCCAGCTTCCTAGAGCTGCGACATTACAATCATCTGGGACGGCGTAAACTCTTCCACTTCGAATAGCAGGTATATTGGTCCACATCTCATCCCTTAGGAGTCTCTCTTTCACCTCGCTTGGTGATGGCTTGTTTGAGTATGTGACTATGAAAATTATATTCGGGGCCCACCTAGCAATCTGTTCGAAAGTTACTGTGTTCCATCCGGTCCCTGGAGCCTCTTTTGATAATGGGTACCCCCCAGCGACCTCCACCATGAATGTTTGTAGCCATCCGCTGCCTGGCACGTTAAACGCTACTTCTCCCCCCTTCACACTATAATATAAGAATAGGACTTTTGGCCGCTCAGCGCTCGGCGGCGCCATTGAGGCGATAGAATTAACCCACTCGCTATAGTATCTTGCTAGCCCCTCACCCCTTCTCTCATCCATAAATATCTTTCCCAACACCCTCAAATCCCGAACATAGCTCTCCAAATTCTCGAGATCAACATAGACAACATGAATACCAAGCTCTTCGAGCTGATCGCCCAGAGATCTCATCGTAGTTTTAAGTATGACGACATCAGGCTTTGCTTTAGATATTTCTTCTACGCTAAGCTCGACTGGGACAATTTTATCTGCTAAATTCGGATCAATCATCCGAAACAGGGTGCTGTTTAAGCTTGAGCTTAGACCATAGAGAACTTTTTTGGCGTTCGGAAACATATATGCTACTGTCATTATGGGCCATGAACCTTTTCCAGTAATTATTACCCTATTTATAGGCATTTTAATTTTAACAGTTCTGCCTAGAGCATCTATGACTTCGATAGTCTCTTGAGACTTGCTGGTTTCACCACTACGAATACTACCGGGAATCGAAGACAACCAAACATAATAGGCTACCGAGCTTATAGCTGCCAGTAAAACAAAAACTATTATGACAATAATGCTCTTTCGCATCTTCAATCCCCTTATGGGTTAAGTGGCCTATAGTATCTTTCGCCGCCGCATGTCTTGCAGATGTTCCTCCCATCGACCCTAACGGTCTTTGTCTCAACAACCCATTCGCCGCATAGGTCACACTTCACTATTGCCGCCGTCTCAAACGTCGAGAAGGGCTCGACGCTCACCCGCTCAACATGGAAAAATGTCTCATCTAAATGTAATATTTCCCTGGAGACTTTTTCCTCCTCCTCATGACTGAACTTTCTCCTACGTAGAACCCAGTCTCTGACGATTTGGGGTAGGGAATCACATTTTAGGGATAGACGAACCCCCTCCTTTGTATCCGACCTAGCTATACAAGCAGCAAGCTTCCCAAAATCCTCGACACGCAGGGAAGAGTGCCCAGCAGTGCACCCGGTACTTACCTGAACACCGTCAGCTAAGCACATTGATGTTTCGACTACCGCAAAAATCCTTCTATCTCCCCTAGAAAGACCTAACCTTTTTAACCCTATCTGACCTATCTGAATACCAAGGGCAACCCCGGGCGAAAGATGTCCATGAAGTGCCTCAGCTAACTTTACTATATCTTCCATTCCCTCACCTCTTGAAAAAGCGATATTATAAGTTTGTAATATCGATATAAAAGCTTTACTAAAAGGTGGTCATAAAATTTAATATTCCCTAGTAGGAATTTTGATTTTCTGAGGTTCCTTCATGCCGGGGAAGATAGTTAAGGATTTACTATGTTCTATTAGGGCTGAGATCGAGAATGTAGATGTGGTGCGGGCTGTGAGGGTTGTTATTGGATTGGGTTACACGATTGCTGCCAAATTTGGAGGAGAGCCGGAACCCTGGCCGGGAGCCCAGCTATAGAGCTTGCTAAATTGTCTCTTTCTTGGGATTTGAGTGAGGCTGTTGTGGGGGTGGCTGCCCTAAACGCTCTCTCAATTGATTATGGAGAAGAAACCGGATAGGTATGTGGTTGTTGAAGGGGATCTCATCGATCAAATTGAGATCACCGAGGACGATACTGTGGTTCTTGTGGGAAATATTCGCCCTTTTATCCCGAAGATCATGGAGAAAACCAATAAAATATTCATATTAGAAAGGAACCCGAGGATACGGGGGACAAACGTTTTTCCGGATATGGCTTCTGAGGATATTTTACCGCGGGCTACCGTCGCCATTATTACTGGAACGGCCTTAGCAAATGGAACAATAGATCACCTCTTAGAGCTTTCTAAGACTGCAAGAGAGATAGCTCTCGTATGTCCAACAGCAAGCACCTTCCCAGATCCCCTATTCAAACATGGCGTAACGGCTATAGGCTGCGTAAGAATCGTGGATAGTGAGAGTATTCTACAAATAGTTTCAGAAGGGGGAGGAACCCCAAGCTTTAAGGGAGCATGCAAGCAAATAGTCATCAGACCAAGACGGCATTAACCATTAATGCTTTCCAGAATCTTTAGAAATTTAGTTATCTCCTTTTCTATCTTCTCGTATTTTGTGAGAAGGGCTTTTCCCTCGGCTGTTAATTCCGAGTAGCCTCCCAATGTACCACCGCGGCTTCTTTTAACAATTTTAAACCCTAAACGTTTCTCCGCCAATGAAATCCTATGAAGGGCGTACCTATAGGACATATTTAAATCTGACGATGCCTTAAGAATAGAGCCGCACTTTTCAACCGCCTCTAAAAGCCTTGCGAGCCCCTCGCCAAAAACGGCTTCGTTGCTCTCGTTAACAAGCCATAACTTAACCTTGGGATACAGCATAGTGGGCATTTCGGCTTTTCACTCCTTACCTAACCACTTAATCTTCAGTTCAACAATTTATTAAAAGTTGTGCGGCTTTAGGAAAGTTTAAACTCTTTATGAATAGTCTTTTAAGATTTTCTGGCGACGATTTTCCCGTCAAGATTAAATTTGCCCATAAATTGTTGGTGGTCGTTAAAGAGCGTCAGAAAAAAGTTATGGAGTGATGGTAAGCTTGAAAAACTTGAGCCAAGGTCTTCAACTTCAATATGATACTGGGTTAGCGTGTTGAGAACCTTGTTATTAAACTTGCGGTGTTAGCAGTTGCATAAATTAGTGGTCACCTGTCCATGTTGAACCCCCGCTAGCCTGATGTATGAATTGCTGTCTCTATAAAGTTTTTCACCTTTTGTTAATGTGATGTTATAAAGGCAAAATGGTATGAGCCTACCATTTTCCCTCAATTCATGGACGCAGCACTTAGATAGTCTCTCTAAATCTGCCGTCCAAGCATCCTGGGCGAAATGGCACCCTATGGAGAAGAAGCCCTTTGGTCTCAGCTGCTCCAGAAGGAGTCTAAGTGATGAGCCAATGGCCTGCGGCTTCAGTCCTCTTAAAAAGGTGCTGGAGATGGCAAGCTCGTCAGCCACCGCCCTTAACATCTTGTCGAATTCAATAAACTCGTTCTTGAGCGAATGCTTGTCTATTAGCTGCTCCATATCTGCGAGCGTATTGATTGCGTGCAATTCCCCATCTGCGCTGTAATAGGCGTAGAGTAGCGATGAGCATCTTGGATCTGGACATGGGACTGGCATGAAATCAGTAGCCCTTAATTTCCCACAACTCTGCTGCTCAATTCCAATCTGTATATCGCTTATCGTCGTCCTATCCAGCGGGTTGAAGAGACTCTGTGGGTATCTTCCAAGGGCGGCGAATGGCTGAAAGTTAACTCCTATGGCTCTCCTTGAAACAGCGTATCTAATTATGTCCCACAGCTGCTGCTCATTAATACCCCTTAAGACTGTTACTGCTAAAGTTACGCTTAAGCCCGCCCTTGAACAGTTTTCGATGGCTTTTTCTTTAATTATTGTTAAATCACGCCCCCTAATTGTCTGATAAACTTCTGGCGTTAAGCCATCAAACTGCAAGTATACTCCGCTAATTTCAGCATCCGCTAAGTCTCTAGCAAGACTCGGATTCTTAGCCAATTCTATGCCATTTGTATCTATCTCAATCAACCTAAAGCCTAAATCTTTACATAACCCCACTATATCGAGGAGATCTTTTCTGATGGTTGGTTCCCCTCCCGAGAGCTGTATAGCTGTGGGCTTCCCCTCACACCTCAAAAGTTCTTTAAGCATCCCTTCAATATCCTCAATTGTGGGGTTCCACCAAGGCTCCTCCTTTGAATCCGCAAGACATATAGGACATAAAAGATTGCAGGCATCCGTGACCTCTAGTATGGCTAGGCAAGTATGCTGCCTGTGTGATGGGCAGAGACCGCAGTCAAATGGGCAGCCTCTAGCAATATTTTTAACGTGAGGCTTAGCAGGTTTGCCTGGTCTGGAATAGCGCAGGGCTCGCATGTAGAGCTTGAGGTCGCTCCATATTAGGGCTGCTATCTCTCCATGCTGCTTGCAAAACTTCTTCATATAAACTCTTACGCCGTCAGTGATTATCTTGGCGGGAACAATTTTAAAACACTCCGGGCAGAGACTAATGGTTTCAGCAAGCACTTCTGCGCCCTTCTCAACCATGCTTATCCTCTCAGCCCCGCCCGATTTGGCTCTTAACAAGCTTCAGCAGGACGTCACCTTCCCCATCTAAGTCAATTATGGGCGCGCTAACTCTACCCACTCTAGCCCTCTTTTTGGCTATAACCCCTGTGATCGCCAGCACTGGTTCCGTTCCCTCTAATGTTCTCATCAGATCTTCTGGTTCCTTTGCTGTCACTATTTTCGGGATATCTTTTCTTTTCGCCGTTAGTGAGTGGAGCCCCTCAATGAATATTACGTCTAACTGCTCATCTTTAAATAGCTTAATAATGCTCTCAAGGTCCATTGAAGAGCTGTCCGTCTTCTTAATTACCACTATCTCGTTTGGTGCAAATGCGATTGTTACCCTTGTCCCTGCACGCATATGCCTCCAAGTGTCAGTGCCCTCCGTATCTATTGAAAAGTCTGGGTGATGAATGTGCTTTATTGAGCCTACTTTATAACCATCCTTCACAAGTCTCGATACCAAATACTCAATTGTAGTTGTTTTGCCAGATTTACTTACTCCTACAACAGATATCATTATCATTCTCCATCACCTTAATCAAAGAATCTGCTAAATTCATCCTTGCTATATAGCGTTACACTTACCTCCTCCTCTCTCCTTAATCTCTTTTTCGGGGGAATTAGTATAAAACCATTGGCTTTCACGAACCTACTTAAACTATTTGGGCCGCCGGGAACGGCCTCCGCATAAAGTTTACCCTCTTGGCCTTTAATACGAACGGGCAAAAACCTGTACAATGGTTTTTCATCTAGGTCCAGATCGTGCCCCATTCTAACTGTGATTGTTGGAAGCAGTTGCTCCACCTTTAAACCCATATATAGGCTGATTAGGGGCACAAAAATTAGGTAAAAACCAGCCATCGTGGACGCAAGCAATCCTGGTAACATTACAATAGGCTTTCCTCTAACCATCCCAAACCCAGTAACTTTCCCTGGCTTCACCCTTATCCCGTGAATTATCACACCCGGCTGGCCGAGGGAATTAACTGCATCTGGGACAAAATCTTTTTCGCCCATTGAGCAGCCCCCTACAGTGACGATAATATCGGCGCTTTCTAGGGCCTCTTTAATCCTCCTTTTTATCTCGTCGAGGTCGTCGGGTGCTATGCTGAGCCTTAAGGGCTCCCCCCCAATCCTAGATATTAAACCTGAGACTATGAGGGCGTAATTATCAGCTATTCTCGCTGGCTCTCTTTTGCTCAGCTCAATAAGCTCGTTTCCCGTAGCGATTATTGCCACTCGAGGTTTCCTGGCAACATTAACTTTCCTAATGCCCAGACCTGCCAGAACGCCGACGTCTTGGGGTCTCAAAATGGATCCAGCCCTGAGTATTATATCTCCCCTCCTTATGTCTTCTCCGGCGTGGATTACATTTTCGCCCTCTTTAACCGGCCTCCGCACTTCGATCTTCCCATCACGGAAAACCGCGTTCTCAACCATTATCACTGCATCCGCTCCCTCCGGTAGTGGTGCTCCACATGTAACGTAGGCAGCCTCTCCTTCCAGCAGCTTAACACCTACCGGGTTATCCCATGGATAGAATTTTCCAATAATCTTTAATAGAACAGGCTTCTCCGCAGATGCCCCAGATACATCTTTGAATTTCACCGTATATCCGTCAACCATGGCAATATCTCTTTCAGGGGCATCCACATTCGCTATAATATCCTCGGTTAAAACTCGGCCAATAGACTCCTCAACCGAAATACTTTCATATTCAAAAGACCTGCTTTGGAAGACCTTAAAAAGTTTCTCTAAGGCTTCTGGGTAGGGGGCTAATTTAAGCGATCTCTTCGGCTCAATTCTCTCCATATTGGCACTCTCAAATGGAATAATAAAAAATACTGCATAATGTATATATAGGGTTTTTGTAAGTATGTTCTCCGTGGTCCCCAATGATGAGAGTTGCTGCTGTTGTCGGCGGAAAGAATTCTGGAAAGACCACAATTATTCAGCACTTAGCTCGTGAGCTTAGGGATAGGGGTTATAGAGTTGGGTCGGTCAAGGAAATGCCTAACGCTGGGTGGATCGACACTCCGAGTAAGGAGACCTGGAGGTATGGTGAGGCGGGGGCTGAAATCGTGGTGGGTGCCGCCATAAATGAAATAGCAATCTTCGTAAAGAGGAGACTCCCTTTAAGGGAGATAGCATCCCTCCTAGCGGGGATTGATTATCTCTTTCTAGAAGGCTTTGAGAATGAGAGGACTGTGGTAAAGGTAATCGCGGCAAAGGACGTCGCTGAAGTGCAAAGGTTCTATGATGATTTAACAATCGCAGTCTCGGGTATAATAGCTGAGTCTAAAGAGGAGGTGGAGAAAGCATCCGCGTTTGGGATTCCTATACTCAACTGTAAAATGGAGACTAAAGAGCTTGCTGATATAGTAGAGCGGAAAGCTCTTCCACTCTTCCCCAACTTCTCTCGCTGCGGGGAATGCGGATATAGTTCATGTCATGAGCTCGCAAAGGCCATAATTACTGAGACTAGTAGCCTTAAAGAATGCCCACTACTTGAAAAAGAGGATATTGTCTTAGAGGTGAATAGGAAAATTGTGCCATTGAAGGCTTTCCCAAGACTTTTCATAAAAAGAACTTTAATGGGCATGATTTCCTCTTTGAACGGCATCGGGCAAGTAGAGGAAATTAAAGTAACAATTAAGAAGCCTTAAGATTCCTATTCAAGCAGAGGCGAGTCTCTCAAGCATACTGGTTTAAAGCACTCTGAGAAAATAGGTTTTGCGAGGAAGTTTCTGACGAGTACCAAGAGCGTCAGGGAGGCTTAAAAGTACGCAATTATCCATTGAGGCTGGAATGGGCAGCGTCTAAAATAATCTACGAAGGGCACATGGGATTTTGAGCGGTAATGCGTAAATTTTATTTAGATTAGGTTTAAATAAAAGTAAAGTTTAGCATGGGGGAATGATATTGGCAAAATCCCTCCTTAAGGTGCTTAGTTTTGTTGGCTTAAGCACAGGAGGCGTTACTGTAAGGGTTGATGTTGAAGGCGGCAAAATTATTAGGATAAGGCCCCTGCATTATGACTGGAAATATGATGTTGAAGAATTGCCTTCGTGGGCAATTGAGGCCCGAGGTAAGGTCTTTAAGCCCTCAGCTAAAGAACTTCCGCCCCCATTTAGTATAGCGTATAAACAGCGTGTTTACTCTCCTAACAGAGTTAGATATCCCTTGAAAAGGGTTGATTGGGACCCTGATGGCGAAAGGCATCCTGAAAACAGGGGTAAAAGTAGCTACGTTAGAATAACGTGGGAGGAAGCCATAGATATTATTGTTAGAGAATTGAAAAGAATCATTGAAAAATACGGATCTTACGCCATACTTGTCCAAGACGACGGGCACTCTCAAACTAAGACTTTTCATGGACCCCATGAAATGATCCCCTCACTTCTCCAGCATGTAGGCGGATGCACTTGGCAGATTAGAAACCCGGATAGCTGGGAGGGTTGGTGGTGGGGTGCAAAACACGTTTGGGGCATGGAAGTTGCTGGTATGGAAGAAAGCACTAATGTGCTGCTGGACATTCTGGAGAACACTGAAGTTATGCTGTGTTGGGGATGCGACTTTGAAACAACATCCTGGGGCTTCGGGGATCAAGGCCGCGGTTTGTGGGGATTCTGGTTTAAGGAAGCAGGCATACAACAAATATATATTTGTCCTGACCTGAATTACGGTGCTGCTGTTCATGCTGATAAGTGGGTTCCTATAAGGCCTAATACTGATGCTGCATTGCAGCTTGCAATAGCTTATGTCTGGATCACAGAAGACCTCTACGAT
>Ga0105162_1000361_pt1 | contig 30120 bp, 27 predicted proteins | sample JNZ201metaG_FD_81532 | JGI IMG/M metagenome (GOLD analysis project Ga0105162, IMG submission 81532) | Hot spring microbial communities from Jinze hot spring, China to study Microbial Dark Matter (Phase II) - JNZ 20120812A | ecosystem: Environmental > Aquatic > Thermal springs > Hot (42-90C) >...
CCGTTTGTATAATAATTTTTTGAGATGTTTGGGCCAGGTGCTCTGTTACCGCAAAACCTTTATGAGGGGAGAGAAAGGAATCAAATTGCTGGAAACTCTGGCGGATACTGGCCACGCTATGGGGGTGACAGAACTTTCCAAAGCATTGGGCTTGGATAAAAGCACAGTTTATCGGCTACTTTCCACTTTAAGAGCAAGAGGATATGTAGAGCAGGATTCGGAAACCCGGAAATACGCCATTGGCCCAAAGATGCTCGCAGTAAGCAGCCGGATTCTGGGCAATAATGATATCTACCTCCAGGCACGCCCAATCATGAAAAAACTACTGCAGGAAACCCGAGAAACTGTCCATCTTGCAATGCTAATGGAAAACCAGGTAGTGTACATAACCCAGGAAATCAGCCCTGAAATAATAAGCGTCAATACTGAAATAGGTCAACGAGAACCAGTCCATTGCACTGCAGTTGGCAAAGCGCTGGTAGCTTTTTTGCCCGATGAGGAACTGGAGGCAATAATCCGGCGCCTGGACTTCCGGCGTTACACCCCCCGAACTATAATTGACCCTGACCAATTCCGGGAACATTGCCAACAAATCCGTGCCCAGGGGTACGCAGTGGATGATGAAGAACTTTACCCAGGTGTGAGATGCATCGCGGCACCCATCTTAAGGTATGACGGGGTGGTAGTAGCCTCTCTCGGAATCTCTGGCCCAACAACACGCTTGCAATCCAAAATTATCCCTCGCCTGGGACGTATCGTAATGAAGTATGCCCAAGAGATCTCTACCCGTCTGGGTTATCTTCTTTAGCTAATACCTCCAGTTTCTCAAAACCAGCGGGAGGAAAACTTTGCGTAGCCTTTCACCCGTTACCTGCAGGTTGCGCCACCCCGCCCAGTTATTGTTCTCGCAACTTTCCAGAACACATCCTTCAATATCGTTGCATCCCCACGAAGAATCACCAACATCTATGTAAGCGTAAAGGTCATACGAGCCAGGCTCACTCACAGCAAGCCCCGGCTTAACCTCAAAATAAGCTTTTTCCCTCTGATCAGGTCCAAGGCTTGAAATGGAGAACCATTTATAACAAAGTCCTTCTTCATTACCCGGACAAGCATATAATATCCCTTCCCAATCGCCTGAGCGAGAGGGAGGACTTGAAGGGTAGGGTCTGAGGTAAAGCACTAAAAGCACATTCCCTCCATAACCACCAGAAAGGCTCTGGTTGCCCTGATTCAGCACCGTCACCGTCACCCTCATAGTCCCGGTAATGGGAACAGCAGTTGGTGAAACCTCCAGTTTTTCAATGACCAGATCTGCCCCGCCGGTTATATCCCAATCGTTAGCTATGTTATTCCATGGGTCCCACTCGGGCTGAGAGGTATAAATTGTAACAGTAACTCCGAGGCTCTCGGGAAGTTGGGAGGCCACGTTTGCGTAGAAATTAACCGTACCGCCTTCCCCTCCGCGGATGGGGCCAACGGTGCGGGTGAAGTAATTGCCAGAGCCAGACCAGCCAGGGTTAGAACCAGGAGTTAGACCATTGCTTAAAGTTATGCCTAAAATTGCATTGCTTACTTCAAGACCGCAGATGTTGGTATAAGCTATGGTATAAGTAAGAGAATCTCTAGCGTTTACCGAACTTTTGCCATCGCTTACCGAAACGGCAAGGTCAGGGATAAAGGCGACAGGATGCTCCACCACGGCTCCTCGGGAACCGACGAAGGTCCCGTAGCTTTCCCGAGCCTCTATTCCATATAGTTCATTGGTAACGGTGTGAACCTGGCAACGGGCGATGGATGGGTTAACCTGCACAGTAAAACTCCTCTGACCTGAAACGCCCTGGCCAAGGGTTAAACTTGCCCAGGAAAGGAGCCTATCGTTAACGCTGGCTCCGCCGGGATTCACCAATATAAGGTTAGCGGGGAGAAGTTCTGTTATTATTACATTCCTGGCAATCCCTCCAGAGTTTGTGAAGTAAAGGGTATAAGTGATGAGATCACCGGGGAAAACGGATGAGCCTGGGGAAGGCACTGAACCCTTGCTCACCAGGAGGGCAGGGCATCCGGCTATGGAATGAGTTATCAACCCAGAGGAGGATAAGCCGAGGCCTTGCCCGGTGGCGTAAGCAGTGTTGGTAATTATTCCGGCAGTGCAGGTGATAATCTTAGCAGTAAAAGTTAAAGCTGCACTACTCCCGGGCCCTAAGTTCCCCACGCTCCAGCTCAATATTCCACTTTCATAGTTCGGAAGTGGGCTTCCGCCAACAAATTCAAGCTTCGCATCCAGCGGGTCTGTAACCACCACATTGGAAGCAGTTATTGCGCCTGTATTGGTTATAAGGATGGAATAAGTTATTAAATCGCCAGCCTGAACCGCACCTCCTGCCGCAGGTTGAGAGCTTTTGCTCAGGATAAGATAAGGAGTGAGAGCAGATATTGGATGAACCACCGGGTTGCTTTGGACGGTGGGTAAGCATTCAGCTGAGATGTAAGCATAATTGGTTATAGTTCCGGAAGCACCGCTTTTTATCTGCGCAGTAAAGGAAACAAGGCCTGACGCTCCCGGTGCTATGGTTCCCACAGTCCAGCTTACGATATCTCCAACCCTTGTCCCTCCCCAAATATAGTCAAGCTTTGAATCAAGGGGATCCGTTATTACCACGTTCATAGCTGGCGATGAACCAGTATTAGTGTAGCGAATAGTGTAAGTAATGACAGTGCCTGGCGGGATTGAAGAACCAGTGGGAGGATGGGCCTCTTTGCTTACAATAAGAATCGGGGGGCCAGCTACAACGTGCGTTACACTGTTGGAAAAGAAAACATCGGATTGCTCAGCTGTAGCGCGAGCCGCGTTGGCAATTTCATAGTTTTCTCCAAGCCCGCATTTGACCCTGGCTACAAGAGTTACAACCCCAGACGATCCCGGACCCAAGGGTCCCACTGACCAAGTAACGGTGCCGTTAGAGTAAGAACCACCTGGTGCGTTTACAAAGTCTAATGTTTCCGAATCTAAAGTATCTGTTAGGGCTATAGTGAAGGTGTAGTAGCCAGTATTTGTTACAACGATGGAGTAAGTTATAGTGTCATACCAGCGTACTTGAGAACCAGGGGGTGGCGATGAGGTTTTGAAAATGGAAAGGGTTGTACCCTTCACAGTGTGAGTAACTTCATTGCTGACCTGTGAAAGGACAGGTTCAGGCTCCCCGGAAACGAAGGCCTGGGAATAACCCATGTTAGTGATGATAGTGTTAGCCGAAAGGCCTGGAGTTATGCGAGCAGTGAAGCTTAGGACTCTGGTTTCACCAGGGTTTACACCGCTCAAAGTCCAGGAAATAACGCCGTTCTCCAGAACTCCTCCGCCAAGGGGAACAATATCATATAAGTAGGCAGTATTTATGGGATCAGTTATGTTTACAACGGAGAACGATGTGCGGTAAAAGTTGGAGAAGGTCAGAGTATAAGTGATGGGTTGGTTCCAATAGACGGTACGCCCAGGTTCAGGGTAAGCGCCCTTGGGGAAGGAGCGGATACCAGTAATCTGAAGGGTGTAAGTAACGGGGATGGGCTCGAAAGTGTAAACATTGCCTAAAGCATCGGTAATGGGTGGGTGAACTATCCAGGCAGTATTAGTAATGTATTGCGAAGTAATTCCTTCCTCAATCCTGATGCGGAAGCGCACATGACCAAGCATTCCGTAGCTTCCAATGCTGACTGTTTTAGTATAGAGATTACCACCTGCCCAGTTCCAACCCAACCCTGCAAATTCTGTACCTGAAGGGAGCTCCTCGGTTATAACCGCGTGGGGCAACTCAATCCCACCGGTGTTGGAAAAGCTCAAGATGTAATCTATGATGTCCCCCGGGGAAGCTATGCCAAGGTAAGAAGTCTTGGTTATGCTCAACTGAGGATCCGGCACTTCGTAGTAAAATTCAATCCAATCCAGGGAAGGAGTGACAGTGATTACTTGACCTCTGGTAAGTTCTAATTGATATTGCAGATCGAGCACACCGGAAAAATTCAAGCTTAAAAAGTTGGTTCCGGTATAGAAATTGGTCCAATCTGACCAATTGGTCCACCCACTTGTGGTCCTGTGGCGCTCCCTAAACCTTAACCCAGTATGTGAAGGGACGGAAGCTTTATATTGAACCTTAGTAACTGTCACAGGCCTTAGGGGATCAAACCGGAGCAAGTTAGAAGTGTAATAGCCCTTAGGGGCATAATATGGTTCGCCGGTCCCTGCTTCGTCAATATTTCCCCTGAAAACGGTGTTTTTCCTCTGGGGTGGTGATTCAGGGCCATCTCCACCTATAACATAAATATAATTCTGCCAAATTGCAGTGGCATGGAGAGAACGCTCTTGAGGCAATATAGGACCACCCACCCATGTTCCTATGTCGTATCCCCAATGGTATAAACGGGTATCAGGGCTATTTTCATCCACAAGGGCCAACTGGACTGTATTTGATACTTGTTGCCCAAGCCCAATTTCTCCACCAGTGAGGAAAATTTCACCCCTTGCCTCTACAGCCCCATGGCTGGAAAGAGGCTGAGGTAAACCGCCACCGGTAGATGTATACCACCCGATAATAGTTGGAGTTGGCGGTGTTGCCGAAGTGATTACGTCAGCAAAAAGAACCTCGCTCCTAGGAATGTAATTAGAGCCTTCCTGGCTCTCCCCACCAATAACGTAAATGGTTCTGCTTAATTCACCGGTGTAATAAATAGCGGCAAGGTTTCTCAAAGGTCTGGGAAGTTTCTCACTATCTTCACAAACCCATTCACCAAGAGAACCATCAGGATTTACTTTAGCCTTGCAAACCTCATCAGTTGGCTGAGCATTGCTTGCACTCGTACCCAGGTTTCCACCCATTATAAAGATGAAACCTTCCACCGCCAGGGCTGAATGATAGTATCGTCCATATTCTCCGTAAGGATCTAAAGAGGATGTTTCCATCCATCCGCTTATTTCTCCCGTAGTTCCGGTCACGATAGCCATGTAAACTTTGGGGGAAACGGTATTGTCATCTCTGATTCCGCCTATGTAATACAAAGTAGCCGTAATTTCAGAATGAGGATAAAGGACAAGGGCGCCGCTACTTAAGCCATCGCTTCCCTCCCCTTGGCAATTATCAGTACCTTGATCCGGAAGCCACGCGCTTTGAGGAAGGGTAACCCAGGGTTGAAGGGAGCCATCGGGGTTGATGGTAGTGCTATACACCTCGCGGCGGCGGCAGCCATTTTGATCATCGCCCCCTACTACAAAGATTTTGCCTTGCCAGGCTACCGCGCTTAAGCTGCTCAACGGTATAGGTAAGCTCTGGCTATCACTTACCCATTGCCCCCCATACCACAGGGGGAGAAGCCTCACTCCTCCTTCAGGGGTAAGGGCTGTAAAGCGAAAAGTGCCATCAGCAAAGTCCTCCACAGAATCCTCGCTTAATTTGAGGGCAAAAGAAAGAGAAGGGGTAGAAGGGAGTAAAACCAGCAAAGCTATCGCTAAAAACACTGCTTCCAAGAGGAAAAAGAAAAGCCCTTTCTTTTTGGCCATTCAGCCCCTCCACACGCTTTCACACTTAGTTGAAAGAGAAAGGGGATATCCCCACTTCCTAAGTTTTTCCGCAAGGGAAGTGAGGATATCCCAACTGCGCTTTAATGTGGGCACACTAAAGGCGTTGAGTTCTTAAGGTAGAGATTTATGTTTTTAACCTCATAAGCCGGGGAACTGGAGATTTCAATAGTGGGGAGTTCCTGCAGTGGGTTACCTCCAAGAGAATCCGTCAGAATGTCATAGCGCAGGCCATCCCTTTCAAGCCATGCAGCTATCTGGTAGACTCCAGGCTCAACCCCTATGAACTGGAAAGCTCCGGTAGCAGAAGCTGTAGTAGTCCGGTAAACCTGGCCATTCTTGTAGAGGACTACAGTAGCGCCTTCGCCCGGGAGAGGATACTCTTCTACGTAACAATTTTCGCTACCAATGTTCTGGACCCGCTCCGCAATACGGCGGTAAATTTCTTCCAGCTCTGTAGGACCAGGGGCTACGAAGAAGTGAGGCTTGGAAGGATCAGTATCGGGGGAAGCAATTGACCTTAAGAGGTCATACTGGAAGTTATCCCCTATGGCGATGGAGAAAACAATAGAGCCCACTCCTCCCATATTTGCTGGACCTTTGCTTCTGTTAGCCTGATTTATGGCATCATCAATAGCCGGCTGATTACACGGTGGGCTGGTCTCCCAGCTGGCACCCTTAAAGCCGGTCCACTGTCCGTTAAGGCGAATGTTGGCAATTCCATCAGAAGCCAGTATTATAACAGGAACGTTGGTTCCACGGTTAGGAGAGTTCAGGAGCACATCGTTAGCTTTGCTGAGAGCACCAGCTATAGGCGTCCCCCCGCTTGCCGAAAGGCCCTGAACTTTTTGCTTGACCAAATTGATGTTGGAGGTAAGGTCTGCCTCTACTTTACCTATAGCATAGTAGGTGTTCGTACCGCTACCGCAAAGAAGTTGATATCGTGATGTAGTGCCCTCTTGCGGGAACTTAACTAAAGCTACTCTATCGCCTTTATCGGGCTGTAGGTAATTGAGGAAGGTGAGAAGGACATTTTTGGCCGTATCAATTTTCCTCTGCCTGTTGGCTCCACTGCCCCAGTAATCGTTCATGCTGCCAGATACGTCAATAACCAGGACGACATCCACCGGGATATGCTGGGTAGTAGTTACAACCTGGGTAAATTCATTCAATCTCAAAGCCTGGATAGCTACAGTTCCCACAATATTCTTGTTGGCCTGAGGCGGAGGGGACCCTTCCCCAGCTTTCACCGCACAGACACCGTAAGATGTGCAACCAGCCAGGTCAGAAGGTTCTGCCCACTCTTCAAAGGTGCCCACTATAACCTTATCGTTTGAACCAAACTGACTGCAGTTATAGGTAGAAGGGTAACCAGTCTTACCTTTGCAGTAAGCCTTGATCTTAAATCTGGCGAACCCTACGATCTTGTATTGGGCGTTGGCTCCTTGTCCCTGGCTCTGGTCGTAAACTATGAGGGTGACAGAGGAAGGACGCGTGCCATTTATGCGTTTTTCCAGTTCTTCTCTAACTCCACTTCCCCATGTAACTCCGGTGGTTCCATTGACCCATTCTCCCACACTCCAACGGCCACTTCTTGTAGTATCAGCCATATTCTGGACCAGAGTCTGCTCATCGGGGTTCTGGTTCCTCCACCTTATCCACCCGAAGTTTCCGGGAGCTTGCGGGTTGCCGGTATCCCATATAATGTAATCGTATCCGAATACCGGGATTCCTCCAGTGCTATCAAAGACCGAATCATTAACGGCGATGGGGAACAAGTTAGAAGCAGAACAGGAGCCACAGACAATGGAAGCCTTAGCATTAGCGGAGGCCATTAAATTTTCAAAACCTATAATGCGGGCAAAGAAGGTGCCAAAGTTTTTATCAGCTTTAACCAGAACTCCATTGGCTGTCGAAGGAGGCGGGTTATTATTAGCGGGAATCTGACCTAATATATTGCCATCTTGATCTATATAGTATGCTTCTATCCTATCGTTCTGCCAGGAAAGGCCATTGCGTTCAATGTAATCTCGCACTGCCAACAGGACGCTCTGATTGGTGACGTTCTGCTGGGTTAATTTATGGGCTCCAGCAATAGCTGCTGCCTCGGCGGCGTTTCGAACAATACGCTGCTGGGCATAGTAGTACCCTATGTCTATAACAAGAGCAAAAAGAGCCAAGATACCTACTATTGCCCCTGCGATGATTAAAATGGATTGGCCTTTGTCCTTTCGCATAATTTTTTCACCTCCTCATTCAAAGAATGAACCTGCTGCCGCGCTTATCCATATTGGTTTTATTACTTGAATTTCCTTACCACTCAGAGGATCAGGCAAACTTAAGGATAAAAGGTTAAAGTGGTAGGAGACTTTAACTTCAAAATAGCCCCCTGGCATCCGCATTGCAGGCGGTGGGCTTATCTCTATTTTCATGGGATAAGGCTCAGTAGTGTTAAGGATGCCAGCTTGAGACTTTATGTAATCTTTTAAGGGCTTATCGGGCTGATCGGGATGTTGTTGGTTCCACTCCGCCAGGGTGAGGGCATTATCCATCATATAGCTTACCCCTGCCCTCGCCATATGGTCAAGGGTTATATAAGTATAAAAAACAAGGCTGAAAATAACGAGTCCTATCAGCAGAGCTGTAAATATAACTATAACCAGTGCAAATTCTACAAGAGACTGCCCTTTCATCCTTTCACTCACCCCTTATGGGCATCGTAACCTGTGCCGGTATCCTGTAGCGGTTAGGGAGGCCAAACCGTCCAAACCAGGGTAATTCCACTGTGCTGAAGAATGTGGATAGATAGTATTCTACTCTAACCCTTACGGGCTTCCCTGCCCCTACCCCTTGGTCCATTTCCGGAAGGTAAATGTATAAATTCCTGGTATCAAGACCGGCTCCCTGGGCCTCGTAATAAATCTTAGTGTAATATTGCTGATAATCAGGGTCGCCGGTCGGATCATAACCCGGCTGCTGGACACGCCGGAGCCAATCCGGATGGCTGGAAGCATAAAGACAACCTGCTCTGGCAGCACTCAGGACATTGAGATAAGCAAAGAAAACCAAGGCAAACTCAAAAAGAATTAACAAAACAATGAGTAAGAAAGCTGCCCCTGCTGTGAGCTCTAAAAGGCTTTGCCCCCGTTCTTTGCTCCTGCGCATATTAAACCGCCTTTGAGTTTATTTTACTACAAATTTTGTTAAAGCGCAATTTAAAAGCCCAGGCCCCGCCCTTGAAGGGTGGGGCCTGGTGTTTTTGAGGGATCTGGTGGGTTCTTTGCTCTCAGCTTAGATGGCGTTTATAATCTGGCTGAAAACGTTGCCAATGGCTGGGCCCAGGAGGACCAGGACGGCGATGACCACAATGGCCACCAGAACCAGGATGAGCGCATACTCCACCAGACCCTGCCCTTCCTCTCGCCGGAACAACATGGCCACTCACCTCCTTTCTTTGGATTTCCTAACTTCAGGATAACCCCGGAACCAGCTTCAGGCAATAGTACCTTAGTCCTAATTTAGACTGCTTGACCCTCGTTTTTTAATGCTTTCTATGGGGAAGGATCCTGCGGCTGGGGTGGCCAGGCCTGAATGCTTTTGATGAAGCTCGCCTGAGCTTAATGGCTCTTGAACTGGTCAGGAAAGGAGTTTTCCCCTCAACAGGCCTCCCCTCTTATGCTGGAATACCCAATATGCCGGCTCATGTATGGCTCTTCGCCCTACCATGTGTTCTAATAACCCTGCTATTGCCTCTTCCTTCAGCGGAGTTAGACTGGAGGGTTGGAACCTTGAAAGAAGCGGGGGAAAATAAGGGTAAAGACCCTCTGGAAAGTGGAATAGCCAGAACACCTGAGCTGATTTCCCAATGGTAAAAGAAAAGTTTAAAATAGCCGTAGGGATGTACTACTATCCTTCCCTGGAAAGAGTTCAAGGTTCAGAGGAGGGAATATGGCTGAAAGAAGAGTAGCCCTCATAGTAGCCGCCCTCGGCGCTTTCGTGCCCCCTTTCATGGGGTCTTCCTTCAACATTGCTCTGCCCCCCATTGGCAGAGAATTTTCGGCGGGGGCAGTGATCCTGGGCTGGCTGGCCACCATTTACCTTTTAGCTTCAGCTGTTTTCCTGGTTCCCTTCGGCAAGCTGGCCGATATCCACGGCAGGAAAAAAATCTTCTTAGCGGGTCTGGTAATCTATTCCCTTTCTTCCCTCCTGTGCGGGCTTACCACCTCCCTGGAAGCTTTCATAGCTTTTCGCATCCTGCAGGGTGCAGGAGCAGCCGCTCTTTTTGGAACCGGAGTGGCTATCCTTACCTCCGTTTTCCCGCCAAGAGAACGGGGTAGAGCTTTGGGAATTAATGTCTCTTCCACTTACATAGGCCTATCCCTGGGTCCTTTCCTTGGAGGCCTTATTACCCAATACCTCGGCTGGAGAAGCATCTTTTTTCTTAACGCTTTCTTAAGTTTAACAACTGCAGTATTGACCTGGACTAACCTTAAAGGCGAATGGAAGGGAGAGCCAGGGGAAAAATTTGACCTTACTGGCTCTCTCTTTTATGCAGTAGCTCTTTCAGGATTCATGTATGGATTTTCCCGCTTGCCTCAGGGAATAGGTTGGCTTTTTACCGTACTGGGAATAGCAGCCTTAGCAGCTTTCGTGTGCTGGGAGCTCAGGGAGCAAAGCCCTCTCCTGAACATAAGGCTGTTTCAGAAAAACCCGGCTTTTACCTTCTCCAATCTGGCGGCTTTAATAAATTACAGCGCTACCCATGCCATAAGTTTTATCTTGAGCCTCTATTTACAATATGCTAAGGGTTTTTTGCCAGGGAAGGCCGGCACCATCCTTGTGGCCCAGCCTCTAATGATGGCAATCCTATCCCCTCTGGCAGGCAGAGCTTCAGACCGAATTGAGCCAAGGGTTCTGGCTTCCAGCGGTATGGCGCTAATAGTTATAGGACTACTACTTTTATCCTTGCTGGGACAAAATTCACCCATTGAACCCTTGCTGGCAATCCTTGCTTTACTGGGAACAGGGTTTGCCTTATTCTCCTCTCCCAATACCAATGCTGTAATGAGTTCGGTGGAGAAGAGATTTTACGGAGTGGCCTCGGCTATTCTGGCCACTATGCGCCTCACAGGCCAGATGCTGAGCTTGGGAATCGCCACCATGGTCCTCGGCTTTTTCCTGGGGAACACACCTGTTAATCCCCAAACCCTCCCGGCTTTTCTCAGAGCTATGAAGATCCTCTTTTATCTTTTTGCCATGTTATGCTTCGGAGGGATTTTTGCTTCATTGGCCAGAGGGGACGTGCATGAAAGCTAAATTGTAAAAAGCAGGCTCAGAGGTGACAGGAGCAAAAGCACTCACTATTATCACAGTGCCAGGGTTCAATTTGGCCTCCAATGGGAAATCAACAGGCTTCCAGCGTCTAACCACCGGTGGCTTGCCGCTTTCAATTACCTGAATTATCCAGCCCTGCTTGACGATCCCATCGGTGTAAACAAAGCCATTGGGCACCCAACCGCCGTGACCCCTTTCAAAATCCTCGTAATAGCCGATTTCCGGAATAGCTATATCATCCAAGAAGAAGCCGGGGTTATTTACAGCATCATCTGTTATAAGCTCAAAGCGAAGGAGAATCTCTTTCCCTGCCCAAGGGGTAAGGTCTATCTCCTCCTCAACCCATCCCCCTGATTTCCCGGTATAACCGTAGCCCAAGTTGTTCCCTATGGGGTTATCTTCAGAGGAACGGATACCTCTGAGGATCTTCCAAGTATTGCCTCCATCGGAAGAAACTTCTACGTAAACGTAATCATAATCCTTTTCCAAATCATACCAGGTCCGGAAACGAAGAGTGGCTTTATTGGTGTTTTTGAGGTTAAAAGGGCGGGTTAGGGTTGAATCAACCTCATCTCCTCGTCCCGACCACCACATGAATTTGCCGCTGTAAGGAGATTGAGGGCCGAGAGTAACGGTCAAATTTCCGGAGAAACGCAAAAGGACTGGCTCTTCGGTCTGGATTTTAAAGTAATCGGCGGCATATTGGTGCACAGTTTCAGTCAGAGTAATAGGGATAAAAGTAATAGCTGCTGTTAACTGAGGCTTCGGGGGATCCAGCTCCCGATAGCCGTACTTGGAATCCAGGTCATCCAGATAATTGGCGATAACCCAATCGGCAAAAAGGTCTTCAAAGCTCAGGCCCTGAGAAGCCAATATTTCATTGAAAGAATGGGGGCCATTTAAGGGCGATCGTACCAGGTTCTGAAAGGCTTCCTTTCCGAAGCGCTCGTAGAAGTAAGCCATAAAAAGGAAGCTCGCTCCATAGTTCGGGTAAGCTTTACCAGGATCATCAGGCCATGAAGTAAGCTGGGTATCAGGTTGCGCCAGAAAAGCTCTGGCCGAGCCATTATACGAAAGCCCCGCTATAAATTCTGCCATCTGGGAAAAGCCTTCGTTGACCCAGGTATCCTCATTACGATCCACATACCATTGGAGCATGTGCTGGAATTCATGAGCCAGAACTGAAAGGTAATGTTCAGTCCCAGGCTTCAGAGAGCCAATGTTGAGATATAAAACGGGTTTCTCGTTAGAATATTGGTGGATCTGACGGGAATAAGCATCACTCCCGGAGAAATATCCCCCAACCCCAGGGATAAGCCCGTTGAAAATGTGGATACAGGAATCATTCAGGGGTATGGGAAATTGTGGGCTAAAGATTTCCATAATACGCGGGTAAATCTCGGCCTCAAATCGTCTTATGGAATCCTTAAGGGCTTTCCGATCAATTTCTCTCCCTCTTTCCACCCAAGCGCAAAAGTTTGCGGTAAGGACGGATAACTCGGCAGTGGTTGTGAAATAACGGGTTGCAGGGTGATCTACAACCCAGAAAATTGCCTCTTCACCCGGATGGTGCAAAGCAGGAGTTGGGGTTGGGATAGGACCTGGAGGAATCTTCCCGAGCCTTACGGCTATCTCTGCCAGGTCGCGCACCGGAAACTCCTGGGGTATTGGGTCAGGGGCTGGAATTAATATTGGAGTAGGTGATGGAGTTGGTGTGAAACAAGGCGTTGGCACGTGGGGTGCAAAAGGCACCACGGTCGCAGGGGAAGGAACAACACATCCCAAAATGGGCAACAGAAGCACAACAGGAACCAGCAGGATAAAAACTTTTTTCAAAGGATTTCCCCTTCCACAAACTTGCTCCAAGCTCTTTCAAAAGCCGGGAGGAAGAAGCTTTTACTGTCGCCAGGGAAAGTCTGAGCAAGCTCCATGCCCAGGGAACGGAGCTGCCAAGCTGCTGAAGCCGAGAGGTGAGATGTTATTTCCTGAATCCTGGTGGCAAGGTAAGGGGCATAAGGTATGGAAGGGTAAGCGAATAGGATGTTTTTGAGCAAGCTTGCCAGATATAAAGCCCGGCCAATGGCGTTGCCCTCAATGAATTTCCATAAAGATTTTTCGCTTTCCTCCAGGTCAAGCTGCTCTAAGGCGAGGTTTGTGTGTTCGGGGATAAAGCCGCAGCGGACAAGGAGTTTAGCTACAGCCAAATTCTTGATGCCTGAAGCTACAAGGTAAAGGAACCTTTCCAAATGCTCTGTATCCCAACCTTTTTCCCGGCCACGGCGGACAGCTTCAGGAGACAAGCGATAACGGTAGTATTCCTGGGAACCATGGAGGATAGAATGAGCAGCCGCCACCAGGATAGAAGCTCTGGCAATGATAGGGGCGAGCCTTGCCAGGCTTTCAACACAGGCCACAATCCTTGGAGTCCCCCACCAGGCTTCATGGGTAACAGGATAATCCTCAGAAACCTTTATCCCCAGCTTCTTTTCCTCTTCCCTCATCATTTTCTCACGCCGGCTTATCGTATCCACCACCACAATCTCCAGAGAATTTGGGGTCCCGAAGGGGGACTTGCGGTATAACAGAGCGATGGTCTCTACAATCCGATTTATTTCCTCTTCAGGCACTTCACCCTGCACCGAAACGTTGAACTGCGCCATAATCCTCACCACCTTACCTGTTAGTGAACTGAACCAATTGCTCCAGCTTTTCCAATGCTCGGCCAGAGTCTATAGATTCCCTGGCCATTTCCAGGGCTTCTTCCAGGTCAGAAGCTTTGCCTCCTACCAGAATGCCGGCAGCAGCATTGAGGAGAACGATATCCCTGCGGGGACCCTTTTCCCCCTCAAGGATAGCTCTGGCTATAGTCGCATTCTCCTCAGGTTCTCCGCCCTGAAAATCCGAGAGCTTTGCCCTGGGCAATCCCAGCTCCACTGGATCCAGGGGAAAAGTAGTAACAGTGCCCCTTTCAAGGCGGCTTACTTTATTGACCCCGGTAGTAGAAAGTTCATCCAGGCCATCGGCTCCGTATACTACGAAAGCCGATTGACTTCCCAAAGCCTTGAGTGTATGGGCCACCAGTTCTGTAAGGCGGCCATCGTAAAGGCCTAAAACCTGCCTTTTAGCCCCGGCAGGATTTACCAGGGGACCAAGGAGGTCCAGAACAGTGCGCACCCCTATTTCCTTACGAGCTTGAAGGACATGGTAAAGGGCAGGGTGGAAAGAGGGAGCATATATGAAACCAACTCCGACTTCATCAATGCAACGGGCGATTTTTTCAGGGCTTAAATTAAGGTTTACCCCAAGGGCGCTGAGGAGCTCGGCACTCCCGCATTTGCTGGAAACAGCCTTTGCCCCATGTTTAGCCACGGCTAATCCTGCACCCGCTACCACAAAGGCAGCAGTAGTAGAGATATTGAAAGTACCCCAGGGATCTCCCCCTGTTCCGGATATATCCACCAGATCCTCGCGGGTGGTCTTTATGAAAACGGCCCTTTCTTTCATAGCCATAGCACACCCCAGAAGCTCCTGGGTAGTCAGTCCTTTTATTTGCAGGGCCAGCAGGAAACCTCCAGCTTGCCAGGGGGAAACTTTCTCATCCAGGATAAGGCTCATAGCTTCTTGAGCTTCCTGTGAAGAGAGGTCTTCCCCTTCCACGAGACGAGAGATGTACTTGCGCAGCAACTTTTCCCTCCTTATCCAAGGAAATCCATTTCATTATACCCTGGGATTCAACCTGGTGCAAAAGCCATGGGCTGAAAAAATCGCAGCCTTAAGTCCAGGCTTAAATGCTGCAGTAGCTTGCCTTTTTGTAAAGAACTGTGGTAAAATATTATAGCAATTGAGCCCCTGTAGCTCAACAGGACAGAGCAGCGGCCTTCTAAGCCGTTGGTTGCAGGTTCGAGTCCTGCCAGGGGCGTTATATTTTGTTTCTGAGGTTTTTAATGCGTGGAATTTATATTGCTATTGAAGGCCCCATAGGGGTGGGAAAAACCTCTCTGGCCAGGCTTTTACAGCCTTATTTTAATGCCCAGCTCCTCTTAGAAGCTTTTGAAGAAAACCCTTTTCTGGAAAGATTTTACCAAGACCGCGAACGTTATGCCTTTCAAACCCAGCTTTTCTTCCTACTAAGCCGCTACCATCAGCAGCAGGAAATCGTTCCCAAAGCTTTAGCTAAAGGTAACCTCATAAGCGATTACACTTTCGCCAAAGACAAACTCTTTGCTTCCCTTAACCTCAAAGGTGAGGAATTAAAACTTTATAATGAACTATATCGCATCCTGTCCCAGAAAATAATTGCCCCTGACCTCATCTGCCTCCTGCAGGCCAGCACCGATACCCTTATGGAAAGGATTGCCTTCAGGGACCGTCCTTACGAGAGGAACATGGATCGGGATTATATTCACCGCCTGAAGGTTGCCTACGATGAGCTCTTCTCCCACTACGATGAAACTCCGGTAGTCCGTATAGATACTGATGAATTGAATTTCCTCCGAAAAAAAGAGGATCTGGAGCTGGTGGTAGGGATGATAAAATCGGTCCTGGAGCATTCAGCAGGAGGGAGAAATTGAAAAGATTTGTAGCTATAGCCGGGAATATAGGGGTGGGGAAGTCTTCCCTTACCAAACTTTTAAGCGAGAAGCTTGGCTGGGAACCTTTTTACGAGGCCGCCGACGAAAACCCTTATCTATCCGAAGTTTACCAAGACATGGCGCGATGGTGCTTTCATTCGGAAGTCTTCTTCCTGGCCCGCAAGCTTTACTATTATCACCTGCTTCTCAAAAGCCCTCATTCTGTCATCCAGGATCGCACTATTTACGAAGATGCGGAAATTTTTGTGGAAAACTTCTACCGGGAAGGATTAATGAGCGAAAGGGACTACCGAACTTACCGGCAGCTCTACGAGGCTATAATTTCCATATTACCACCCCCTGATTTGGTTATCTACCTCCAAGCCTCAGTTCCAACCCTTGAGAAACGCATTGCCTTGCGTGGCAGGGATTACGAGAAGAAAATTCCAAGGGAATACCTGGAAAAGCTTAATGCCCTGTATGAAGAGTGGATAGAACGCTATACCCTCAGCCCTGTCTTAAAAGTTCCGGCTGACCGCCTTGACTTCGTGCATTCTGCGCAGCACCTTGACCTTATAGTGGAAAAAGTTATGGAAAAGCTTCAAGGAAAAGAGCTTGTAACCTTTGATATTTAGGAGGTATAGGGGTGAAAAGGGCGGAGTCCTTCTTGCGCGAATTTATGGAAACGGTCCTCCTGAGCCTGGTCCTTTTCTTCCTGGTGAGGACAGGAGTTGAGAATTACAAAGTCTATGGCTCCAGCATGGAGCCCAATTTCCACGAAGGCGAATACATAATAGTCAATCGCCTCGCATATTACTTACATCCGCCTCAGCGCGGGGATGTGGTGGTTTTCCGCTACCCCAAAGATTTCCGGCGAACCTTCATAAAAAGAGTTATAGCCCTCCCCGGTGAGACGGTTGAAATAAGGGGGGGAAAAGTCTTTATAAACGGTCAGCCCCTCAAAGAACCTTACCCTTTAGCAGAGGCAACTTACTCCTGGGGCCCCGCCACTGTAGGCCCGGAAGAGGTTTTCGTCCTGGGTGATAACCGAAACTTCTCTTCCGATTCCCACAACTGGGGAATGCTACCTATCCGTTACATAGTGGGCAAAGCCTGGTTTTGCTACTGGCCTCCCGACCGCTGGCGTATTATCCCTTCGTACAGAGAAAATGCTTTCTTGAGCCCAATACTAAGCCCGGAGGCGGGAAAATGAACCTTAAGCTTAGCCCTTCGGAACTCGCCCGTTATTTTGACCACACCTTACTTAAGCCCGAAGCCACTCGGGCACAGGTTGAGGCCCTTTGCCTGGAAGCTATACGTTACGGATTTTTTGCCGTTTGCATCAACCCTTGTTACATCCCCCTGGCTGCCTCCATACTCAGGGGCACAGGTGTAAAAATATGCAGTGTTGTAGGCTTCCCCCTTGGAGCTACTCTTCCGGAAGTAAAAGCTTTTGAAGCCGAAAGGGCGATAGCGATGGGGGCGGATGAGGTGGATATGGTGATGAACATTGGGGCATTGAAGAGTGGGGATTATGCTCTGGTGCGCGAGGATATAGCCCGCGTGGTAGCCGTAACCCGTGGAGCGGGTGCTCTGGTTAAAGTAATTCTGGAAACAGCACTCCTGACCCAGGATGAAAAAGTTATGGCATGCAAGTTAGCTATGGAGGCGGGTGCTGACTTTGTAAAAACTTCAACAGGCTTTGGGCCAGGAGGAGCAACAGTGGAAGACGTGCGTTTAATGCGGGAAACAGTGGGGGAAAAGATGGGAGTCAAAGCTGCGGGAGGTATTTCCTCCCTTGATCAGGCTTTGGCCATGATAGAAGCAGGGGCTAACCGTATAGGAGCAAGCCGAAGCGTAAAGATAATCCAGGAAGCATATGAACGGCTCCTTCAAACTTAGGATAACCTATTCCCAGACTGGCCCCCTCAAGTACCTATCCCACCTGGACCTCATAAGGCTTTGGGAGAGGTTATTGCGCAGAGCTGGGATCCCTTTAGCTTACTCCCATGGCTTTACCCCACATCCCAAAATAACGGTGGCCTCTCCTCTCCCGGTAGGATTTGAGGGATTAAACGAGGTGATGGAAATTGCCTTAACCTCTTCCATATTGCCAGAAGAGTTCCTGGCAAAAGTTCGCCCCCACCTCCCTCAAGGTCTGGACATAGTTCAAGTAGAAGTTGTCAGAGATAATAAAGTTTCCCTCCCCCAAAGGGTGGAAGCCTCGGAATACCTGGTAGTCATGCCCGATTGCGAAAAAGGAGAAGAATTGGTACAAGAGATTAGAAAATTGTTGAGCAGGAATTCTATCCCCTTCAGGCGCGAGAAAGGAGGGAAAGTTCGGGAATACGACCTTAAGCCTTTGATAAAGGGTTTGAAGCTTATGGAGAGCGATGAGCCGGGCTGTGTCCTCTGGATGCTCCTTGAGACAAGCCCATCGGCTACGGCGAGGCCAGAGGATGTGCTGAAAGTTCTCGGGCTTGAAGGGTTTGCAAAAATAAAACGCCTGAGAATTCACTTTAAGGAGGTAAACAATGGCTCTTAAACCTCTGGGTAAAATCGGGCTTGATGTAAACGAACCAACCCGGCATGATGGCACACCGGCTCTACAGATGGAAAAACCAGATATAGTGGCTCACACCCAGGCTTATTTCGTCCGCCTGAATTTTATCTTGAGGCCCTGGAAAGACCCAAACGATCCTGATTTTATTGCCACTTATGACCGGATAATTGATAAACTCCTGGAAAGAGGGATCGCGATATATGCCCTTGTAGGCTCCCAGGCCACCCCGATCCCTGACATGGGCGACATCCTCAGGGAACCAACTCCTTCTTCAGCAGCGGAAGAATGGGTGAACTTGTACGTAAAATGCTTCAAAACCATTGTGGAACACTTCTGCGACCGGGTATGGGTCTTTGAGAGTTTCAACGAACCTAATGACTGGCACGGTGGGAACAAAGCCTGGGTTCACCCCTACTGGATGGCCAGAATCCTTCAGGAAATTTACCTGGCTGTAAAGCCCCGCTTTGATGTAACCATAATCTCTGGCCCCCTCTTGGCTCATGACCTCCCAACTGGCCCCGATGACGGATCCCGCTACCTTGATGCCCTTTACAGGACCGGGATAGGGATGCAAAAGTGGGAAGAAATACGGAGAGACCTGGGCTCGTATCCCCTGGACGGTATAGGTTACCACTTATACGTGTGTGCTTCTCCCCAATCCACCCCCGATTGCGTCCGGGTTACTTTCAAGAAATACATTGATGCTATATGGAAGGTGGTGACCAGGTACGAAGGAGAAAACACTTCTAAGGGGATATACATTTCAGAATTCGGATGGCCATCGGATAATGGGGAAGAGTTCCAGGCTAAGATGATAAGAGCAGCCCTTGAATATGTGGCTGGCGACCCCAGAGTTAAAGCGGCAGTGCTTTTCTGCCTCCAGGATTTCGCCGATAAAAGCTACGGCCTTTATAAGTCCGAGGGCTTTGAAACAGCCCACCGAAAAGCCAAACCTTACTGGGTTTTCCGCTCCACGATTGCCCGGCTGCCGACGGAAATAGTTCCGGCGGGAGTTGGAAGGGATAAAGACGGTACCCTCTACTGGCCCATCGTAGAATGCTACCTGAGGCATGGAGGAGAAGAAGCGCTTGGTTTACCCTTTGATAACGGAGGCGGCATACCAGTTCACCGCTGGGGGGATGGGTGGGTTCAGGACTTCCGCACCCCTTCAGGAAGACGTGAGTCCATCATAATGCTGAAACGTGGGGAAAGGAAGGCTTACCTCCTTTACGGTCCCATCCGGGATGAATATATCTATCGCCAGGGAGGCCCTCTTGGCCCCCTCGGTTACCCTATAACCGATGTTTATCTGGACGAATGGGGGCTCCCAGCTTGCAAGTTTGAAGGAGGAGAAATAGTCTGCAGGCCCGTGGTGAAAATCCGTGGAGGAAAAGCATGAGGAGGAAAGTCTTGCCTCTATTACTTATTCTGGCTGCCTTTATTGGCCTGGGAGTTGCGGCATGGCAAATTTTTTCCCCTGAAGGAATCAGTCCTGAAAAGGGGGGTTTTTTCGGAACCATTGAAGCAGAAGAGGTGGCCATTTCATCCGAAACGGGAGGCAAAGTCAAGGTCATACATGTGAGCAAAGGGGATTGGGTTGAAGCCGGACAACTTCTGGTGGAACTGGATACGGAACTTTTGGACCTTCAGATAAGGCAGGCGGAAGCAGCTCTGAAAATGGCCCAGGCAAAACTTGCCCTCCTTAAAGCCGGCCCTCGGATTGAGGAAATCCGCAAGGCTGAAGCTGAACTCGCTCAGGCAGAAGCTGCCAGAGATACGGCACAGAAAGTTCTGGAAATAGCCAGGGCTATGCTGGCTAACCCTCAAGATTTGAATGCTCAAATTAATGCCTTAGAAGGCCAGGCGAAATTCATGGAGGAATCCCTCAAAGCCGCTTATCACCGCATTCAGGCTGCTGAAGCTGAGTACTCGTTGTTTAAGGAAATGGTTCCAGCCCTTGAAAAGGGGGTTGTGGTGGAAATTCCCATCCCCGGAGGCGGGGTTATTACCAGAACTATAGAGACACCACGCTATCAACTTGATGAAATGCTCTACCAGTGGAACCTTTCCTCTCAACGGCTTAGCCTTGCCTGGGAAGAATATAATGCCTTGAGGTAATCCTTTGACCAGAACCAAAAAACCCTGGAGCTTTTGAAAAAAATAAAGGAGAATCCTCTCCAGTTGAAAGAGCAAGTCCACAAGGCTGAAGCCAGCCTCAAGCTTGCCGAAGCGATGGTAGAATTGGCTAAGGCAAAACTTGAAGCCCTTAAAAGCAGGCCCAGGGCTGAAGACATTGAAGCGGCAGAAGCGGAGGTAGAAAGGGCAAAAGCTGCTCTGGAAGCTCTCAAGTCCAAGCGGGAAAAATTTCTCCTTTATGCCCCTATAAGCGGCTGGGTTACCACCCAGGCTTATGAGGAAGGAGAAATAGTGCCACCTAACGCAACAATTCTAAAAATTGCCAATCTCAAGGAGCTAACCCTTACTGTCTACGTTCCTGAACCAGACATAGGCCAGGTGCGCCTGGGACAAAAGGTCAGGGTTAAAGTGGATTCGTTCCCGGGCGAAACGTTTGAAGGGAAAATAGTTTACATTTCACCACGGGCTGAATTCACTCCGAAAAGCGTTCAAACCAGGGAGGAAAGGGTTAACCTGGTTTTCCGGGTGAAAGTTCGCATCTCTAATCCCGAGGGCAAGCTTAAGGCCGGAATGCCTGCCGAAGCTTACTTTTAATCCGGGAGGATTAAGTGCGTAAACTGTTAATTGCCACCAATAACAAAGGCAAGCTGGCTGAATACCTTGAGCTTTTAAAGGGATTGCCGTTTGAACTTACCTGGCCGGAGAAGGAAGGCCTTAAGCTTGAGGTAAAAGAGAGGGATAGCTCTTACTACGAAAATGCTTCGCATAAAGCAATAACGTGGGCCAAAGCTTCTGGCCTTATAACCATAGCCGATGATTCCGGCCTTGAAGTGGATGCCCTTGGTGGTGCTCCCGGTCCCTTATCGGCCCGTTATGGAGGATTGAAAACGGATCGCGAAAAATACGGGCTTTTGCTCCGTGAAATGACAAATATACCATGGGAAAAAAGAACAGCTCGTTTCCGCTGTGTAATCGCCCTCGCCTTCCCTGACGGTCAAGTTTATACTTTTGAGGGGGTAAAGGAAGGGTTGATAGCTCTGGAACCCAGAGGGGAACACGGGTTCGGGTACGATCCTGTCTTTTTCCTCCCTGAGATGGGGAAAACCATGGCACAGCTTACCCTTGAGGAGAAAAATAAGATAAGCCACAGAGCACAGGCTGCCAGGAAACTCCGGGAATTTCTCGCCACTATTGGCTCCCCTGAGCTGGATTAGTTCTACTCGGCCTTTACGCCGGGTATTATATATTGAATTTGCTTGAAGGGTTTAACCTGCTCTCCTACCTGATCCTTAATTATGTTGCCCGATACATGCATGAGGGTATCGCCATAAGCGGGGTCTTTTTCCATACTGGCCAGGCATGGGTAATGGTGATGGAGCAAACCTGCCTTTTCTTCAGCCTCATCAGCGGAAACGCCCACAAGGTTCCGGGCTACATATCTGGCACACCCGCAAACAGCATCCCTTATCACTTCAACGGATTCTATCGTTCTGGTTTTGGGGTCAATTTTAACGTGTAATTCAGGCCTTCCAAAATAGCGGGTGAACTCAGCTAAAAATGGGTCGCTATATTCAACCTTCTGGCGACGGCCTATCAGGTAATGGTCCGGGGCAAGGGAACATAGGGGTTTAGGGGTAACACAAGTTACCCCCATTTCTTTAAGCCACTCCCGAAGCTGACGGGCAAGCCCTGGAGGGAGCCAATTTTCGTTATCAACTGCTACCAGAACTGCCTTCGCTCCAGCCATCCGGACAATTTCCGGCAGCAGCTCAGCTACGCCGGGATGCTCAGCAAAGGAAAGTATAAGGTCAACGGCTGGGAGAGATGAAGGCAAAAATTCATCAGGATCATCTACAACAGGGGGCAAGAAAGCGGGCGCTTTCCAAACTTCAATATGCCAGTCTTTCGGGCCGTGCGCCCTTATATTATCAACGTGCCTCTGACCATATTCCCCGGATACGATGGCAAGGATCCGCATAGCCCCCTCACTCCGCAAATTCAACTATTACCTCCTTCACATCCCAGAGCGGCTCAATCTTTTCCACAATTTCTTCCCTTATAGCATTGGCAAACTGGTGATGGGAAGGCAGATCCACTACTACTCGCACAGTGCCGTCTTTGACTTCTATTTCTTTGACCAGGTTAGTGCGCACCAAGTCCAGCCCTGTAAGAGGATTCATTACCTTCTTGAGGCGCTTCCTAACAACTTCAACTGTGGTAGGTTCTTTTTCTTTAACCAGACCATGGCGCTCTTCGTAGTTCTGTATGGCAGCCCGCAACCCTTCTACCGCCAGGACTGAGCAATGGGCTTTGATAGGGGGCAACCCTCCGAGAGCTTCTGAAGCTTGCTTCCACGTAATCTTCTTAGCTTCCTCAATGGTTTTCCCCTTTGCCAGTTCAGTTATTATGGAGCCAGTGGCGATGTTGGAGGCGCATCCGTAAGATTCAAACTTGATGTCGGTAATCACTTTGGTTTCGGGGTCTACTTTTATGTAAACAGCCACCATATCGCCGCAGGCTGGGCTCCCTTCAATGGCTTTACCGTCGGCATCCTCTATCCGGCCCACATTCCTGGGATTTCGGAAATGTTCCAAAACTTTCTCACTATATGGGAATCTCATATCCCCCTCCTTTCCGGCTTTTAGTTTAAGGCAAATTCCATAGCTATACAGTGACAAAAGTCTCCTTGAAAATGCAAAGGGGCATCCCTTTGGGGATGCCCCTGCCTGGAAATCAAGCCTTCCGGCCTATTTTAGCATCGGTATCTTGAGGTTATACTTCTTAGCTACTTCAATAGCCTCCTCATAACCCGCATCCACGTGGCGTATCACACCCATCCAGGGGTCAGCGGTGAGGACTCGCTCCAAACGCCGGGCTGCTTCGGGTGTGCCATCGGCTACGATTACCTGACCAGCATGGACCGAATAGCCAACACCAACCCCACCGCCGGAGTGAATAGCTACCCAGGTAGCACCACAGACAGCGTTGAGGAGAGCGTTGAGAAGAGGCCAGTCGGCAATGGCATCAGAGCCGTCCTTCATCCCTTCCGTCTCCCGCCTGGGCGATGCCACTGAGCCAGCATCCAGGTGGTCGCGTCCGATGACTATAGGGGCCTTGACTTTGCCTGAAGCCACCAGTTCGTTGAATTTAAGGCCAGCTTTGTCCCTTTCCCCATACCCGAGCCAGCAGATGCGGGCGGGAAGGCCCTGGAACTTTACTTTCTTCTGAGCCATCTTTATCCACCGCACCAGATGCTCATCCTCAGGGAATAGTTCAATTATGGCCTGGTCCGTCACGTAGATATCCTCGGGATCACCGGAGAGAGCTACCCAACGGAAGGGCCCTTTGCCCTGGCAGAAAAGGGGACGAATGTAAGCTTTCACGAAACCCGGGTAATTAAAGGCATCTTTCACGCCGGCATCGTAGGCCCTCTGGCGCAAGTTGTTTCCGTAATCAAAGACTATAGCGCCGCGCTTCTGGAACTCCAGCATTGCCTGCACGTGTTCAGCCATGGAGGCCATGGAGCGGCGCACGTATTCCTTGGGATCTTTGCGACGGAGTTCAGCCGCTTCCTCTACAGAAAGGCCTCTGGGGATATACATGAGCGGGTCATGAGCGGGGGTCTGGTCCGTCACTACATCAGGGGTTATGCCTCTGACCACCAGCTCTGGATAGACATCAGCAGCGTTTCCTATAAGGCCTATGGATTTGGCTTCTCCTTTCTTGAGAGCTTCCTCTACCATGGTCATAGCTTCTTCAAGATCGTTCACTACTACGTCCAGGTAGCCCGTTTCCAGACGCCTCTGGGCTCTCCAGGGGTCAACCTCCACAATCAGGGCTACACCCTCATTCATGGTAACGGCAAGGGGCTGTGCCCCTCCCATTTCGCCCAGACCAGCGCTCAGGACAAACTTACCCTTAAGGCTTGGCCATCCGGCAGAACGGGCTGCGGCAGCGAAGGTTTCGTAAGTGCCCTGGAGAATGCCCTGAGTGCCTATGTAAATCCAGGCCCCCGCCGTCATTTGTGCGAACATTATTAACCCCAGCCGTTCCAGTTCGTCAAAGTATTCCTGAGTTGCCCAGGCCGGGACAAGGTTAGAGTTGGCCATAAGGACCCTTGGGGCATCCAGATGGGTGCGGAAAACGCCCACCGGCTTTCCCGATTGGATTAGCAAGGTCTCATCGGGTTCCATCTCCTCCAGAGTCCTAAGGATGGCCTCAAAGCATTCCCAGTTCCTGGCGGCCTTTCCCCTTCCTCCATAAACGATGAGGTTATCGGGGTCGCCAGCCACTTCTGGATCAAGGTTGTTTTGGAGCATTCTGTAGGGGGCTTCCAAGAGCCAACTTTTGCAGTGTAATTGGGTTCCCCTTGGCGCACGAATTATCCTCTTGGGCATAGTCCACCTCCTTTTCTTGAAAATTAAACTCCTCCAAGATAAGCCGCTTGCACCTTAGGGTTTAAACGCAACTCCTCAGCGGTCCCCTCTAAAACAATTCGGCCATTTTCTAGCACATAGCCCCTTTGCACGATTTTGAGGGCCTCGTGAGCGTTCTGCTCCACCAGAAGGAGCGAAACACCTCCCCGGTGAAGTTTGCTCAGGGCTTTAAAGACCATTTCCACCACTATCGGAGAAAGCCCCATGGAAGCTTCATCCACCAGGAGAAGGCGCGGCTCCCTTATGACGGCCCTTCCTATAGCCAGCATTTGCTGCTCACCTCCGGAAAGGGTTCCAGCCTTCTGGTGGCGCCTCTCAGCCAGGATGGGAAAGAGCGAAAAGACGAAACTAAGCCTTTCCCTGAACTTTACCGGATTTGGCTCCAGGTAAGCTCCAAGGCGCAGGTTTTCCTCCACCGAAAGGTCTGGGAAAACCCGGCGCCCCTCAGGGACTACCGCCAAGCCTCGCGCTGCCCTTTCCCAGGGAGGTAGCAAAGTGATATCTTCTCCTTCAAACTCTATTCGCCCTTCAGCTGGCCTGATCCAACCCATCAATGCTTTTATGAGGGTGCTTTTGCCAGCTCCATTGGCTCCAAGAACAGCGATAGCTTCTCCGTCTTTTATCGTTAAAGAAACTCCGTGCAGGACAACCGCTTGCCCGTAAGCCACTTTTAGATTTTCAACTTTGAGCATTTCAACCCTCCCTGGCACTATGGCCCAGATATGCTTCTATAACCTTCGGATCCTTCCGTATTTCTTCAGGTTTACCCTCAGCGATTACCTGGCCGTGTGCCAGCACTACTATCCTCTGGCAAAGTCCCATGGCAAAAGGCATGTTGTGCTCTACCAAAATTATTGTAATGCCTTCAGAATTAAGCTGGCCGATTAATTTGGCCAGCTGCTCCAGTTCCTCATGGACGAGCCCGGCAGCCGGTTCGTCCAACAAAAGCAGGGAGGGCTTAAGAGCCAAAGCTCTGGCGATCTCAAGCTGCCTTTTTATTCCAATGGGCAAATCGCCAGCCCTTGCTCCAGCGTAGCGCGCAAGCATTGTTTTCTCCAAAATCTCCTCAGCCTCTTTGCGGGCCGCGGGGGAATAATAGCTGGCAGTGAAAGCTTTTAGCTCCGGGTAGAAAGGATGCCCGAGGGCAGCTAGAACGTTTTCCAGCACACTCATATCGGAGAAAGGCTTTACAATCTGGAAAGTCCTTCCTACACCCATTGCAGCAATAACGTGTGGGCGAAGGTTGTCTATGCGCTGTTCCTTGAAGAAAATCTTGCCCGAAGTAGGCCTGAGGAAACCCGAAATAAGGTTAAAGATGGTGGTTTTTCCAGCTCCATTGGGGCCTATAAGGCCCAGAATTTCCCCCGGCCTAACTTCTATGTCAACCCTATCAACAGCTCTGAGACCACCAAAGTGCTTGCTGAGCTTTTCAGTTCTGAGGATAGGCTTCATCCCTTACCTCCGGCCAAGCCAGGCGTTGATTTTCTCCCAGAGCCAACTTTTATCTCCGATAATTCCCATAGGCTGGAAAAGCATCATAAGCACAAGGATACCCCCATAAAGGGTATAGCGGTAATCCCCTACTACGCGTAGGTATTCCGGCAAAGCTTTGAGAAGAAAAGCGCCCAACAAAGCTCCCCTTATAGTTCCGATCCCGCCGAAGACGAGCATGGAAAGGATAACTATTGATTCGGCAAAGGCGAAATGATCGGGGAATATACTCCCCAGGAAATGGGCATAGAGGCTTCCAGCCCCACCAGCCAGCGCCCCACTTATGATGAAAGCATATATTTTGAAACGCGCTACACTGATCCCGCACACCTCTGCAGCATCCTCATCACTTTTAACTGCCCTCAAGGCTAAACCTGCCCACCTGCGAGAAAGGTAATAGCACAGCCAAAGGGTAAAAGCGAGGTAAACCAGAACCAGAAGAAGGAATTTCTCCCCTCGGAATACAATTCCCCAGAGAGAAGGTTTGGGGATATTTATTATCCCCATGGCGCCACCGAAAAAGTCCACGTACTTGAAAATCCCCACCATTACGAAGTTTATCCCCATAGTAGCTAAAACCAGAAAGTCGTGCCGAACCCGGAGGCTGGGAAGGCCGAGAAATCCCCCTACAAGCCCTGTAATAATTATTGAAGCCAAAAAAGCGGGCCAGAAAGACCAACTATAACGAGTTGTCAGAAGAGCTGAAGTATAGGCGCCTATTCCGAAGAAAGCAGCATGCCCAAGGGAAACTTGCCCGGCATATCCTGTCAGAATATTAAGGCTCAGGGTAAGCACCGCCCAAATTCCACACAGGATTAGGATGGTTATGAAATATTGGCCAAACATCGCTTCTCTCCTGGGAAAGATTAGCTCCCACCAAGCAATCCTTTAGGACGAAACATTAACACAAGGATAAGCACAAGAAAAGCAATCGCATCTCTCGGCAGCACAAATCCCACGGTGGCAACCAAGAAAGTCTCAGCTAAAGCCAGGATAAAACCGGCTAAAATTGTCCCCGGTATATTGCCAAGGCCTCCCAGCACTATTATCACGAAGGCTTTGTAAGAGGGGACATCACCCATGGTGGCGAAAACTTTATTGTAGTAGACACCTACGAGTACCCCGGCGGCCGCTGCCAGAATTGAGCCTATCAGAAAGTTCAGGGCTATGACTTGATTTATATTTACACCTAAAGCAGCCGCCATATCCCGATCCTGAGCGCTTGCCCTCCAGCCGAGACCTATTTTGGTCCTGTTCATTATTAAGTAAACAGCCAGGAGTAGGAGAAATGTGAGGGTAAGGATCAAAACCTCGTTGGAGGTAAGGTTAAGGTAAGGCGTTCGGAGGGCTGGAAGGCCAACCTGAGCCGGAAAAGCATGCATGTAGGGGCCCAAAAGCCACTTCTTCTGGAGTAAATCCTGAGCCACCATGAAAAGGCCTATGCTGGTTATGAGGGGAACGATGCGAGGAGCATCCAGTATTTTCCGATATACTCCCAGGTAAATGAGAACCCCGGTTATTCCTCCTGCCACCATAGCTACAGGCAAAGACAGCCAGAAATTACCCGTAAGGTTAAAAACTCCAAGTCCCACGGCTGCCCCAATGGTGTAAACAGCGGCATGGGCGATGTGCAGGATCTGAAGGATCCCATAGACCATTGTGAGGCCGATAGCCAGAAGAATGTATATGCACCCCAGCACTAAACCACTTGCGAGAATTTGAAGGAAAGAGCTCATTGCTATCCCCCCGGTAAAAAGTGCCCCCGGAACCCCGGATTTAAAGGTTTACTGAGGCGGAGTTATGAGCGCAGGATCATCAAAATGGGCAAAATAGTGGAAAGCTCCGCCTTTAACAATCTGAGCGCCGACCGGCCTTACAGCCTCCCTGCCCGGGGTGTAGTAAAGAATAGGGCCGGTTACAGCCTTGTCAAAGTTCTTGAGCTCTTTGAGGGCCTTCACGATGCCTTCGGTGGTGGGGCCACCCTTCTCAATAGCCCAGGCCAAGATCTGCACTGCGTCAAAGGCCGAGGCCCCTACCATATCAGCCGGTATGCCGTATTCTTTTTGGTATTCTGCCAAGAACTTTTGGACTATTTCCCTGGGATCATCGCGGTTAAGGTCGGTTACGATTATCACGCCCTCAGCAGCATCACCAGCCAGCTCCAGGAACTTGGGGGAGTCATATCCCTCCTGGCCAACAATTTGAGCCTTAAGGCCTATTTCCTTGGCCTGGCGCACCAAGTTAGCGGCTTCACTGTAGTAAGCTGAAGCGAAGAGCACGTCGGGGTTGGCATCCTTAATCCTCTGCAGGATAGCCTTGAACTCAGTCTCACCCAGGGGATATTTCTCCTCAAAGACGATTTCTACATCCTTGCCCTGCAGGTAAGATTTGAACCCTTCGGTCAAAGCGCGGCCGAAATCGTTGTCTATGGTCAGGATAGCGATACGCTTGGCTCCCAGCTTATCCACCACAAGGGCACCACCCACTTTGCCTTCCACAGTCCCGAGGGTACCAACGCGGAAGATCTTATCACCAGTTTTGGTGATATCGGGGTGGATAGCGTAAGCGGAGAGCATGACTACACCAGCTTCCTGACACACGCTGGCTGCTGCTCTTGTGGCTCCGGAATAAGAACCGCTTATCACAGCAATAACTTTGTCCTGCTCTATAAGTTTCCGGACCACGCTAACAGCTTGGTCGGGCTTGGCGGCATCATCGTAATGGATGAGTTCCAGCTTTTTGCCCCTTACCCCACCAGCCTCATTGATGAATTTAACAGCCAGCTGTGCAGCATGAAGAGCACTGGTTCCATCTGCGGCAGCTGGTCCGGTGGTGGGGGAGAAAAAGCCGATCTTGTAGACCTGAGGCTCTTTGGGGGCGCAGCTGCCCAGAAGGGCCAAAACTACGGTCACGGCAACTAATGTTACAAAAAGCCTTGTCCTAACCATTTTTAAGCCTCCGAATTAAATTTTAAGTGAAGGGAGCCAGCTCTGCCGTAAACCGGTAACGGTCCCCACGGTAAATCTGGTGAAACCAAACAGCAGGCTTAAGCCCCTTCGTGTAAGTAAGCCGGTCAACCAAGAAACCGGGAGTTCCGGGGGCTACCTCAAGAAGCGAAGCTATCTCACCTTCAATAGCAATGGCTTCAATGGTGTAAACGGCCTTGAGCAATGGTATGCGGTACTTATCAATTAGGAGCAGATGGATGGACGAATTCTCTAAATCTTCTTCCAGGAGTCCGGGGCAGAGTTCATAAGATAAGCGCCTGAACTCGTAGGCAATGGGGACATCATCTATATAGCTGAGCCTTTCTATTTCAATAATGGGCGCACCGAGGGCAATCTCCAGACGAGAGGCACTTAATTCATCAGCAGGGCGTTTTTCAACCTTGAGGAGCCGGGTTCTGGTTTTATGCCCGGCCTTTCTGGCTTCTTCCCAGAAATCGCTAAGCCTGAAAGAAATTTCATCAAGACGGGGGAAAGCCACGAAGGTGCCTTTACCCTGCTCCCTGAAAAGGATCCCTTCTCTTACTAACAAACGTATAGCCCTTTCAACGGTCCCACGACTGACATTGAATTCCTGAGCCAGTTCTGTTTCAGAGGGTATGCGCTGGAAAGCAGAGTACTGACCAGAAGCAATTCGCCTGCGTATTTCCTCTTTTATCCGGTAGTATTTGGGAACGAAGCTCTCTTCCATAGGGCCTGTCTGGTCATCTACTTGCCTAAGCAAGTATACAACATTTCCTGATTTTTGTCAAAACCGCGGCTTTAGCCGCCCGGCTTGACAATCAAGCCTTAACATCATATAATCATACCGACCGGTCGGTATATAAAGGAGGTTTTCCCGATGCGCAAGGCCGAGGAAACACGCGAGCGGATTCTAATTGCGGCGGAAGAATGCTTCGCCCAAAATGGATATGATGCTACCGGCGTAGCCGAAATTTGTAAACGAGCTGGGGTCAGCAAAGGAGCATTTTTCCACCATTTCCCCACCAAACAAGCGGTCTTTCTGGAATTACTGAAC
>Ga0105162_1000364_pt1 | contig 30043 bp, 27 predicted proteins | sample JNZ201metaG_FD_81532 | JGI IMG/M metagenome (GOLD analysis project Ga0105162, IMG submission 81532) | Hot spring microbial communities from Jinze hot spring, China to study Microbial Dark Matter (Phase II) - JNZ 20120812A | ecosystem: Environmental > Aquatic > Thermal springs > Hot (42-90C) >...
AAACATGGATTAACAGGAAAATAAAAGCTAAGGAATTCATAGAAACACAAAGCCAAAATAGAGGTGATAAAACATGCTTAAGTTAACAAGTCTTAACCACAACATATAGCTTTTTATACTCGTATTTTCAATTATAATGATGAGTGTTGATAATAAGGATAGAAAGATAATTGAAATATTAAAAAAGGATTCAAGAACATCGTTTGTTGATATTGCTAAGCAGCTTAATTTATCTGAAGGAGCTGTTAGGAAGAGAATTAGGAAGTTAATAAATTCAGGAATTATTAAAAGATTTACCGTTGAAATTTCTGAGCCGAGTGTTAAAGCATTGATTCTCATTTCATCAACTCCTGCAATACCAAATCCTAAAATAGCTCAAGAAATAAGAAATATTAAAGGCGTTGAATGGGTTTACGAGGTTACAGGACAGTTTGATATAGCTGTTCTCGTATCTGGTCCTGATATAGCATACCTTAATAAGGTTATAGATGAAGTTAGATCTTTAAACGGTATTACACATACAAATACCTTAATAGTATTAAGACAACATTAAAGCTAATCAGTAATTTACACTACTATTAATGTTAATATCTTCTGCAATTGGACTTTACTGGTGGTTTATGGGTTAGCATTGCTATTGTTATAGCTTAAGTCTTTAAGGTGAAGCCACATCATTCTATTAAGATCCTATGAAGTATCAATCATCATATCTTAGAAGTTGGTTTTCATTAAATATTGTAGTTTTCAGTATTGATGATGTAAGTGTATAATATTGAGCTTTAATATTTCATAATTTGCTTACCACTAAGTCTTGTAAACGTATCTGAACTGTTTATGGTTTAGCGTTTATAGTATTCTATACTCAACACATGTTGCTAAACTGTTACATTGCCTACTTTAAGAGTGAAGAATTCGTTAAGTTTTCCACTAGTAATGTTTAAAGCCACTCTGAAATAGTGTTTTAGAGGTGATGTTGATGAAGGCTTTATGTCTTCAATGTGAGGGTGAAGTAAACATACCTGAAGATGCAGTAATAGGCGAAATTGTAACATGTCCTGACTGCGGTTCTCCATATGAGATTGAATCAATAAGTAATGGTGAAGTAGTAATTAAGCCTACCGAAATTGAAGGTGAGGACTGGGGCGAATAGTATTTATAAGATTCCTAGAGCTTCATAAAGTCTTAGGAAGACGCTATAAGTGAGGAGTAGCTTCTAGATTTAAGTTACATGTAGAACTTACCCCTTTAAGAGTAGTCCTATGCAATACATAATCTATAATATCTACTTTAAACTATGTCTCCGAGTGGATATAGCGTTAGTATATGATGTAATAAGATGGGAGGAGAAGAAAATACTTGAAGCAGCTTCAAGAAGAGGATTAAGCATTAAGCCTATAGATGCTAAAAACCTAGTTTTAGATTTATCATCTTCAAATATTAATTTAGCTGATGTAGTGTTTCAGAGATGTATTAGCTATTTCCGTGGACTATATTTAACAGCTATACTTGAAAACATGAATGTTAAAGTTATTAATAGCTTTAATGTATCTATGATATGTGGTAATAAGCTTTTAACAACTTTAAAGCTTAAATCATGCAGTATACCTACTCCTAAAACTATAATTGCACTTCATCCAGAATCAGCATTAAAGGCTTTAGAAATATTTAACTACTATGCTGTAATAAAGCCGATATTTGGTAGTTGGGGTAGACTAGTATCTCTCGTTAAGGATTTTGAAACTGCTAAGTCGGTTATTGAGTTGAAGAGTGAGCTTCATAATCCCTTACATGAAATATTTTATATTCAAGAATTTGTTAAGCGTCCCCCTAGAGATATACGTATTGTTACAGTTGGATTAGAGCCTATTGCTGCTGAGTATAGATACTCTACGAATGGTGAGTGGCGTACAAATATTGCTAGAGGTGGTAGAGCTGAGAAATGTGATTTAACAAGTGAGCTTGAAGATTTAGCTTGTAGGGTTGCTGAGGCTATGGGTGGAGGGGTTTTAGGTATTGACTGTATGGAGAGTGATCGTGGTTTGCTTGTACATGAAGTTAATGCTAATGTTGAGTTTAAAGGTGTAAGTGAAGCGTCAGGTGTTGATGTTGCTGGACGAATTGTTGATTATCTAGCCGATTTAAAGAGGTAGATAATATGAATATTGGAGTAGTAGGTGGTTCAGGATATGTTGGAGGAGAGCTTTTAAGACTTTTACTACTACGTGAAGATTTAAATGTTACAGTTGTTACTTCACGTAGGTTTAAGGGAGAATATGTTTTTAGAGTTCATCCAAATCTAAGGGGGCTAACAGATTTAAGATTTACAGATGTAGATCTAGATAATATATCTAAGAGGTGCGATATTGTCTTCACAGCTGTTCCCCACGGTTCATCAGTTAAGATTATACCTAGACTTCTTGAGCTTGGCTTAAGAGTTATTGATTTAAGTGCTGATTTTAGACTTAAAGATCCTAATGCCTACGAGAAATGGTATGGATGGAAACATCCATATCCTAATCTTCTCAGTGAATCAGTATATGGGCTACCTGAAATACATAGAAGTGAAATAGCTAAAGCAAGACTAGTAGCTAATCCTGGATGTATGGCTACAAGCGTAATACTTGCACTTGCACCACTTATTAAAACGGAATTCATTGATACCTCTAGAATAATTGTAGATGTTAAAATAGGTTCCTCAGGTGCAGGTTCATCATCCTCAATATATTCCCATCATTCTGAACGTTGTGGTGTTGTAAGACCATATAAGCCCACATCGCATAGACATATAGCTGAAATTGAGCAGGAACTAAGCTTAATATTAAACAGTAATGTTAATGTAGCTATGACTCCCCATGCAGTAGATCTTGTTAGAGGTATATTATCAACATGTCATCTCTTCACTCTAAAAAGAATTCAGGAAATCGATTTATGGAGAGCCTATAGGAGATTCTATAGGGATTGCTCATTCATAAGGCTTATCAAAGATTCAAAAGGCTTACAGAAGCTTCCAGATCCTAAATATGTTATTGGATCAAACTACTGTGATATCGGGTTTGAAGTTGATGAGAGAATAGGTAGGATTGTTGTTTTCTCTGCAATAGATAACTTAATGAAGGGAGCTGCAGGTCAAGCGGTTCAAAACATGAATATCATGATTGGAGTTGATGAGGGAAAAGGGCTTAAAATCCCATCTATTCATCCAATCTAGGTGGTTTAATGATAGTTGTTAAAATAGGCGGTGAGCTACTAAATAATCTCAGCAATATTGCTGAGGATTTAAAGAGTATTAGTGAGGGTATTGTAATAGTTCATGGTGGTGGAGATGAAGTTACGAAAATAGCTGAGAAAATAGGTAAGAAACAGGTTTTTGTTGTTTCACCTGAGGGTATTAGGAGTCGCTATACTGATGGTGAGGATATTAAAATATATCTTATGGTAATGGCTGGATTAATAAATAAGAGTGTTGTTCTATCACTAGCTAAGTATGGATTAAAAACTATAGGTCTATGCGGTGTTGATCTAAGTCTTCTAATAGCTAAGCGTAAGAAGAAACTTATAATTGTTGATGAAAGAGGTAGAATGGTTGCTATAAACGGTGATTATAGTGGCAAGATAGAATTGGTAAATGTAGGTGTTCTCAATATGCTTGTTGGTAATGGATACATACCTGTAATAGCTCCTGTTGCTATGAGTTTAGATTATGAGTTTCTTAATGTTGATGCTGATAGTGTAGCTTCAAGTATAGCTTCATCTATTAAGGCATCATCCCTTATATTCCTTACTGATGTTGAGGGAGTAATAATTAACGGTAAGAAAGCTGATGTAATTAGGATTCAAGATATTGATTCTACATTAAAATCTATAGGTTTCGGAATGAATAGAAAAGTTATGGTTGCAGCTAATGCTGTTAAAATGGGTGTTGGAAAAGCTATTATTGCTTCAGGATACACTAGTAATCCTGTAACTAAGGCTATTAACGGCATCTCCGGAACGGTGATTATGTGATAATAGGTGAGGATAGAATTCTTGCAGGGGTTTATCAAAGATTTCCAGTAATTGCTGTTAAGGGTAGAGGTGTATTAATATGGGATTCTGAAGGTAGGGAGTATATTGACTGTATGGCTGGCTATGGTGTAGCTATAGTTGGTCACTGTCATCCTAAAGTTGTTGAAGCCATTAAAAATCAATGTGAAAAACTAATGATATGTCACTGCTCCCTATATAATGATGCTAGAGTAGAATTTCTAGAAACACTTGTAAAGTATACTCCTAAAGGGTTAGATAGAGTTTTCCTATCAAATAGTGGAGCTGAATCTATTGAATGTGCAATTAAGCTAGCTGCTAAATACACTGGTAGAAGGGAGTTTATAGCCTTTACTGGAAGCTATCATGGAAAAACTTTAGGCTCCCTCTCATTAACTTGGAATTCAAAGTATAGGAAGCCATTTGAACATCTTCTATATCCTCATGTTAAATTTGCTAGATACAATGACGTTAAGGATTTTGAAAGTAAGATTACAGATAATACTGCTGCAGTTATTGTTGAACCTGTTCAAGGTGAAAGCGGTATTCATATATCCTCCTACGAATTTATTAAGTCTTTAAGAGAATTAACGTATAAGCATGGTTCCCTCCTAATTGTAGATGAGGTTCAAGCAGGTTTAGGTAGGACAGGTAAACTATGGAGCCACCAACATTTCAATATAGACCCTGATATTATGTGTATTGCTAAGGGAATTGGAGGCGGAATTCCTTTAGGCGTAACTGTTGCTAGAAGTGATGTTATGAATGTGTTTAAGATAGGTGAGCATTCAAGTACTTTCGGCGGGAATCCAATAGCATGCGCGGCCGGTAAGACTGTTCTAAACATTATAGCTGAAGAAAACCTAGTTGAAAATGCTGAGCGAGTTGGTAGTAAGCTTAAAAATATGCTTCAGAAACTTCAAGATGAAAGTAAAATTATTAGAGAGGTTAGAGGTATTGGATTAATGATCGGTATTGAGATGAAAATTAACATATATAGAATACTGCTTGAAACCATTAAGAAAGGTGTTATACCCTTATATTCTGGAATCAATACTATTAGGCTTCTACCCCCACTCATAATTAGCGAGGAGCAGGCAAGTAGAGTAGTTAAAGCTCTTAGTGAAGTAGTAAAATCCTATAGTGTTTAACTAGCTGGTGAAATAGTGGACTATGTAAAGTTTCTTAGAGATATTGTTGAGATGTATAGTCCAAGTGGTTACGAGCTCGAAGTTTCTAAATATATTGAAAAGTTTATGTTGGAGAATGGTTTTGAAAATGTTAGGATTGATAATGCTGGTAACGTTATTGGTGAAGTTGGTTCAAGCTCTCCTACAATTCTGTTTTGTGGACATATGGATACTGTACCTGGAAAGCTACCAGTAACTTTCAATGGCGAGTTTCTTTATGGTAGGGGTGTAGTTGATGCTAAAGCCTCTCTAGCAGCACTAGTAATTGCAGCTTCAAAGCTTAAAGATATTAGAGGGAATGTAATTGTTGCAGCTGTAGTTGATGAGGAGGGTTATGGTAAAGGTATAAGTGAAATAATTAAGAGTAATATTAAAGCTAACTATGCAGTATTTGGTGAGCCAAGTAATCTATATGGGCTTACAGTAGGGTATAGGGGTAAGATTGGAGTTAAAATATTCTGCAGTACTGGTCAAGGTGGGCATTCAAGTGCTCCATGGGCTTATAAGAATGCTATAGAGGAGCTATTTAATATATACTTAAAGCTAAAACTTGAATTTGAGAAGGCATCATCTAATTCTGTAGCTGTATGTTTAACTAGGATAAGTGGAGGTAAATCACATAATATTGTACCTAGTAGTTGTAAAGCATATATTGATGTAAGAATTCCATCCAATTATAGTGTTAATAATTGTATGATGCTAATTTCTAGGATTATTGAGGAATACGTAGTAGATAGTGGATTGGATGTTAAGTTATCCTATGATGATCTTGTTGAACCCTACGAAATTAGTTTAGACTCACCCATAGTTAAAGCTTTCAGTAGAGCTATAGTTAAAATACTTGGTAGACCTGTAAAGCTTATTAGAAAAACAGGTACTGGTGACTTAAATGTTTATGCTAGGTCTATGAGTGTTCCCTCGGTTTCATATGGTCCTGGCAATTCAAGATTAAGCCATACTGAAAATGAGTACGTAAAAATTAGCGACTACATTAAGAGTATAGAGGTTCTTACCGAAGCAGTGAAGACTTTATGTATACTCCACAGTTAATAATGTTTAACGTACTATTACTATTGTTTTAGGTATAAATATTACTGCATGTATTGCAGCCTCCCCCATAACTATTTCTCCTCCTAATCCTCCTACTCCCTGTGAACCTATAATTACCGCATCATATGGGCCGTCAATACTCTCCCTTACTATCTCCTTTACAATTGAGCTTTTCATAGGGTTAAAGTATCTAATTTTACACTCTATATCCACTCCTTCTCTTTGACTTACCTCCAATATTTTCCTCTTAATGTCTTCTATGTACAATTCATTCTGTCCCTCATAAGCTATGTAGAGAGCTGTTATTTTTGATCCGTATCTTAATGCAAAATCTACAGCTAGTTTTAATGCTTTAAGGGATTGTTCAGAACCATCTATTGGTATTAGAAGTCTTCTAAAAAGGTAAGCTATAGTATATGTTGGCTCCGGAAAATACACCATAATAACCACTACTTATAAACTATTTAAATATTTCTGAGCTGAAATTGCCAGTGCCTCTAATCCTGGAAGCGGCTCTCCTGAAAGAAATGTTAGTAAAGCTCCACCGCCTGTACTCATATGTCCATGAAAGCTTACTGTAATATTATCTACTATAGCTCTCATATGTCCTCCCCCGAAGATTATGTATGCTCCACTTTCAATAGCTGCTTTAACTATTTTCTCACTTCCTATTCTAAACTCATCCTTCTCTATAACTCCTGCAGGTCCTCTTATAATTATAGTATTTGCATTCTTAATTTCCTCCCTATATAAATTAATGGTTCCAACTCCAATATCCATTATTCTCCCCTTTAAAGACTCTATGTCTCCCTCAACTCTTCTTCCATCAACCTCTATGGCTCCATCAATCGGCATCTTAATATACTCACTGTATTTTCTTAGTAGTTCCCTTGCTTTAGGTATTTCCCCCATAAGCCCCTTCTCCTTTATGACTTCAACAACTTGACTATTTAGCCTTACATCTTTAGCATATAGGAATACAAGTGCTAGTAGACCTGTTAGAAGTATTTTATCAGCTACTTTGTTTACTAGTAGATTCTCCATTATTTTTAATGAGTCGCGGATCTTGCTTCCTCCCAGTATGAATACCCTTCCCTCCTTTTCACCGTAGATTTTCCTTAAGGCCTCGATTTCAGCCTCCATAATTCTTCCAGCGCATGATTTTAGTGTTAGTGGGAATCCAACTATTGATGGTTGTGATCTATGAGCTGTAGCGAAGGCATCAAGTATAAAGTAGTTGAATAATGGTGTAAGTTTAGATACTAGATATGTTTTAGCCTGGAGTTCAGGTTTTCTTTCAAGAAGTTCCTCAGAATGGAATCTTACATTTTCAAGTAGTAAAACCTCTGATGGATTAAGCTTTCTTATCGCTTCTCTTGCAGCTGGACCGCATACATCATCAATAAACTTTACTTCTACTCCTAAAATCGATGATAAGAGTTCTGCATGTCCATTTAGAGATGTGAAGTCAGGATCTCCAGGTCTTCCCTGATGTGATGTTAACGTGATGCGTGCCTCCCCCTCAATAAGTTCTCTTATTGTTTTAGCATGCTCCCTAAATCTTGCATCATCCAATATGATTTTCGATTCAGGATCTATAGGTGAATTGATATCAATTCTTACTAGAACATACTTATTATTAAAATTAAAGCTATCCATAGTTAATACTTTAGGTATCTTAAGAGACATAATTCCACATTTAGAGTTTATGCAGAATCTTAAATATTTTATCTGTTCTACATATAACTATTCTGTATTATTATGTAGTTTCAGTTACGTTGTAAATATATCTATCTCAGTAGAAAGGTTTAAATATGGCTATTCAAAAAGATATGAAGGGTTCTACGGAGAATCCTAAGAACGCTTGGCTCATACTTGAAGACAGCTCAGTTTTTAAGGGTTTTTCTATTGGGTATCCTAAAAATACTGTTGGGGAACTTGTTTTCACTACAGGTATGATTGGGTATACGGAGTCTTTAACAGATCCATCATATAAAGGGCAGATACTATGTTTTACCTATCCATTAATAGGTAACTATGGTGTTCCATCATACAGTATGATTGATAGGTATGGCTTCCCAATGTTTTTTGAGTCTGAATCGATAAAGGTTCAGGGAGTTGTAATTCATGAGCTTTGTCTAAATCCATCTCACTGGACTTCCACCATGAGTTTTAATGATTGGCTATACATGGAAGGTATACCTGGAATCTCAGGTATCGATACTAGATATTTAACGAAGAAACTTAGAGTTGAGGGTGTTATGATGGGGGCCATGGTTTTTGACGATCCTGAAAATGGCTTTAAACTTCTAAAAAACTCTAAATCTTATGAATCAATAAACTTTGTTGAAGAAGTAAGCGTTAAGAAGCCCATAATATATGGTAGAGGTAAGAATATAGTGCTTATTGACTGTGGGGTTAAGCTTAATATTATACGTCAACTCATACTTAATGGATTTAGAGTTGTTAGGGTTCCGTATAGCTACAGTATTGATGAGATACTATCATATAATCCTCATGGAATCGTTATAAGTAATGGACCTGGAAATCCGAAGCGATGTGAAGTCACTATAAAAACTATTAGAAGAATAATTGATGAAACAGATTTACCTATTTTAGGAATATGTTTAGGTAATCAAATAATAGCTTTAGCATTGAATGCTGATACCTTCAAGCTTAAGTATGGTCATCGAGGACAAAATAAGCCATGTATAGATGTTGAAACTGGGAAATGCTATATTACAAGTCAAAACCATGGATATGCTGTAAATGAAAAAACACTTGAAAACACAGAGTTAAAAACATGGTTTAGAAATGTTGATGATGGAACTGTTGAGGGTCTTAAACATATCAGCAAGCCAATACTGTCTGTTCAATACCATCCTGAAGCCTCTCCAGGACCATACGACACCTCATGGATTTTCTCTAAATTCTTAAACTATATTAAAGAAGTTTAGATTTCATAACAGACAATACTAAATCTTATCTAGTTAATAATATGGCTCTACTAATCTCTATCTACTACTAACTCCCAGTAATTAATCAGCTTTTCACCAGTCTCATAATGTTAATCTAATATAATTAAGCCAATACAATTAACAATCATTACATTAAAATATAAGTAAACAATATTAGCTGTTATTAGCTTCAAGCTTTATCAAAGCCTACTTCACCAATCCATACTACTGGTTAACTTCCACCTATAGATATTATCAAACATTCATACTAGCATTTAGCTATACATCTCTACTTAAACTGTAGAGAGTAATTGTTGATACTGTTTATTCATGAGTAACTATCGAAACATAATCTGAAAGCTTGTTTAAATAGTAAATATCAATTCTTTAAGCCTACACTTACAATAGCTAGTAGATTTTTAAGTATGCTAGTAGTATTGTACTGGTGTTTCCATGTGGACGGTTTTAATTACTGGGGGTTCCGGATTTATAGGGTCTCATATAGCTCGAAGTCTTGTTAAAGCAGGTTATAATGTTGTAATTTATGATGTGGTAGTAAACGACAATCTTATTAGAGATATTAGAAATGATGTTGTTATAGTTCAAGGTGATGTTACTGATAATGTTTTACTTGTTGAAACTATAAAGAAGTACAAGGTTAATGCTATTATGCATTATGCTGCTTTGCTTTCAGCAGCTGCTGAAAGGAATCCATATCAAGGGTTTAAGGTAAACTTTGAAGGTACCTGGAACGTGTTTAATACTGCTAAGGAGCTAGGTATTGAAGCTATCATATTTGCAAGTAGTGCTGCTGTTTATGGATCAAATATTTCTGAATTTGTAAGAGAGGATACATATACAATACCTGAAACTCTATATGGTATTTCTAAGCAATATGGTGAAATGCTTGGTTTATGGTTTTACAGAAGATATAATATAGGTTTTGCTGCTTTTAGATATGGATCAGTTATAGGGCCTGGAAGAAGAGATGGTGGCTTCTCAGCCTACTCCACACTTATAATTCAGAAAGCTGCTCAGGGAGAAGACTATGTGGTTAACGTGCCTGAAGATGCTTGTCTTCCAATAATTTATATTAAGGATGTAGCTAATCTAGCTATAGTAGCGTTGGAAAACATTTCAAGACTTAAAAGTAGAATATATAATGTATCAGGCTTAACTCCAAGTCCAACAGCTAGGGAGATTGCTGATGTTGTTAATAAATATGTTAGGAATGTACGTATAGAATTTAGACCTGATCCTTTAGCTGTGGAAGTCGTAAAGTCTTGGCCGAAAAATATGGATTGTAGTAGATTGGAAAGAGAGCTAAACTGGAAACCTAAATATAGTGATCTTAACCTTTTAGTAGAAGACTTCATTAATGAAGTTAGAGCTAATCCAGAAATGTTCCATGTATAGAGCTAAACCATATGAATCAGTTAGATTAAGCTAAATTCACTCATCATCCAGGCTCCATCCAGAGAGATAGTTATTTAATGTCTCTCCTAAAATTTATAACTGCAATTATATCAGTACAAGTAGGAACAGTTAAACAAAACCTTAGAGTTAACATTCTTAATATGGTAAGATTTAAATTATGCATATGTATAGATGTGATATGATGGATAAAGTTATTATTACTGCTGCTATTACAGGCTCCATTCATACTCCTACTATGACTCCCTATCTACCTATTACTCCTAAGCAAATAGCTGATGAAGCTGTTAAGGCTGCTGATGCTGGAGCTGCTATTGTTCATATTCATGTTAGAGATCCAAGTAATGGTAAGCCAACTTCAAATTTAGATTTTTTCCGTGAAGTTGTATCTAGTATTAAATGTAGATCTGACGTTATTATCTGTATAACAACTGGTGGAGGTTTCGGTATGACTGCTGAGGAGAGAATTAAAGTTGTTCCAGAACTTAAGCCTGAAATGGCTTCCTTCAACATGGGGTCAATGAATTTCGCATTGTATCCATATGTTGCTAGGATTAGGGAGTGGAAATATTCATGGGAAAAGCCCTATCTTGAAATGACTAAGGACTACGTATTCAAGAATACTTTTGCTGATTTAGAGCATTTCTGTAAGGTAATGTATGAAAATGGAACTAAACCCGAGCTTGAATGCTATGATGTTTCACACTTATATAATGCTTACCAGCTGCTTAGTGATGGTGTTTTAAAACCTCCATTACATATACAGTTTGTTATGGGCATTCTCGGTGGGATTGGCGCAACAGTAGAAGACCTAGTACACCTAAAACGAACAGCAGATAGACTTTTTGGAGATTGTGGATACACATGGTCTGTATGTGCAGCTGGAAGATATGAGTTTCCATTATGTATTACAGCAGCTATAATGGGTGGACATGTAAGGGTAGGATTAGAAGACAATTTATATCTTAGAAAGGGTGTATTAGCGAAGAGTAATGCTGAACTAGTAGAGAAGGTGAAAATGCTGATATACGAAGTAACAGGAAGGGAGAATGCAACACCAAATGAGGCAAGGAAAATATTGGGTTTAACAAGGTAAATAGCTTAAACTAGATTTCACTTAAGGAATTCTATGTTACTTCTAAACTTACTGCAAAACCTTCAGGTATATTATTACGCTATTTGTATGAATGCTAGGAATATTGATGTTAGCTCTCTTATATCTTATTGTTATTCTCTGAATATTTTATTTATACGAAGAATCTTTCAGTAGTGTTTCTCGTTTTCTTATATCTTCCCTATTGAGTCCATATAGTCTTAAACATTTAAGCTTCTCTCCTATTCCTCAGATTAACATCTATGTTGCTTTATTCCTTTACACTTAAGGTAAACTCCTATCTCTTAGTATTGTTGTTAAGTCCTCGTAACCTTATAGATCTACTATGTTTAACCTTTAAATCTTCTGAAGTTATGAAGTGTTTGAAGTCATGTTCATTTCTAGGCCTTATCTGAACGCTTAACAGTAGGACTTCACATAATATAACTACATATATCTTTGCATCCTTAACATTCTTACTAATATCTAACCAGTTTCTCCTAGCCTTAATGGTAGTTATACTATTAATAGCAATCCTATCAAAACTTACTAATAGCATTTTCTTAGAAAAGTATTAAGTATTTGTCCTTCATACTTCTATTTCCATCCATTTTAAGCCTTTTAATGCTGTTAAGTAATATCTATACTTAACAGTATATCCATCTATTTATATCAGCAACAAATACATATAAATAATATTCAGTACAAACACATCATTAACTAAGCCCACTAACCCTAAACTTAAGAGAAGAAGCCTAATAAGCTCCTACTTAAATTGCTAAGCTCCAGATAAGATTTAAATGGTTTCGTAATGACTTTTCTAAGTGAATTTTCTAGCGACCTCGTAAAGTACTGTAATTTTATAACTGTAGTAGTTATCTAGCTAATACTGAAATACCTGTTTAGAACAACATCTAGATAGCTTTCAGGATCTGCTTCCTCTACTTCTAAATCATCGACGTTTATTATGATTATTGTATGTAGTTTAGCATATTTTATTTGTTCTATAGTTACTGGTGGATTTCTATAGTAAATATCGCATAATTTTTTCACTCTAATAATTTCATCTAGTTTTCTTGCTGATGGAGGCTTTACAAAGCATAATGGTATTTCCAGTATTAGATAGTATGGTGGTACTGCTAAGCTGAATTTATCTGCGTAGTGGCTATACCTAGTAATTTTACTTATAACTCTTACTTTATTGTATGTTATAGGGTCTAAGCTATGTTCTGGAGGTGTAAATCCGGTTTCAACCTCCACAATTATTGAGGAGTCCCCTCTTACACCATATACATCACATACTAGATCGCTAGCAACATTTAGCTCAACATCAACCTTTTCATAGCCTTTCTTCAATAGAAACCATGAAACTATAAACTCCATAACTGAATGATTTGTTTTAACAATACCTCTTAAATAAAGCTCCACTAGCTTCCTCCTAATTCTATCCAGTTCATTTAAGGCTTTATTATCTATTCTGTTTTTTAATTTATCCAGGATATCTTCAAGATCATCTTCAAACTTTGAAGTATTCATAATTAAAGTTTAAAATAGAGAATTTAATAATTACGTTTAGCTTAAGTATTAAGATATTCGTGAAGGGCATCATGAATGAAGCCTATTGTTTAGAATGAGAATAACTCATCAGTACAGCTATTAGTATTTAAGTTCTTATTTAGAATTAAGATATTTACTGAGTTATGAATTGATGAATTATTTCTATGGTATTAACTATTACGTTTAATACATTAACTATTTAGGTGTTGTTTCATATAGTACATTAAGTTTTTATACTTTTTTCTCATGTATTTATGATGTCAAAGTTCGAGTGGATTCGTAGAGCTCTTATACTTGGATCTGGAAGTCTAAAAATAGGTGAATGTGGAGAGTTTGATTATTCAGGTTCCCAGGCCCTTAAAGCATTAAGGGAGGAGGGTATTGAAACTATTCTTGTTAATCCTAATATTGCTACTATTCAAACAGATCCTAAAATGGCTGATAAGGTTTATCTTGTTCCTGTAGTAGCTAGTTTTGTTGAGAAGATTATTGAGAAGGAGCGTCCTGACGGTATTCTACTTGGGTTTGGCGGTCAGACAGCTCTAAACTGTGGGTTTGAGCTTTATAGGAGTGGTGTTCTTGATAGATATAATGTTAAGGTTTTAGGTACATCTATTGAAAGTATTAATATAGCCTCTAATCGTGAACTGTTTAGGGAAACAATGTTTAAGCATGGTATACTGATGCCTAAAAGTAAGGCTGCTTGGAATGTTAAGGATGCTTTAGAAGCTGCTGAAGAGATAGGATATCCCGTTATTGTTAGGGTTGCCTATAATCTTGGAGGTAGAGGTGGAGGTGTTGCTTATAACGCCTATGAGCTTGATGAAATTGTTAGAAGAGGGATTGCTAATAGTCTTATTGGTCAGGTTTTAATTGAGGAGTATGTTGGGTGGTGGAAGCAGATCGAGTATGAGGTTATGAGGGATTATAATGATAACTGTATTACAGTATGTAATATGGAGAATATGTTGGGAATGAGAGTTCATACAGGTGATAATATTGTTATTGCTCCCTCCCAAACTCTTAATAATAGGGAGTACTATCTACTTAGAGATATATCAATTAAAGCCACTAGAGCATGTGGAGTTGTTGGGGAGTGTAATGTTCAGCTTGCATTAGATCCCACCTCAGAGAAATACTATGTTATTGAGATTAATCCAAGACTTTCAAGATCTTCTGCTTTAGCTTCTAAAGCTACTGGTTATCCTCTAGCCTATATGGCTGCTAAGCTTGCTATAGGCTACACTCTACCTGAGCTTCTAAATAAAGTTACAAATATTACAACTGCATGTTTTGAACCCTCTCTTGACTATGTTGTTGTTAAAGTTCCAAGATGGGATTTATCAAAGTTTGAAATGGCTGATCGACGCTTAAGAACTCAAATGAAATCTGTCGGTGAAGTTATGGCTATTGGTAGATGTTTCGAGGAGGCTATTCAGAAGGCTATACGTATGCTTGACTTAGGATTTAATGGTTTAACTATTGATGCTTCACCTCACTCTATAGAGCTTATTGAACATGAACTCTCCAATCCAACTGATGAAATACTCTTCACAATTATTAAAGCTTTAAAAATGGGTTTAAGCGTTGAGAGAATTAGTAGGCTTACATGGATTGATTCATGGTTTATCTGGAAGCTTAAAAACATAGTTGATATTGAAGAGAAGCTTAGAAGAATAAGAGATATGAACAGTATAGAGGCTATTAAAGTTGTTCATGAAGCTAAGAGGCTAGGATTCTCAGATAAGCAGATTGGTGAGATTACTGGTTTAAGTGAGTTTGAAGTTAGAAGTTTAAGAAAGAAGCATGGTATTACCCCCGTTGTTAAACAAATCGATACTTTAGCTGCTGAATGGCCTGCTAAAACAAACTATCTATACTTAACTTACGGCGGATCTGAGGACGATATTGAATTTAAAAAGTATAGGAAAATCATAGTGTTAGGTGCTGGTACCTATCGTATTGGTAGCTCAGTAGAGTTTGACTGGTGCACTATGAATATGGTTTGGGCTCTTAAAGATCTAGGTATAGATGAGGTTATCGTTATTAATTGTAATCCTGAAACAGTTTCAACAGACTATGATATGAGTGATAAATTATACTTTGAAGAGTTAACTTTTGAAAGAGTTTTAGACATCTATGAGAAGGAGAATCCCCTAGGTATTGTAGCATGTGTTGGCGGTCAAACTGCTAATAATCTCGCTCCTAAGCTTGCTGAAGCAGGTATTAAAATTCTTGGAACTCGTGGAGAGGATGTTGATAGGGCTGAGGATAGAGCTAAATTTAGTGCTCTCCTAGATTCTTTAAGTATTCCTCAGCCTCCATGGGCTAAGTTTACCTCTATAAATGAGGCTAAAGAATTTTCCTCCAAAATCGGCTATCCTGTTCTTGTTAGGCCATCCTATGTTTTAAGCGGTACTGCTATGAAGGTTGCTTGGAACTCAAAGCAGCTTGAAAGTTATCTCTATAGAGCAGCTAAGATTTCTAGAGAGTATCCTGTTGTTATTAGTAAATTCATAACAAACGCTATGGAGGTTGAGGTTGATGGCGTCTCTGATGGTGTAAATACTATTATAGGAGCTATCATCGAACATATTGAGCCTGCAGGTATACATTCCGGTGATGCTATAATGGTTATTCCTCCCCAAAGACTCTCCAAGAAGTTAATAGATAAGGTTAAGGAGTATACGTATAGAATTGTTAAAGCACTAAATGTTAAGGGGCCTTTTAATATTCAGTATTTAGTGAAGGACGATGTAGTTTACGTTATTGAATGTAATCTTAGAGCTTCAAGATCAATGCCTTTCGTATCTAAAGTTAAGGGAGTAAATCTTATGAAGTATGCTGCAAAAGCTATTCTAGGTTTAAGCATTAGTGGAGTTAGTGATCCTACTATACCATATGTTGGTGTTAAGGCTCCACAATTCTCCTTCATGCAGATTGATGGTGCAGATCCTATTCTAGGTGTTGAAATGAAGTCCACAGGTGAAGTTGCATGTATAGGATGGAGTCTTCATGAAGCGTTAATGAAGGCTTCACAAGCTGTTGGCTTAAAAATACCCAATCCTAAAGGCTCCATACTTGTAAGTGTAGGAACCGATGAGCTTAAAGAAGAAATGCTACCAATAGTTAAAGAACTTCAAAGATTAGGATATAAGATATACTGCACTCCTGGAACAGCATTCTATTTCAGAAGTAGGGGAATACCTGTAAAGACACTTTACAAAGTTAGCGAGAAAAAAGAACCAAATATTCTAAGCTATATAATCAATAGGAAAATAGATCTAGTAATCAATATTCCAGCTACTGAAAAAATCGAGGAGTATGAAAATGTGATGATGGATGAGTATACGATTAGAAGAAAAGCTGTGGAGATGGCTATTCCAGTAATAACTACAGTAAGCGTTGCAAAAGAACTTGTTAAAGGACTAAGTATTAAGGATTACACAGTTATATCTCTTCAAGAATATCATAAGATAATAAATGCAGAATGGTAGAATCTATAGCTACACTAAGTAGAATTATTTAGGAGATGCTTACTAATAGTAGTTTGGAAACTTCATATATTCATGTAGTAGTTTACTGTTATGTTAAATTCTATTTCCTTCTTTAGGATCATATGAAATCCTTAAGGAATTCTCTATCGACATTACAGTAAAGTTCCAGGCTAATTCATAGAGGGTAAAGTATAAAGTTCATGAACTACTATAATGGCTAACATTATAGCTATCCCACCCTTAAGTAGAGTAATTAGCTTTACTAATTTACAGCTTCTAGAATCAGTATAATCTCTTCCATTGGATGAATTTCTGATTTGTTATCATATAGACTTATAAAGCATTGTAGAATTTATAGGTGGAAAATTTTAGCAGGCTTAAACCATTATTGAATTGCTTCATTCTAATACTGGCTTTATGAACTTAAGCCATTAACCATATATACTTATCATGTCTAAAGTTCACAGAGCCCTAATGTTTTGAGAATAGTTTAAATAATAGTTTTTAGTTAGGGTTTATATGGTGTTACCTAGACCAGTTGTACTACTACAATCTGTTTCGGAAGGTACTGCATTAATGATGAAATTAAGGAGAGTTATTACTAACGTCAAAACAAAATATCAGAATCTAATTATAGTAGAGTTTGACGAGTATGGAAGAGCCTTAGTACTTGATGATCTTGTTCAGTCAACTGAAGCTGATGAATACATATATCATGAATCGCTTACTCATCCCATAATGACTACCCATGTAGAACCTAGAAACATCTTAATTATAGGTGGTGGTGAAGGAGCAACATTAAGGGAAGTTCTTAAACATTCAACAGTTAGTAGAGCTGTTATGGTTGATATAGATGGTGAACTTGTTAACTATGCTGAAAGAGATCTTGAAGTTATGCATCAGGGATCATTTAAAGATAGTCGGGCTGAAAAAATAATTATGGATGGTAAGGAATATGTAAAGGTAACTAATAACATATTTGATGTAGTAGTTATAGACCTTACAGATCCCTATGGTCCGGAAATAGCTCGTGAGCTATATACTGGTCAATTCTATAGAGAGGTTTATAAAGTCTTAACTGATGATGGTTTAATGGTTACACAAGCTGGTAATTCATTCTACTACGAGGAAACATATGACTTTATACTTCAAAATATTAATTCAGTATTCCCTATAGTTCGTGAATACAATGTATGGATACCATCGTTTGGTTATGCTTGCAACTTTATTATAGGATCGAAAAAATATGATCCAGCATCTTTAACTATCGAGGACATCAATGATCGGCTTAAAATACGTAATGTTAAAACCTACTTCTACTCAGGCGCTACTCATAAAGCTCTATTCCTTCTTCCAATATGTAGAAGGAAAAACTACATTATACGATCAACTTTAAAACATAGTGTAAACTAGCTATAGAATACCTGTAACTTAAAACATAATAGTTCCTATGTTTCTATTTTAATCCATTTTAAACATTTTATTGTTTGTTTAATTAGGTACTTAGTAGGAATCCTGGAATATTTGAGAGAAGTAAGATTCCATTAGGTTAAGATTCTTGGTATAACATTCATACTAGATGTTTAAGTAGGTTTTAAAGCATTATTTGATCATAGTTTTCTAAGAAGCTATTTGTAAGGATAAATAAGTTTAGGAAGATAGATATGAATCCATTAAAATCTTAGGGAGCTATAGCTTTAGATGAGGATTAAGGTTAATAGATACAAGATATTGTAGAGAGTAAATGAGATGCTTAGAAACTCTATTAGAAACATAGCGTAAATGTAGGAAGCTATTAGAGCATGCTAGGAGATAATATAGCATACATGACTTATTAAATTGGATAAGTATTACTAATAATCAATATCATGTAGAAAGTAAAGAATAGATAAAATGAAGTCCGGCAATAGAGGCGTGAAAACGGTGCAAAGCATCTGAAGCCGACAGGACATGTAGAGGTAGATGTAAAGCTTATTCTAACGTGGTGTTTTTAATACTCATTTATGATTAGCTTACTTTGTTTTCTAGTTAATCATGTTGGTATTACATCTACATTATCAATTCTTCCATATTTCTTCGCAAGCTTAATTATTGTAGCTGCAACTTGTTCACTCATTCTTCCAAGTTTTCCAACATCCTCAATATAGGAGCGGTATGAGCGATGCTGTTTAAACCCTAAGAATACCTCCTTAATTCGATAGCCCATCATTTCAGTTTCAATAAGAATTGCAACATCTATACCCCATCCATCAGGTAAATTCTTTTCAAGAAGTGTTTTCCAGACTTCAGCTTTAGCCGCTACCTCGCCTGTAAGAGGCTGTTCGAAATGTGAGATTTCAGGGAAAAATATCCATAATAGCCTCTTAGCAACAAGTTTTGTTACAGGTGCATCTTGCGGTGCTCTAAAGTATGCTCCTCTAGCTATATCATAACCCTCAACAGTAATACAGTCAACAAGTTTATCAATCCATTCATGTGTTAGATTTTCAATATCAGCATCTAGAAAAACAATTACGTCTGGATTCTTCTTAAGAGCCTCCGCAATACCTGTCTTCATAGCTAATCCTTTCCCTGGATGCATACGTTTAGATGTTAAAACTACTTCAGCTCCGGATTTTTCAGCTAATTCGCGAGTATGATCTGTTGAATGTCCATTAACAACTAGAACTAAAGGATTATACTTACTCTTCTTAGCAGCTTCAATACATGTGGTTATTGTTTTCTCTTCATTTCTTGTAGGGAAAACTACAACAACCTTAACATTTCCAGTCTGTTCACTCATAGAAATCATAATTTAATAGACTTAATAAATCTAACTGAAACATAATCTTAATTGTGTTTACTTTATTTGAGTAAGGCTTAATAGCTTCTAGATATTGGAGTAATATTATGAAGCAGGTTATAGTTGTACGAGCTGATCTTGATATGGGTAAGGGAAAGATTGCAGTACAGGTAGCTCATGCATCTCTAGCAGCATTTCTTGAGGCTAAACGTAGAAATCCTGAATTGGTTGATACTTGGCTTTCTGAGGGTCAAAGGAAAATTGTTTTGAAAGCTAATAGTTTAGATGAGCTTTTAGATGTGGTGAGAAAAGCCGAAAATGAAGGATTACCTATAGCTATTATTGAAGATGCTGGCTTAACACAGCTTAAACCTGGAACAATAACAGCAGTAGGTATAGGTCCTGCATTAGATAATGTTTTAGATAGAGTAACAGGTAATCTTAAGCTACTTTAGATTTTATTATTAGTTAAGAATCACTAATAATAAAATCTGACGCTTAAGCTACTAGTATCTATAATGTTACTGTTCCACTTTTACTTGGAATTCACAGTAAGGGTCTCCTATAGCTATACATTTAGTCTCGTATGCTTGGGCTTTCACTCTAAATATTTCTGTAAACAATCCCGCTAGAAATCCTCTAGTAAAGCTGGATTTAGGTGTTTTTGAATCTTTAAACATTACACATTCAAAAGAATCTTTTAATATAACTTTTGCTTCTCTATTCTTTAAATCTATTTTTTCAATGATTAGCTCATACCAGCCTACCGCCTTTGCAATTGCAGTATCAGCTTTTATAAACTCCTCAATACTGCCTAGACAATAGTTCTCCTTAAAGTATTTGTATGTTACTTTACCTGTCTCGAAGCCTTGATGGTAGAGTATTATATCAAAGGCTGAACCATACTGCTCCCTTAACCTCTTCAGTAATCCTTCAACTATAAATTGTCTAAAAACTACAGTCCTAACTCCGCCTAAAAATAGTGGGAAATGTCTATCATCAATGATAAATCCTTTCTTAATAGGCTGTATGATCTCAGCATCTATAACACCATCAATATTCTTGATTTCATCAAGAATATTTACAGGTTTAACATCTAAACCTGTAAAATTACATATAAATACTCCAAGTTTCTGGCTAATATTTTGAGGTGATATGGATATTAAAGCATAGATTATGTTGACTCTATACTTCTTAAGAGTAGCTAATATATTTACCTCCACCCCAACTTTATCAGTTATTCTTATATTAAACCCGTATATATCCATATTAGGTATGAATATAATTCTACCTAGCTCTAAAGCATTATTACTCACAAATTACCCTAACCTACTCATATTTAAATCTAGCTATGTTTTCGCATTATAACTTAGCTTTAAATTCTTATATCTAAATTTATAAGGAGTAAGGGAAAGGCTATAATGAGTATTTTAATCGTATTGTTTAATGAGTGGAAATACGAAAAAGAATTAAATTACGCAAATGATTTATCCTAATCCTATAACTTAAGCTCTATTTAAGATTTCTGTAGGGTATTTAGGATTCTAAGATATACAGTCTTTGATAGATATATAGTTTCTCTCCAATTCATAAGTTATTCAGGTAAGTACTTATATTTTGAGTATGCTTGCATAATTCATGAACTTCTAACTATCTATAACTAAATAGTCAATCCTTAATTTTGAACATATTCTACAACAATGTTTAAGATATTTTAATATTAACACGTCAAATTCTCTAATCATGCTACTTATACTCTATGAATAATTAGATTTTATGGTTAGGATAAAATAATATCTATGATTTTATACTTCTATGTTTGATGTTATGGAATTTTAAGCGTCTTCATTAATTAGCTCTTCAAGCTTTACTATTAATTTATGGAGTACATCACCGGTTTACCTTCTTGTTTAAATGTTCTTTCATAACTTTCTTGAAGTTGTAAGTTTAATTTTTAGAAAGCCTATGATTTATCTAACTGTTTAAGCTTTACCATTATGTCAGGTCTGTCTGTAGCTAATCCATCTACACCTTGCTTAAGAAGCTTTACTCCATCCTCAAATTTATTAACAGTCCATGCTATGATTTTTAAGTTAAATTTATGAGCGTTAGTAATAAGTTTTTGAGTGATGTAGTTATGGTTTGGAATTATAATTTCAGCCTTAGCATCAAGAGCTAGTATTGAAGGGTTTACAGGCTCACATGTAAATATAACTCCACATTTAACATCAGGGTAATTGGTTTTTACATCTTTAACCACTGTATGATAGAATGAAGCTATAATAGTATTTCTTACCATCCCCTTCTCTTCAATGATTTCTAATGTTTTCCTCCATATGTTTTCCTCTTTAATCTCTACTATTAATCCGCATTTGCCATTAGTAACATCTATGGCTTCCTCTAGTGTTGGTATTTTTTCACCTTTACCTGCATTAAGATTTTTAAGCTCATTAAGACTTAAGTCCCTAACATAGCCAACCCCATTAGTAGTTCTACCAACTGTTGCATCATGAATAACAACAATTTCTCCTGTTTTACATGTTCTAACATCAACCTCAACATATTCAACTCCATATTCAACAGCTTTCAAAATACTTCTTAAAGTGTTTTCAGGCTCAATACCTGCACATCCCCTATGACCAACAATAATCATATAGAACTTTTAAAATCATAGATTTAAACATTACTGAGTATTAACTGAATAATACTGTTAAATCTCTATTTTACTCTTACAGTTCCTGTTTAGGAGCTATTGATAGTTTTATTAGGTCGTAATGAATCTATGACTATGTATAGTAGTATTGCTTGTCTTGCTACTGCACACCACTGTACAGGACTTGATATTAACCATGGATCCCCAAAGCTAAAAGATGGTGTAAACCATCCAAGTATTATTGCTGAATTTAATAGATCTGCTATTACAAAGGCTGAGTATCTTTTCGTAGTTAAAGCTGAAAATGGAAGTAGCTGTATGAAGTATTGTGGTGGGAATTTATAGCTTGAAATCATAAATGTAAATAATAGAAGTCCACATTTAAATATGATATCTCCACTCCATTTAAGCATTACTATGGTAATCATAATCGTCATAACTATTAGCGATGCTAATTGATGATTGAAAGGTACTATTGCTATCCAGCTATCTTCAACTCTCCATGTAGCCTGATAAATATATGGATGTATAGCTCCATTAAAGTTTTTAACTAGAAAGTAGATGTTCGGTATAAGTAATCCTAGAATTGTAGCTACTATGTATTTAGCCCTATTACTTAAATCCTTAATTTCACTAATAAATGCTAACATACAGATTAATGGAATAATTCGTGTTGCTCCTGCCAATCCCAATGTAAATCCTGATGTAGCTAATTTCTTGTGGAGGAAGAAGTATATGGATAGTATTAAAAGGAAGTTTCCTATCCAGTCAAAACTATAGACGCTATAAATTATGAATGACGATGTAAATACCGTAAACATTAAAACTCTATATGGCTCTATATTTCTAGCTATTTTCAATGTTAGAATTAAACTACCTAGTAGGCATAGATATATTACTAAGCTAATTGTTAGGTAGTAGCTTTCAACATATTTAGTTAGAGATGCTAAATAAACTATTAAGCCACTAATAACTGGATATTCGAAGTTGTATTCTATGTATGGTATTTTCCCGCTTGCTACTTCAACTCTATACCAAAACCATACTATGTCAGAGTAGAAACTAAAAGTAAAGTTTGGATGGTGAATCCATAAGCTAATAATAAATGCTGTCGTTACAGGTACTATTGTTAAGTAGATGTTTCTTTTAGTATTCATTAAAGGTTGAGTTAATGCAAATATAAATATCTTCTGCTAGTTAATACTATTAGCTTAAGTATTTAAGCTACTACTAGCTTAGTAAATTATGTATTTAAACGTATATGATGCTGTAATTTTAGCTGCAGGTAGAGGTATTCGACTAGATCCTATTACACAAACAAGACCTAAACCGTTAATTCCTCTTCTAGGTAATCCCCTCTTAATACATATTCTTAAAGTTATTAGAGAGGTTGGTATTGTAAATTTTCATGTTGTTGTTAACTATATGAAGGATATGGTTAAGAAGATATTGCTGGACTATGCTAAGCATATTGAAGCCAATATTAATATTATTGAGCAGAATGGAGAGCTTGGTACAGCCCATGCTGTTTCTAAAGTTAGAGGTCTTGTTAGTAATAGATTTCTTCTTGTATATGGCGACCTATTTATACTTAATAGCTCACCGATATCTAGTATTATTAACTCCCATGGGGATATGGCTATTGGGGTTGCAAGAGTTAATGATCCATGGAATTATGGTGTTGTTATTACTGATGGATTTAAGGTAGTAGATATTATTGAGAAGCCTAAACAATCAGATATTGTAAGTAATATCTATGTTAATACTGGAATATATCTTTTAAACTCTAGCATATTTAACTACATTGATGATGTTAAGCCATCTCCAAGAGGTGAACTTGAACTTACAGATGCTATTAAGCTAGCTATTAGAAGTGGGAGGAATATTAAAGCCATCCATATACCTGAAGACTACTGGATGGATATTGGCAAACCATGGAATGTAATTGATGCAAATAAAACTCTACTTCGAAGAATGATGGATAGAACTGTTAATGGGGATATTGAAGATAATGTTGTAATTAAGGGCCCCATATATATTGGAGCTGGAAGCATTATTAAGAGTGGAACATATATTGAGGGTCCAGTATATATTGGAGAGAACTGTGAGATAGGTCCTAATACATATATAAGACCATATACTGTGCTATGTAGTAACGTTAAGATAGGTTCAAGCGTTGAGGTTAAGGAAAGTGTAATAATGGAGAATACTAAGCTTCCTCATTTAAACTATGTTGGTGATAGTGTGATATGTGAAGATGTAAATCTGGGGGCTGGAACCGTAACTGCAAACTTTAGATTTGATGAAGAAAACATAAAGATGAATATAAAGGAGGAGAGAATAGATACTGGAAGGAAAAAGCTTGGAGCAATTATAGGTGGACATGTAAGAACCGGAATAAACGTATCAATAATGCCTGGAGTGAAAATAGGTGCGTGGAGCTGGATATATCCAGGTGTAGTGGTTTATAGAGATATACCGCCGAACTCAATAGTGAAACATACAGGTATTAGTTATAGAAAAGTAGAGTAAACAATTACCATTAATATTACTGGAAGACTATATAGATAAAACATGTCCTACTAAATACTCTATCTCGCAATTAACATGTTGGCTTGCAGAACCATAATATAAAGTAGCTTTAGTATTCAGTTAATTGTTAAGCTATATGATTTCACATCTAACATTTGGGTCTTCAATAACTATAGTCCCATCAAGTTTCAAATACATTTTAACAGCGTAAACCTCAACTCCAGTCTTAATTGCTTCCTTCAACTCATAACCTATCCGTTTATCAACCTCCACATAAGGTTTAAAAGCTTCAGCTTTTGGATGAGCTACTATAAAGGCTATAATTGCTCTATATCCCTCCTTTCTTAAATCTCTTAGAAGTAATATGTGTTTTAATCCTCTTTTAGAAGGTGTATCAGGATACATTGCATAACCATCCTTAAATAGTACTGCGGATTTCAATTCAAGAAATCCTTCAACACCATTACATTCTATTCTATAATCAATTCTTCCTCCTTTAACTTTAACCTCTCTATTCCGTATTGTACACTCCTTAAGCCACGGTATTAGTCCTATACTACATGCCTTCTCAAACATCTTCATTTGAATATATGTATCAACCAATACTGCTTCATCATTAACAATAACTCCAACAATATTTATACTCGTCCTACCACTACTTTTAAAGCTACATAATACCTGTGAACCTGGATATATTAGGTCTTGAAGCTTTCCCGTGTTCCTTAAAAGTGCTCTATAAATATCTCCATTATGCTTAACAATAGCTGTAACTCTACTTTCTCTTATTAAAATCCAACATTTAAACACATTAATCCTATCTATAATCATAAACTCCTAATCAAATCTAAACCTATAAGTATTTATGTTAATAACTTTAAGAGAAATATACTGAGATCCTCCTTAAAATCATTAATTCAATACTGGCTTAATTACTAAGTAGAGCTATTTTAAATAGTTCAATGTATGCCTATTATGATACTTCATACTATTCAGCTGATTACTTATACTGTTCATCAATACTATAACTCTAAGTCCAGATGTATTTTTTGAAGTGCTTCTAAGCCTATTTCTAAAAATTCTTCGAGGGTTAAGCCTATTTCTATGCATGTTTGAATTCTTAATCTATTAATTCCACTGGCAAAATCTTTCTGCTTAAACTTCTTCATTAAGCTTTTTACTGTTACCTCGCTTAATTTCTTATTCGGCATAACTAGAGCTGTAGCTATTATAAGTCCTGAAAGATGATCCGCAGCTCTTAAAGCCTTTGATATTTTGGAATTACTTATTACTCCTAGTCTTTCATTATGGGATTTAATAGCTTCTAATGCACTGCTTGGAAGTTTATTTTTAACTATGTTTACTACCTCGAGGCCATGTTTACTCATATCTCCTGATACAACTTCATAATCTATATCGTGAAGTAAGCCTGTTAAACCCCAAAGCTCAATTTCCTCATTTAATTTCTCAGCTAGCCTCCTCATTATTGCTTCAACAGCTAGACAATGTTTAAGTAATCGTTTATCCTTAATATAGCTATTTAAAAGATTTAAAGCTTCACTTCGCGAAATCATAGATTTAGATAGATTACTGGAATTTAATCTTATCTTGCTAGTAAACTTCAGTTAGCCATGATTAAATTTATGATTTAAAATGATATGTGTTTCTCTAAGATTTTTGCTAGATTATCATCGTTTAGTATAGATTTAAATTCCTCAAAACTCTTAAACGGTCTATTAGCTATTATTCTTGAAGCTTTAAGTTTCGTTATTCCAGGTATATCCTCTAGAACTCTTCTTTCTAAACGATTTATATCGATAGGGTATGGTATGCCTATTACAGATCTATATCCATGGTCTACAATTATGAAGTCTATGAATTTATTAAGCTCAAGCTTTGTTTTTGAACATATGAGTAATGGGTATGAAGCTACTTGTCTAGCATAAGTTAGTCCTCCATTATGGTTTTCAATAAAGCATTCCCTTAAAACAGTCCATTTAGGCACGATCTTTCTAATCATTGGTAAGTCAATGTTTTTCCTAATCATCTCCTTATATTTTCTAAATGTTTCTCTATGTTTACTTATTATTGAGGCTCCGTAACTCCACATTTTTGTGTTTTTGAAGATCATTACCTGTCTTATGTTTATTCTTCTCACTAGAAGATTCTCTTTAAGTATTCTTTCTAGAAACTGATAGTTTAAACTGTATGTTTCTCTTGTTTCACCTATTAATCCATGAACAAAGTTTATTCCTGGTAGGAGATGGGGTAAACCATTCCATCCTCTAACTGCTCCGAATTCATTAACTATTTTAATAGCTTCAAAAGCTTCTTCAGGCATTACCTTTAACCCATTCATTTTTACAACTTTTGGATCTGCAGATTCAACACCGAATGCTGCAACATCACCTGGTGTATGATATTCAATTATTATCTTAATTATTTTCTTAGCTTCCTCCTTATGGTGATATATTGTTCCAGGATTAACATTATCTATATGAAGTGTATGTAGATCCGGTGCTACAGTTCTTATTCCATGGAGAAGCCTCCTAATTTCTTCAGGTTTTGGTTTTGGAAACTCTACTTCTCCTATGTTTTCAGCATTATATGTGAAGAAGTCTGGTTGTCGGCCAAGTCTTATGAATCTAACACCGTAGGAGTATAGAGCTTTAATTTCCTCTACAATATCCTTTACAGGTCTAAAATCAGGTAATCCTTTCAGTGGTTCAATACAAAACGAGCATCCACCAATAATAGCTCTAGGACATCCGCGATAAGTTTCAACTTCACATATTAGGTTTAACTTATAGCATGGATGTTGGGTAATGATTTCAGCTCCTCTAGTAGCGAATTTACTTATGAATTTCTGGCTAGGTCTCTTTTCAAATGGATCTATCTTCTCAATAGATTTTTCTTTAATAAGTCTATAAACTACAACCTCAATATCTCCCTTAACAACAATATCGAAAAGATCTGAGAATTCAGGCGGCTCAACAACTTTACCGCCCTCAACACCAAGACCGAATTGAGCTACAGGTCCACCTATGATTTTAATAGGTTTTTCAATCAATCTAGCTAGCCGTGTAATCTCCCATGGCTTAATCGGATCACCGCCTAAATATCTACCTGGAACACATACTCCAGCAATAAGTATAACTAGATCAGATTTTAATGCTTGCTCAATGAATCTTCCAGTATCTCTACGTACATCATCTATAGTAAAATATCTAATATCTGCGTTCTTTTCAGCAGTCCATATTGCTCCAGCAACATATCTAGGGTAAACATCAAGGTATGGTGGGACACCGAGACCTGCAGGTTCATCAGTATATCCATCTAATATTATGATCTTCATAAGGTCACAGTAATCAATTAAATATTAATTTACTAAAACCCCTTTTAAATGTGTAGATGCTACATCAATAATTTTCACCTTAACGATTTTCCCTATAAGTTCTCTTCCACCACTTACAACTATAGGCTTATATGCATAGTTTCTACCCATAACAGTTCCATTCCTACCCTCCTCATCAACTATGATGTTGCCAATCCATCCAATCCACTTCATATTTCTCCTAATAGCTATATCTGTTGCAAGTCTACTCATTATTCTACTTCTCTCTTTAACTATTCTTGTAGGTAGCTTTCTCATTTTAGCTGCTGGTGTACCTGGTCTTGGACCGAACTTCGATACATTAACGAAATCAGGCTCTACCTCTCTAATAAGTTTAATAGAGTTTTCAAAGGCATTATCTGTTTCTCCAGGAAATCCACATATAATATCTGTAACTATAGTTATATCTGGAATATTTTCTCTTAGCTTATTTATGAGATTTTTAAAATCATCAACTGTATATTTACGTTTCATAAGCTTCAATACATGATCATCTCCGCTCTGAACTGGAATATGTATAAATCTAAACACCTTCCCGCTCCTATATGCTTCTATTAGTTCATTTACAATTTTAAGAGCCGTATCTGGACTCATCATACCGATTCTAACATAGAACTCTCTACTAATACCTATTATTTCCCTAAGTAGCTTTCCTAGATTAACACCAATATCATAGCCATAGCAGCCGCAATCATGACTGCTTAACCAGATTTCCAAAACTCCCTTACTAATAGCTTCTTTAACAGCTTCAGTAATCTCCTTAATGCTATAACTTCTTAAATATCCAGCAGCGATTTTTTCACAGCAATATGTACATTCTCCTAGGCAGCCATAAGCTATTGGAATAACTCTAATAATTGATGAGGTAGGAATTCTTGGTGTTGTTAATGGAGGTTTAAAGTCATTTCTTAAAATAGTTAACTTATTATTTTTTTCAACTTCCTTAACAATATCAATGATAGCACTACCTGGAAATGGTCCGATAACACCATTAACTCTTGCTTCGCTTAAAATACGGTTTAAATTAACCATTGTTAAACAGCCAGTAACAATGATCTTCTTATCCTCAGGAACTGCTTTAATAGCGCTAATAATCTTATCTTCAGTAGGCTTTTTTACAGCACAAGTATTAAAAATAATGATATCAGCTTCCTTAATGCTATTCGTAATATTATATCCATAATTCCTTAAGCATCCAGCTATGAATTCGCTTTGAGCTAAATTCATTGAACATCCATAGCTACGTATATAAACCTCTTTAACCCTCTGAGTACTCATTTCATCATCTCTATATTTTAAGACATAGTGATTTTAAATATTTAGATAAATATATAAAAGCTTCTAGCTACATAAATTAGGAAGGTTAACTTGTTTGGAGGCTATGATGGTGTTATTGGTTTTTGATTCATGAATAGCTGAAATATGTCTGGACGTGAGTAGTAACCTAAAGAATCAGAGTACGCTTTATTTGCTCTCCATAGATCTGTATGTAGATGCATAAATTATAGTTTCATTTTTAAATACTGGCTTTACCATGAATAATCCACTTGAATCCACTATAAAGTTACCTCTAACTGCTATATTGAAGGTAACTTTATAGTGTCGTATGAGGGCTTTGTTAACTTAAGCATGTTTTATCACCTCTATTTTGGTATTGTATCTTCTATGAATTCCTTAGCTTTTATTTTCCTGTTAATCCATGTTTCGTTCAGTATGTATGCTATTGATTTTATAAGCATTAATGCATGTTCACCATCACATCTATCCTTCATACAAGGTATGTAGTTATCGAATAGCTTAGTTCTATCCTTAATGTATTGTATTATTCTCTCCATTAGATTCTTAACCTCTAAACTATATCATGTTTTAATTTTAATATTTTAC
>Ga0105162_1000365_pt1 | contig 30029 bp, 27 predicted proteins | sample JNZ201metaG_FD_81532 | JGI IMG/M metagenome (GOLD analysis project Ga0105162, IMG submission 81532) | Hot spring microbial communities from Jinze hot spring, China to study Microbial Dark Matter (Phase II) - JNZ 20120812A | ecosystem: Environmental > Aquatic > Thermal springs > Hot (42-90C) >...
CCTTATGCAGATATATGTGGAAGTACCTAGATGAGGAGTCGAGAGCCACTCGATGCTCTAGATGACGGCTCTCCCCGAGGTACTCAAGGCGAGGGTGCTACGGGTCACCCAGAGTACTCCCGAGTCGACGAGACCCCGAGATGCGGGGAAAGGAGATGAGGCGACGAGGTCAACCAATATAAAACTACATCAGAACTGAACCCTTAGACAGTGAGCTAAGGTTTCTAGTGACTAATGCGGTTTCCTTAGCTATCTGCGGGTTTGCTCAAAGTTTATCGAGTACTCAAAGCTTTTAAGCCGTAAATAGAGTAGTTATCGAAGATCGTGCCTATGAGGTGCGTGTGATGCCTATCGAGATAAAGGACCCTGAAGAGTTCATTAAGATATCCGAGAGAGCTAGTGAGTGCAGAGTTGTTAGAAGACCGAAGGAGAACTTAGCTAAAGTTAAGGCAAGAACGAAGAGGTATCTCTACACGATCAAGGTTCCACTAGACCAGCTTGAAGAATTTTTAAAGAAGCTTAAGTGTCAAAACATCAAGGATTTATCAAAGGAAAGAAAGTAGTTATATAAGTTTATATACTACTCTAACCCATCACCAACGGCTTTATATAATGTTTTCTAAAGCTAGTTACTAGTGTGAAAGAAGCTAGATTCTATGAACCCGCTGGTGGTGGGTTAGTAAGGTGTCTTACATGCGAGAAGAGATGCTTGATTCTTCCAGGGCGGAGAGGAGGTTGCGGTAACTACCTTAACGATGGAGGAAAGCTCGTTCACTTAGGCTACGGTAGATTGAGTGCTCTCGAGAGTAGACCGATAGAGATCAAACCACTCTTCCACTACTGGCCCAATAGTACTTCGCTAACGTACTCTACCTGGGGGTGTAACTTTTACTGCCCGTGGTGTCAGAACTACTACCTGAGCTTCACTCACCCAAGTAGCGATGACCCGTTCGTCAGTCCCGAGAGGCTTGTCGACATAGCTCTCCGTAGGGGTGATGAAGGTTTATCAGCAAGCTTTAACGAGCCTACTGTCAATCTAGACTATGTGATCGATATATCGGAAATAGCGAGAAAGTACGGATTGTATTCTATGGTTGTGACTAACATGTACTTTACGGAAGCGGCCATTAGGTCTCTCATAAACTCGGGGGTTGATGGATTCTCTGCTGATATCAAGGGGTGTCCGTCTATGAAGAAAGGTCTCGTTGGAGTCGACCACTCCAAGATATATCGAAACGCTAAACTAGCTATAGACTTAGGAGCGCATGTTGAGATGGTCTATCTTGTTGTAACAAACACCAACGATTTCGACGAGTGCTACGAGTGGATAATAGACAACCACCTAAGATATCTAGGAAGCTCTACCCCCATACACATAAACAGGTACTACCCAGCTCATAGGTGGCTTGAGCCCCCCACTCCGATGGAGAAGTTACTGGAGATTAGAGACAAAGCGATTAAGGCCGGTATTGAGTACGTCTACGTGGGGAACGTGGGTGTCCCAGAGTTCGAAGCAACTAGGTGCCCGAGGTGCGGCAAAGTCCTCATCGCGAGGGACGGGTACAGAGTGAGGCACTTTAACTTAAGTCGAGACGGTGATAACTATAGGTGCCCGAGGTGCGGGTATTTGATACCTATTAAAGGTAAGTATACCCCGGGAAAGTAAGCGTGGAACTTCAAGGTAGGTAAATAAGTTGTTTAAATAAGTGTTGCTATAACCGCAAGTAGTTTAGCTTGCTGAAGTATATGCTCCACATACAGGGCAGTCGCTTTTCTTTACTATTCTTATCTTGCTGAACTCCACGTTCTTTAAATCGACGACCAAGAGAATGCCGGCAAGCGCTGGCTTCTCCCCGAGCAAGATCTTTATCACTTCTGAAGCTTCGATAGACCCGAGCACGGCTGGTGTGAAACCTATGATCGGTATAGGCTCTCCTCTATCGGACGCCTTGGGGACGATGCATTTAAGGCATGGTGTTTGTCCGGGGATTACGGTAGTGGCCTGACCATAGAACTCTTGAACACCTGCGTGGACTAGAGGTTTTAAGTGTTTAACAGCTAACTCGTTTAAAACGAATCTAGCAGTCCAGTTATCGAGGCAGTCGACAATTACGTCTGCCGACATCACTAACTCTTCGAAGTGTTTGTCTGTAACGTCCATTATGTAACTAACTATCGATATAGAGCTATTGAGTCTTCTTAGTCTCTCAGCTGCCGCAATAGCTTTAGCTTTCCCGAGGTCGTCCTCACTATACAATACCTGTCTATTAAGGTCCGGTAGGTCTACATAGCCTTTATCTACTATTAGTATCCTCCCGACACCAGCTGCTACTAAGTATGGAAGGACTGAGCTACCTAGACCGCCAGCACCCACTACGAGAGCAGTCGACTTCAGTAACTTTCTCTGACCATCGATACCGATTAGTGGCAGTTGTCTAGCGTACCTCTCTAGGGTATACTCTCTCACCATCCACATACACCTCAAGAACCTTAACTCTCCTAATCTCATCTACTCCGATCTCCAGAGGGTCTTGAGCCAGTACGGCGAAATCGGCACTATATCCAGGCTCCAGCTTCCCTATGTTGTCCTCCCTACCGATAGCAACAGCAGAACCGTATGTATAGTAGTGTAGCGCCTCAGCTACCGTCAGCTTTTGGTCGCTTGTGTACTTGGCCAGCTCTACTCCCTCACTTTCACCTCGCGTGACTGCGGCGTATATGTTCTCCCACGGATCTATGGGCTCTACAGGACTATCTGTCGATAAAGCGATCTGAATGAACCTGCTGAGGTCCTTGAACCTGTATACCCACTTAGCTCTCCTCGGACCGACTCTCTTAACTGCCCACCAGTCGCTTAGAACGAAGTGAGGCTGAATTACGCCAACCACACCTAGCTCTTTTAATTTAGACAGATGGTCGTCTCTAACTACTGAGAGATGCTCTACTCTTTTTCTGCCCTTAATGTCTCTCACTCCCTTCAAGACCTCGTCTAGAGCAGCATCACCTATCGCATGAATAGCTACTTGAAAACCTAGTTCACTTGCCTGCGAACCTATCTTAGCTATCTCCTCACTACTCAACAACCTCGTACCTCTAACGCTCGGTAAGTCTTCATAAGGCTCTGTTAGATACGCCGTTCTCGCCCCTAGAGATCCGTCAGCAAAGAGCTTGACCCCCACGATCCTGACTTTTCCTAAGGTCAGGGGAGCTCTTAAGCCTAACTCAGAGACCTTCTTGAAGGCTTCAAGACTTAAGTAAACGTCTACTTTAGCTGGAAGAGCGTCCGATAGCGAGAGCTCAGCTAAGGCATTAGTAACTCTAGCGGAAGCACCCGCAAATCCGAGTGCCGTTATACCATACTGAACTGCGTGCTCTACCGAGTTTAGCAAGTACTTTCTTAAAGTTTTATCGTCAACTCTACTCCAGAATCTCTTCATAGCCGCTTCAACTCCCTCTTCTACGACAAGACCTGTAAACTCACCTTTCTCGTTTTTAATGATTCTCTCCGGGGCTAGCTCTTCAATCGCTAACTCTCTCAGTGCGGCAGTATTAAGTAAAGCCATGTGCCCGCATACTCTAACTAGGATTGTTGGTCTATCTCCTACGACTTCATCTATGTCCCAGCGCGTCGGAAACCTACCCTCCTTAAACTTCTCCTGATCCCAGCCTCGACCAAATACCCACGCACTTCCCCCTTCTGACGACGTCTTTACTAAAGTCTTTAGTTCTTCGATAGACGTGACATTCCTAAGGTCCACGGAATTCAGTGCCAGCCCTAATGAGTCTAAGTGCGTGTGAGCATCCACTAAGCCTGGGATTACTATAGAGTCAGAGAAATCGAGTATCTCTCCACCTAACTCACTCACGATCTTAACTGCTCTATCTCTACTTCCAGCATAGATAACCTTACCACCAAACACGGAGAGTGCTTGGACGTAGCTTAGGGGTTTAAAGCTAGTGTAAACCTTCTTAGCCAATACGGCGAAAGCCTTACTCATGATATCTCATCACGACTTAGGTAGTCTGGCTATTATTTGAGTTACGACCTCTAGAGCCCTGTCGAGACTGGCATCTTGAGGATTAATAAACTCTATAGTTACTGACGTTGGTGTCGTAGATATACTAACTTTGTCTAGTAGCTCCTTAGGGACGGAGTCAACAACTTTAACTATGCTTACATTATACTTAACGCACGCTCTGACCTCGTGTATATTCGGATACTCCTCATAGATCATGAACGCTGGACTGCTTTGCCGACATAAGTGAGCCAGAATATCTGGTGCGAATGGTCTGAGGTACTCGATGTTTTTAGCTACGAACTCGTCGGAATGCTTAGACGAGATTAGAGCTACCTTATATGGTCCGATCGTTACAAACCTATCTCCTTTAATTAACTCATCAACTAACTTTAGAGATTTCTCGTATTCGCCATACAGGAGCAGTAGCTCCTGCGGTAGCTTCAGGTTTTTTGTCAATATAGAGCTATAGGCATAGTTGTAGAGCATGAGCCTAACGTTCTTATCGTTACTCTTTAACTTGTAAACCCCGTAGAGTACTCTACCCACCTTGCTAAGTCTGCTTAAACCTCCGTTATTCATAGCGATTATATCGTCGATTAGTTGCTGAGGTATTTCTATATCGGCGTTGATCGTTGATAGATACTCTTTAACAACTTCCGTAGCCGAGTTAACAGTGCTTAGCTTCATTAAGATCTCGCCGCGACCACTATCATCGTACTTGAACACGTAACCCATCCTCTTAGTCCTGCTGTAGATCATGGCTATCGAACTGACTATGCTAACACCACCTTTTGGCTGTATACCCACAGCATACGACTTGAGGATCCTCAAGCTACTAAGCTCTGCTCTCGTTGGAAGGTCTACGTACACTCTATAGCCCTTCCTACCAAGTGCTGCGGCTAAAGCGGCGGCACCGACCACGTCGTCCCAAGTTAGTCCGGCATACACGGTCGTTGCTCTAGGCTTTTCCTGGGAATTCTGCATCAAACCTTTACCACCTAATGGATGCACGCCAGTGTGTTCTATCTCCTGTAAATATATAAGCACTAGCTGACTAGACACTCAATCTGAAGTTTATTCTTATTGCAGCCAAGCTAATAGATCAGGTGAAGGTAGGTGGGTCTGAGACTAAGGCTCCCGGCTAGAGTAACACCTGGAGAAGTCTTTGATGTGGTAGTAGTAGGTGGGGGACCCGCAGGTCTTTCAGCTGCTCTCTACGCTGCCAGATTCTCTCTCAAGGTACTACTAGTTGCTGAATCCGTCGGTGGAACTTTAAACGAGGCCGGGATCATCGATGACTACATTGGAGTGCCCGATATACCGGGTCCAGAACTCGCTAAGAAGTTTGAGTCGCACGTGATGAAGTACAAAGTTCCAGTAGTTATAGATAGAGTTGTAGCAATTAAGAGAGTTGGGAAAGATTTCGAGGTCGTTCTACAGAACTCGGGCTCGTATAAGTCTACTTCAGTTATTATAGCAGTAGGAAGCTTGCGGAGAAACCTAGGTGTTCCGGGAGAGGATAGACTAAAGGGGAAGGGAGTAACGTATTGTGCTCCTTGTGACGCACCTATGTTTAAGGACAAGGAGGTGGCCGTTGTCGGAGGGGGTAATGCGGCACTTCAGGGAGCACTACTCACAGCTTCATATGCCTCTAAAGTATACTTAGTCCACAGAAGAGATAGCTTTAGAGCGTTTCCTGTATATGTAGAGCTAGTCAAGAAGAACCCGAAGATAGAGCTAGTACTAAATTCAGTTATTACAGAGATAGGTGGGATCGATAGAGTCGAGTGGATAAGGGTTAAAAACTTAGTGAGTGGTGAAACAAGGGAAGTAAAGGTATCGGGAGTAATAGTTGAAATAGGTTCAGAGCCGCCTAAGGACTTCCTAAAGAGCATCGGGCTAGAGCTAGACGAATACGGCTACGTGGTAGTGTGGCCAGGACAGAAGACCAATATCGAAGGGATCTTCGCAGCAGGTGATTGCACTGGAGGTCCACACAAAAAGAAGTTTGATCAGATCGTGACTGCTGTAGCCGAGGGAGCTGTGGCTGCTTATTCAGCTTACGAGTACGTGATTAGTAAACAGGGGCGTGAAGCTCAGCAAACATGGTGATACTGTCTAGGTAGCAGTAAAGTTATTAAGGATAGGTTTTAGCAGTATCCTGGTGGTAGCATGGTAGCACCTAAAGAATTGATATACAAGGCTCTTGAAGATGGAAGAAACAAGCTATTAGAGCACGAGGCCTACGAGTTTCTGAAAGCGTACGACCTACCCGTACCAAAGTTTGGTCTGGCTGTTAGTGCGGATGAAGCTGCTGAACTAGCTGAGAGAATAGGGTACCCAGTAGTTCTAAAGATAGTTAGCCCAGACATTGTCCACAAGTCTGATGTAGGTGGTGTTAAAGTAAACATATCTTCGGAGTCTGAAGTTCGTAAGTGGTTCGATACTATAATACAGAATGTCAGGTCTAAAGCTCCGACTGCGAAAGTCGCTGGTATACTTGTTCAGGAGATGGTACCCCAAGACCTAGAGGTCATCGTAGGTTCCACTAGAGACCCTGTGTTCGGGCCTGTAGTAATGTTCGGCTTGGGAGGGATATTCGTCGAGGTACTTAAAGACGTTTCTCTTAGGATAACTCCAATTACAGTGTACGACGCTGAAGAGATGATAAGGGAAATCAGAGCTGCTAGCATACTAGAAGGTTATAGAGGAGCTCCACCGCGAGATAAGAAGGCTATCATAGACTTAATAATTAAAGTCGGGAGGCTTATGGACGAGGTACCAGAGGTCACAGACATCGATCTTAACCCAGTAATGGTGTTTCCTGAGGGTAGGGGAGCTAAAATAGCTGATGCCAGAATCCTAATCAAGAGAGTGTGATTTTTGTCTCAGGATACAGCAGAAGAAGCTCTACTTAAAAAGATTGAGGAAATTAAGAGCAAGATAGCTGAACTAAAGCTAGAGCGAGATAGACTAGTCACTAACATTAGAGAACTAAAGAGCAAGATAGCGGCGACTAGACGTAGAATAGGAGACTTAAGAAACGAGTATTTAGCAACGAAGAACAACATGAATTCTGTGCTAGAAGAACGCAGGAGGCTTGTCGATGAGAGGCGGAAACTTGTAGAGGAACTCAGAAAGAAGAGGGAGAAACTATATGATATTCTCTCCAAAGTTGACGTAAAAAACTGGGACAGACTTAGGTCAGATATCGGCACTCTTAAAGCACGAATAGAAAAGCTGGAGTGGAGGATAATCACCGAGTCTCTAAGTCTTGAGGAGGAAAATAGGTTGGTTAGAGAGATAGCTAGACTAGAGGCTGAACTTGAGAAAGCTTATGAGAATATTAGAAAGTCTAACGAGGTAAGCGAGCTAAGAGCTGAAATAACGGGAATAAAGATTAGCATAGGAGACATTGGAAAGAAAGTTGAGCAACTGACTCAAGAAGTAACCAAGCTTAGCTCAAAAGCGGAATCCCTTAGACTAGAGATCGATAAGCATAAGAAAACTCTAGGACAGTTAACCGATGAATTAAGCTCATCGATTAAAAGACTTCTAGAGGTTAAACAGGAACTGAAGACTCTGGGGGAAGAACTCAGGAAAAACCTCGAGGAACTCAAAGAACTCAGAGCCGGTAGGTCTCGGCAAAGAGCACTCGAGATACTAAGCAGAAAGAAAAGAGAGGCCGAAGAAAAGGCGAAGAAAAAAGAGAGGCTGAGCTTTCAGGAAGCTCAGATATTATATGGTGCTTACGAAGATATAGTTGAAGAGGAAGAATGAAAAAGAGTGTTTTAGTGCTAGCAGTTGATTACGATGACGACATATCTAAGGCCGGAGTAGAAACTCCGGTACTAGGTTACGCCCAGCTAGTTGACGCAGCACTAAAATTCGGGAATGTTTTTCCGGACGATTCCGACCTAAACGTACTCTTTCACGCACTACACCTTTACAACAACCTTAAGACATCTGATTACGAACCAGAGGTAGCTCTTATTTCCGGTAGTAGCGAAAGCCATGTAGAAGCAGGTAGGAGACTTAAAGAACAACTGACCTACCTGATAAATTCCACCGGCATCGATAACGTCATCCTAGTCTTAGACAGTGTAGAAGACGAACTAGTAATCCCTATAGTGCAGAATCAAGCTAACATAGTAGCTGTAGAGAGAGTTGTTGTAGAGCAACTCAGAGGTATAGAGGAGACCTATGTACTCATAGGCAAGTATCTGAGAAAAGCCATAGAAGACCCAAAGTACTCGAAAGTCTTCTTCGGTCTTCCCGGGCTTCTCTTCCTCATATACGCAATAATAAGTGCCTCGCCTTACGCTAAGTATGCGTGGGAAGTGACCTTAGGTTTTCTAGGGGTGTTCATGATAGTGAGAGGCTTTCAAATACCTGAGTTAATTATGAGGAAGTGGTACTCGTCATCTATATACAGAGTTACAACAGTTCTATCTTTAGCATCCATAGTCATCGGTATGGTGTTTTTAGTTAGCGCTCTAGTCGCACGCAATTTTTCCGCAGATATTAAGTCGTTTAGCGTGTACTTGAAGTCTTTTATCCCGTTTCTAACCTTGTCGCTAGTAGTGCTCTACACCGGTAGATTGACAACTAAGCTCCTTAGAAAGAGCTTAAGAGCTTGGCGCGATGTAGTAGCTATCATCTTCATAATAATAGTTACTGTATACGTAAATAACGTTGCTGATGTTACAGCCAGCTACCCAGAGCTAGACATACTTACCATACTCTACGACCTAAGGGTGATTAACGTGTTCGCAGTAATAACTCTGTCTCTAGTAGCAGTCTACGTGACACTCAGCTTCGTCGAAAGATATGCGCTCGGCTCTGCGAAGAAAACTTGATATGTGAGGAGAGCTCTTCCCCTATCTCACTCTCGACTTCCTTCTTCACTAGCTCTAGGGAGGTGTAGTCTGGAACTATCACCTCTAAGTCCGCATTAAACTCTCTAGCAAGTCGTGAAGCGTTAATTATCTTTGTCTTAACGTACTTAACGGACTGTGTCTTATTGAAGTCTACATAGAACTTGAGGGAGAGTGACTTCTCGGGAGGTAGCTCCCTCACAACTAAGTCTACAGCAGTCTTTTTCAGGTCGTAGACTAAGGTCTCAGACCCGATTTCTCTATTTATGCCTTGAGGTGGTGAGCTCTTCTTCTTAAATATCTCTCTGAGAACGTCATAACCTATAGACAGTATCATATCGGAGCTGTACTCCGATATTAGCTTCTCGGCTTTGTCGATGCTAATCAGACCGAGTCCCTTAAGACAGCTTTCAACGCTCTTTTTACTGAGCCCTAGCGCGTCAGAGATTTCCGATAACCTAAGCCCACCTCTGGAGACCTCTCTTTCAATGAGCTTTATGTTTAGAGCTACATAGAGTTCGTTGCGCCTATAGAGAGCTATGAGTTCACGTTCTTTGACTATGTTCTCTAGAGTTCTCTCGTTGGTCGCAAAGATCTTTCCGTAGTCGAAAACTATGTTATCGTATAGTTCGTTATCGATGACTACGGGAACGCCGTCTATCGCGTCAGCGAACTTAGCTAAGTCTTCTTCTACCTCATTACTTATTGTAGAACTCCTTCCTGGGCTTACTCTAACGACTACACTACCGGTAGAGTGGGGCTGGTGTGCTTTATCCTTAGTACGCGTTTTAAGAATGGCTACGTAGTCTATAGACCTTTCTCTGTAGTTTGTTGGATAATCTAGCTCAACTACACTACGCGTTACCTCCCTCAGTATACCCTTAACTTTTTTGGAGACTGAGCTCACGCTCATCTAATTTATTATTCTCTAGAGAAGTTATAAACACTATTAACCGATAGCTTGAGGTTAAGCAATTATTACTTAATATTCTATGGTTAAAGATTAGTGAGGGAGTGTGTGAGCGAGAGCGTAGAGAACGCTAGAAGGGCTGCTGCTATTAGAGCCCTAGAGTACCTTGATACTGCTAGAGTCATAGGCTTGGGAACAGGCTCTACAGTTGAAGTCTTCCTAAAGCTAGCTTACGACAAGCTTATCGGTAAGACCTTAGTTGCTTCCTCAATAGATACGGCAATGATAACTAAATCTATCGGCTTAACACTAGTCGACCCTGTTGTGGTTGATAGAGTAGACCTCTACGTAGACTCTGCCGACGAGGTAGACCCCCTGGGGAGGATGGTAAAAGGAGGTGGGGGCGCAATGACTATGGAGAAACTACTTGCTTTCGCAGCGGACATGAGAGTATTTATAGTAGACGAGTTAAAAGTAGTCCCCAAGGTCCCACACAAAAAACCGGTACCAGTTGAAGTCATTCCTCAAGCTATAAGCATAGTTAAGCGGAAACTAGAGAAAGCCGGGTTCGAGTGTCATATTAGGGTTCCTCAAGGTAAGAGGTCGCCAGTTATAACAGACTTGGGAGGAGCTATACTTGACGTGTTCCCTCCGAGAGATTGGAGTATAGAAAACATAACTCGCTTCTTAGATAGTCTACCCGGGGTTATAGAACATGGGATCTTTGTAGGACTTGTAGACGTACTGATAGTAGGTAAAAGAGACGGTGAAGTAGAGGTAGTCACTTACAAGGGAATGAGTGAGAAGCCCTAATCTCATAATTCTTAATAACCGTACTTTGAGACCTCAAGCCTCTTAATTAGTAGTGGAGCATAGCTTAAAGTTAATAGCTTAGAAAGCTAATACAGTTGGATGAAGAAAAACTGCCGTCTGAGTGCTGATGTAGGCTCGTGTTACTGACTCACGATATGTTGAAAAGCTTCTGAAAGCTTTAAATTCGCTGATTAAATACCGTAACACGGTGGCAAGTTGACAAGTTACTTGGAGAAAGCTCCTCTTATAGCTACGTGTGTCTCTTATATAGTTCTTACTATAGTTATCACACTCTTACTGAGCTTCCCTGGTTACGGAGTTGTACTCCTACCTCAGCCCTTCTTAAGGGTTTTAGTACTAGGTAAAACTATTAGTTACGAGTTTGCCGACGTCTATGCTATCTTCTGGGTACTTTATGTAGTAGTAACTCACTTCACACTATACTACCTCGTGATGAGGTTTGCGAGACTGTTGAAACCTTACATAGTCGTTTCAATCGTAATCTACTTACTTAACCTTGTGTTAGTCCTTGGGGGACTGTCCGACGAGAACCTAGTACGTTTAGTAAAAACCTACACAATAGGGTACGCCGGAGCATTACCTGGGATAGGTATTACGGTAGCTATCGAGTGGTTAGGCTGGAAGCTCGGTCGACGCCTACAAAGAAAACCACCCTCTACCACTTAAGTTCACTGACTTACGCCTTCAATGCTCCTTAATTTTAATTATAAAGCACCTTGAACAACGCAGTAATAACTACTGTTTCTTTTAATTCAGTGTAGGGGTTTAGCGCCTTAGTGGAAACGCCATTGTTTATTATAGACAGCGATCAACTTAGTAATAATTTTAGTAGTACCTGAGGCATTTAACTGGTTGAAAAAGTTGACACTCGAGCATGAGCTAGCAGAGAAAGCCGAGGCGTTAGCGGAAGAGCTACATAAGAATTATGGTGGTTGTGCTCAGATGACTCTAAAGGCTCTTCAGAAGGTCCTGGGACTAGAAGATCAGGGCTCTTTCAAAGCTGCTTCAGCTCTGTCTGGGGGAGTGACCTTAGCTGGTGAAGTATGTGGAGCACTTTTGGGAGCGATAATGGCTATAGGGCTAGCTATGGGTAGGAGCAAGCTCGAACCGACTTCAAGTTCAGCTGAATACTCCAGAGCGATGGAGGCGGCAAAGAAGGTTTTCGATCAGTTCAAAGAGGAGTTTGGGAGTGTTAGATGTCGAGACATCCACGTGAAACTCTTTGGAAGATACTACGACCTAAGAAACCAGGAAGAATGGAGACAGTTCGTTGAGAGTGGTGCTAGGGCTAAGTGCGGTTATGTATGTAGAGTTGCTGCCAGACTAGCTATAGAAACACTAAACTCTTTTGGGTATATTTAGAGCGCTTTAGCCTGCCCGGTTCTCGTAGCTTCAATGCGTAAGGAGCGGGATAGTGGAGGACGGCCGGGATTTGCGTGATGTTGTACTGAAGACTCATTTTGAGGTTAGAAGGCAAAATCCTTCAAAGTCGGAAGGTGGGCTCCGATAGTAGTCACGTAATTACCGTGTTGATATCAAAGAATGTGCACCATGGTGTGACAGTCAGCTGTAAACACCATAGACTTACAAAGGCCGGGTCTTTCACGATGCGGACATAATCTTTTGCTCACATTTTTAGGCTCACTACTATTGAATTTACCATAAATTAGCGAATAAACGACTAAGAAACTCTATTACCGTTTATCTAACTGTTTTTAGAGGTGATAGTCTTGGACGCCGGAGTAACGCTGGGGAGAGGTTTCGTAGGGTTAGGCATAGTCTTGTTCTTGGTTGCTTTTCTCATTTTAAGGAGTAAATTAGCGCATTTACCTATATGGACTGCTGTGGCGTTTTCCTCCTTTGTCACTATAGCCACTGGTTTAGTCCAGTTTGATGAGATAGGTTTTGTCATAGACATGGATGTTGTCTTGTTCCTAATAGGCATGTTTAGCTTGGTTAGTCTTGCCGAGAGCTCAGGCCTGCTCTCGGCTCTATCGGCTTGTTACATAAGTAAGTTTAAGAGTAGGTATAGGCTTATATATGCGTCTTCCTTTTTGTTTGGTTTACTATCAGCGTTTGCCGTAAACGATACCGTGGCTTTAATGGGTCCAGCAATTGCATACACTATATCTAGAGCGGCGGACTTGAACCCTAAGTTCATGTTCTTGCTACTAGCTTATTCACTAACCATAGGGTCTGTGATGACCCCTATAGGAAACCCGCAAAACGTGTTAGTAGCTATTCAGAGCGGTATTCCAGCTCCATTCGTACTCTTCAGTAAGAAGCTTGCGGTGCCTACGCTCGTGAACTTGGCAATACTTTCTTATATACTCATAAAGATCTTTAAGATAGAGAACGGATCTATTAACGTCGTATTAGTACCCCAAGAGTTTATTAAAGATAGGCGCGACTCTATACTAGCTGCCGCAGCTCTAACAACGGCAGTAACTGCTCTAGTAATAAATGACTTGCTAGAATTCCTGAGTTTACCCCATCTCACTCATAGAGGGTTTATTCCTTTCGTAGTCGCCGCAGGTATTTACCTTCTAGCTAGAAACCCTAGGAGAGTTCTTGCCGGTGTTGACTGGGGGACTATAATCTTCTTCATAACTATGTTTATAACTATGGAAGGGGTTTGGAGGAGTGGAGTTCTAACTCCACTCCTTAGCCACTTAGTTCCTGCCAAACTAGGTAGTGTCGAGGGGATTGTAGCTGTTGTTTTGAGTTCTCTATTCTTAAGTCAAGTACTCAGCAACGTGCCTTTCGTTAAGTTGTTTATAGAGTTCCTAAAGGACTTAGGTTACGGACCCTCAGATACAAACGTCTGGATAGCGTTAGCCGCCTCATCGACGATAGCTGGAAACCTAACTATTCTAGGAGCAGCATCGAACATAATCATCCTAGAAACCTTAGAAACTAAGATGAATACAACAATAAGCTTTACGGAATTCCTTAAAGTAGGGATAGTGATAACCGCAGTCAACACAGCTGTTTACACCTCATTCATACTCTTGATATGACCTTCAGGTATTAGGAGTTCAGCTCTGATACAGGTTCGTATTAGCTGACTTCATCGCTTCATCTCCTTTTCCAGCATTCCATTTGGAGGAGGCCCACACCCTACCTAGGGAACTCAAGCCCCTTCATCAGCTAGCTTCAACGCTTTAATCAAGTACCGTAAACCAACACGAAACGAGATACGGTTGCTTAAGGCTGAGCTTAGATAGGTTTTAAACACCATCCCTTAAACCTTTGAAATAGAAATAAGTGAGTGAGAGCAGCAATATCTTAATCTTATTAATCTTACTAGCACTTACAGCCTCTAAGCTTAGTAATTTATTACAAACTTCTTTAACCTCTCACTGCAGACGAAGCAATTTCTAATAGCGCGACTTCGGGCTGGCAGTATATATTAGTCAGCATAAACCATTGCGAGATCTGGAATCAGTTAAAACTCCTAAACGGAATCTAAGGTGAGAAGTAATTTATATTTGTCTTCTAGTATCTAAGTCTGGAGGAAAATTATGGAAGTATCCGTAATAGAGGTCGTTTCAGACGTAAGAGTTGCTGTAGCTGTTTTAATCCAATTTTTACTTGGACTAGGGCTAGGTTACGTCTCAGTAAAAGCTCTTAAGTACATCATAGCCTTTATAGCTCTTCTAGTGCTAGGCTCCTTCTTGTCTGTATGGTCTTTAGGAGGGTCTGTTGATGCGACATTGGGATACTTAGGGACTCTAGCTAGTAACGTTAAAAACTTGCTATTCGTACTGGGCCTCATAACTGTTGGCCCCGTGTCAGTAGGCTTTATAGTTGGAGCTCTAATAGCGCTACTCAGAAAGTAAAAGTTGTTTTCTAATTTTTAAGAAACGTCTATGTGTTTAAAGAGCTTAACGTCAAAATAAGCTCCACGGACTAAGTTTGGAGCACGCCAGTACTCGACTCACAGAAGAGAGTCTTATGAACCATGAGAGTCGAGGAAGCGAACACCCAAGGTCTAAGCCGGAAGGTGTGTAGAGAGTTAAGCAGTTAGGAAATAAGGTCTGTTCAAGGCATCAGCATTATTAAGCTGTTTACCGTCTCAAAATACTTAAAGAAGAAACAAATGGAAATATATCCTGCGTTAGTTAAGTACTATGGTGGACTATGAAGATAGTGGTAGTCGGCGTTACTGACTACACGGCGGGCCTAGTTCGGGAACTAGTTGAGCGAGGGCATCAAGTGGCCGTATTTGACGATACGAAGGAGGGAGTCGAGAAACTCGAAGCTGAACTAGACGTTACTGGAGCCGTAGTCGACCTCCTCAACTTCGATGGGCTAGAGGAATTCGGCTTTTCGAAGGCCGACGTCTTGGTTTTAGCACATCGCGATGACACCGTCAATATAGTACTAAGTATGTATGCTAAGATGGTCAATATACCTAAAACACTCGTTGTTTCTAAAAGTAGGCGGATTGCGGAAGTTTTGTCTAGGCTCAATTTAGCTTCCAGTGTTGTAACTATTGGTGACGTAATCGAGAAAAAACTTCTCTCTGCTCTTAGTGGAGTAGAACTGATCGAATTGCCTGGAGACTACGTAGTAGCGTCCCTCGACACTAGAGCCATAGTCCACCTCGTCGGGTTGACTATAGCTGATTTCCGAGATAAGTGGAGGCTTTCAGTACTTAAGTTAGTAAACAGAGACGGATCTCTTAAAGAACCCGTGGACGACTACGTTATCAAAGAAGGAGACGTTCTCGTCGTACTCGGTGAGAGGTTTAGAGTCGAGGAGCTACTTCCGTAGCTTTTATTACCCGTATACAGTATTGAGGTGCTGGTGGCAGCTTGCCTGACGGTGTCGCAGAAATATTGGCTAGCTGGTTACCAGTTCTCTACTTAGCTATATCTCTTGCGCTAATATACTTTGCTTACTACATAGCAAAACTATCTCTAGCTAAACTCAGACTTAGAGGGATAATAAGTAGGAAGTTCGAGGAAACAGCTAAACTTGTAGCACTCGCTGTTACCGCTGTAATAGTTCTTCCAGCAGCTATTTCGGCTCTAGTTCCACACCCACTCGTACCTACAGTGTCTTTAACTGTATCGTTAATTGTAGTAGCGGTTGTACTCTTCTCGATTATCGGGTATGTAGCTAATTCTCTATCTTATTTAATAGTTGCTCTCACATCTACTGTAAGAGATGGTGAATACGTTAGGATCCTAGTTGACGGGAGGGAGTATGAAGGAAGGGTTCTCCTAGTCGAAGGTAATTACATGGTGTTAAGAACAGAGCCAGGAGCATCGATAATGATCCCTTACAGCCGGTTGCTTAGGTCCGTGATCATAAAGCTATCTCAACTACCTCTAGTCCTCAGAATTAAGGTAGTTAAACCTGGGGGAAGCATAGATGAAGTAGTCGAGAAAGTAGCTAATGCTATAAGAAAGTCTAGGTTAGTAAATAAGGCCAGCGTCTCGGTTAAACCTGTTGAAGTTAGTGAAGATGGGGTGGTACTGGTAGCAGAGGCAGAAGCTGTTAATCCAAAGAACATAAACGACTGCTTCGAGGACCTAGTCAAGATCCTAATGAAGGAGTTACCGTATAAGGTGTCAATCGAGGTAGTTAGTAGTAGAGGTGTTCAGACACACTAAAAGAACTACTCAGTGTGAGGAGCAGTAACTTGACTTCATATTCTTTCGACTACGTCTATCCCTAGAAGCTTGAATGAGTTTTCAACTACTACCTTAGTTCCGTAGACTAGTACGAGCTTGAGGTTCCTTAGCTCTTCGTCTGGTTCTGCTATTACCGGGTCCGTATCGTACCAGGAATTAAATACTTCGGCGAGCCTGTTTAAGTACGATACTAAGTCCTCCGGAGTTAGTTCTACTACCACCTTTCTAAAGACCTCCGGAAACCTAGCTATCAGTAGAGCCAACTCTTTTCTCTTCCCCACTAAACCTTCCTTACTGACTTTAGTGTAATCTAATTCCTTACCGTACTTACTCAAGATGCCGTTGGCCCGCGCTAGAGTATACTGAAGATACGTGGCCGTCCCTGACTTAACCTCTACCGCTTGCTCTGGGTCAAAAACCAGGGTTTTCTTCGGAGATACAGAGAGCATGACGTACTTTAGTGCTGACCTAGCGATCTTAAGTAGTAATTCTTCAGACAGGCTTACTCCTCGGCTTTCAGCTAGCTCACGGGTTTTCGCTACAAGCAGGTCTAAAACTTCATCGACTGTTACATACCTAGCTCTTCTCCCACTCATCGAGAGACCTTTAACGTTCACTAATTCGTACGCATAGTGAACTAAGGACTTAGCCTCGCGTACATACCCTAGAGCATATAGAGCCAGCCTCAGTTGCGCTTGTGGTAAGGTCTGCTCGATAGCTATTACGTTATATACCATGTCAGCTCCCGATTCTGCGAACTTCTTTATTGCGTACGCTATATCTCTAGTCGTATAGAGAGTAGTTCCATCGGACCTAGCAAGGATTAGTGGTGGTACTTCGAGGTTTTCGGGTATTGCTAAAGCTCTCCTCACTTCTGGATCTCTCGCAAGCCTACCTAAATCTAAAGCTGGAGCGTTTTTGTAATAAATGAAGAAGTCTGAGCTTTGGGCTCTCCTTACTACTTCACTAACTAGTCCTGACCTAACCAGTTCGCTCTCGTAATCCCACTTATCGAAGGAAATCCCGAGTTTTGTTAGAGTCTCCCGAATTCCAGAGATCACTCTATCAACGACTTCTCTATGAGCGTCCGCTATAGAGGGTTCTCCTCTTTCTAGAGCTTGCGCTATACTTCTCACCTCTTGCTCCAGGTCTTCAGAAGACTCGGTGAACTCCATAAGCTTATCTACTAGCTCCGGTGCCTTCCTCCTTATCCTCAGGAGGTCGGACATAAGTGAGTCGATTTCCTTCCTGGCTTCGAGTGCTTCGTTTTCCACAAGACTCGCTGCTTTCTTCTTTAGCTTAACTATGTCTGAGATGATAGAGGTAGCAGCATATAGAAGCCCTAAGAAGTGGTCGTCCTTCATCTCTGGGGGGTGCTTGGGCCTCCCGATCTTAGTGTATCCGTAAACTAAATAAGCTACCTGAAGCCCTAAGTCGTTTACATAGTATCTTCTCTCGACATGATCACCCGAAAGCTCGTGTGCTCTCGCAATAAAATCTCCTAGCACCGCGTTCCTTCCAGACCCTATATGAAGCGGGTGGACGGGGTTAGCCGACACAAACTCTACGACTACGCGCAAAGGCCTCTCTCTTCTAGTTATGCCGTACGTACTACCGAACTTAGATAAAGCCTCAACCAACTTCTTAACTATGTAGCTGCTTTTGACCCAAACATTTAGGTAGCTACTAACACACTGAACTCTCTCTACGCACTCGCTCTCAAGACTCTCAATCAAGCGAGCGACTTCACCGCACTTCTCTACCAACTGTCTCGAAAGTCTTGGTAGGGGTAGAGCTATATCTCCAAAATCGGGTCTAGGTGGCTCTTGCAGTAAATTCATTATCTTATCGGGATCTGCTTCTAGACCTAGTAGTGAAACAGCTCTTGATGTAGCTATCGTGACACACTTCTTTAGATCAGTGTAAGGGTGACACACTCCTTGATACCTCAAGCTCTATCGCTATATGCTAGCATAAAAGTTAGTAAATACGTGAATCAGCCAGCAAGAGACCTCCGTGTCTAGAGCCAGCCTATTGTAGCACTAACCAAGCACATTAGCGAGCTAACACCGTCGGCATCAACCTGCATCTAAACATTAAATAGCATGTCGTGTGGGCGTTCAAGCAGTAGTTCACGGATGAAAGAGTAAACACGTTAAAGAGCAAAGCTCTCTACTAAAGGTATAAGTCTGTTTTAGCTAGAAACATCGCTAGAGGCTTACAGAGCAGCTTTATAAGGGAGTAGGAAATCCACACCGAAGCAGTTGCCACTATTAGGACAACCCAGTACGTCAAAGCACCTAAACTAATGAGCTCAACTATTGTGGCTGTAACCACACTAGTGATAAGACCTGAAGTCATCACTAGTGCTAAAAGTAGCTGTGCTACCGGGTCTAGGGCAGGCATAATTCCTAGTCTGTAAACGCTTGTTGAAGGCTCGCGGTGTTTGGCTCTTTTAGTGAGTACTAGAGATAAACGAATAGTGATAAAGACAGATAATACTATAGCTGGAGAAGATACGAGAGGTGCTAGCGCAATCAGTGGATTGAGTCTGTATGACGCTAGAAAGCCCGTTATAGACGACAAAATCACAAAGTACACAATTACGTATTTAGCTAGCAACGGTTTAACAAAATGGTTTAGATCGAGAAGATAGACTCTAGTAACCCAGAGATACTTAAGTTCGTTTGAAAGTAGCTCTCCAACGAAGGTTCCCAAGACCCCGGGGATCATTGAATAAGCCAATATAGCTACGTAGTCGAAAATACGAGTTCTCAATAGACTAGGTTCGTAGATAGCAAGGACGCACCTGAGAGCGTAGCCTGCTATTACGAGAGATATAAACAACGGCATATATCTTCTTAAAACTGCTCGCGGATTGTACACAGTGAACTCGAGGACTACCTTCCTTACGGCATCAGATGTAGAAGACCAGTCGACTAAGACATCTCTTTTTAGCGACTTAGCTAGAGCTTGCCTTAGTCTAACCTCGTATGCTTCTCCTAGGGTAGTGAAGTCACTTACGTCTAGACGCCCGCCCCCTATGTAGATGACCAATACTGCGGCTGATATGGTAAACACTAAGCAGACCAAGATAGCTATGTAACCTATTGACTCACATAGTGCTATAGCCAGTAAGTAGGGTCCTTTGACTAGGTAAGTAAGTAGTGGTGAAACTCTCGGCCAACTATCCAAGGCGGTCGCTATAGCAGAGTGAGCTACACCAATTGCTATATAAGCTACCGCTAAGCTTAGAGCAGTGTTAGAGTGTCCTGATTTTCGAACGATGCTTGAAACTATGAAGAGAATTGGGTCAGCGAACATTATGTAGACAAAGAAGTAAAATATGGTGAACCCAAGCCAGGGAGCAGTAAACAGTATTACGATGAACAACCACGGTAAGAAGGTTACCGTGAAATAAGTGTAGAGACCGATAACCAAGCCTGCGTAAAGCTCCTTTGGCTGAAGCGGCTGATAGAGGAGGAACTCGTGGTCAGGAGTTATAACTACAAGCTTTCTCTGCTTGAAGTAGTGAGTAAGTAAGTAGCTAGTGAATAATGCCGAGAGAACGTCTCCCGCGAGATTCATTAACTCGTTCTTAGGTGGTCGAATACCCAACCAATACTCTCTCAGAGAGCTTAGTCTTCCGTGTGCTACTAGTACGAAGTTTATTGCTAACAACAACGCGATAGCGTACTGTACTACCAATAGTAAAAGGCTTGGACTCCTGCGGGGTTTCTTAAGGTCATAAGCTCTCCATAAAGATTTTAAGTGGTTAACAAATACTACTCTAGCTACCTCTAGCGCTTTCTTCAACATCTCTCCCCAATACCTTCATGTAGACGTCTTCAAACCTCGCTCTCTCTCCAATAACCCTAAGTACGGAGTCCATAGAACCTTCCAAAACTAGCTTGCCCTTGTTAATGATACCCACTCTAGAGCACGCGCCCTCTATGAGGGGTAACATGTGACTAGATATGAGGAATGAAACACCGAATTCTCTTGCTAAACGCAAGATTTCTCTTTTAAACGTCACTTGAGTATCTATCTCTATGTTAGTTAATGGTTCATCCATAACCACTAGCTTCGGTTTAACTATTAGGGACGCGGCTATAGCTGTTTTCTGAAGTCCTCCACGAGATAGAGCTCTTATGGGCTTTTTGACGTCATCTGACATATTCAGTATGTCTACGTAGTACCTTACGTATTCTTCTACATCGAACTTTTTGAATCCTCTAAGAGCGGCTACGTAGTACAAAAACTCTAGTGGCGTAAGGTAGCTAGGTAGGTTTGGATAGTCCGGTACGTAACCAACTCTCATAAGTGCTTCACGTCTGCTAGTCCACACATCGTAACCGTCTATAACTACTGAACCACGGTCTGGTTTGAGGAGCCCGACCACTATTCTCAATGTAGTCGTTTTGCCCGCACCGTTAGGACCGACAAGACAGTACACCTCACCTGAGAAAACATCTATAGAGAGTCCGTCAACAGCAACGACCTCGCCAAACCTCTTAACTAGGTCTTTAGCTACCAAAACCCTGTATTTCGCACTAATACTTCTTGTCGAAAACGGCTCTAACTCATTCATCACGTTAATAACTACCTCCATGGTTTAAATTATCGTATGTTAACCTACACTTACGGGGTTCATCCCCTATATAGGTTCGTGCTGGTCAGTGCCATCGCTCCATTCTCTCTCCCCAGCATTGGTCTTGGGTTCTCGTCGGGCTCGGGAGCGTTTGGGGCGACCCCTAGCACTCCACACCTTGAGTACCTCGGGGAGAGCCTCGATGAGCTCTTAACCCCTTATCGAGCTACTTTCACACATACCCCTACGCACGTGGTACTTACAAGCGTCTCTGTCTATACGTTAACAGACTAAGAAATCTAAAACAGCTATATCAGGCTTTAGATGATTGTTGCTTAATAGAACACTCTTGAAAACAGCTACTAAGCATCTGATTAGCCTTATCGTCATTTTCGTGAAGACCGTAACCTATTGAAGAGCGTGCGATAGGATTTAATACTTAGGAAATATGAAAGTTAGTGCGTCTTAGCAGCATTCAAGTCATTTAGAACGATTTTTAACCTTGATCTTTAGTATGAGTTTGGTGGTATTCACGGCTTCTCAGGCAGAGCTTAGACCTGTTAGTGCTCTTATTAAAATGAGAGATGGACTACTGCTACAGCTCATAGGCTGGGTCCTCTTAAGTATAAGCATAATGTTCATAGCTATAGGATTTATTGCGGTCATGCCAGCTAGGATCTCGCAACCTATCTCACCGAGTGTTTCAATGTGGAGGACAGCATTAGGGTGGGTTATCGCTAGTCTAGCTTTACTCTTTATCGGAGCTATAATAGCGTTGATAGGATTCTACGCTAAGTTTGTGCCAGGCGTTGGAGAACTAGCTCGGGCTAGACCTGAGTTCAGTACAGCGTCTAGCTTGATCAAGGTGGGTTACATAGGTGGACTAGTGTTACTCGCAATCGGCGCAGTGCTACTGATAGTGATAGTTGGCGTTATACTCATCTTAGTCGGTTTAGTGTTCCTCGTAGTAGGACATATAGGTGTGGCAATCCTATGCTTTAAGCTGAACGATGCCTACAGAAACTCTCTTTACCTAGCTGCCGGGATCATACTACTGGTGTCCATAGTTTTCCCTATTCTAGGAGTCATCTCATGGATCCTACTCTACATAGCCCTCGGAGACACGATTAGTAAGTTGCAGACTCCATCTGCGGTAGTAACATAAACTGAGAAGAGGTCTAGTCCTCACACACCTACATTTACGTATGTCACAGTAGCTGAAGAGAACGCTTTCGTTAACTCGAGCTAGAACTAGTTTTTATTAACAGTAAAAAACTTAGTCCTCAACTAGTAATGGATAGTTGGAGCGGTTAGCCTAGTATGCCTCTCCAGTACTTCACGTCATCCTCAGTTAGTGGTAGTGGTACTTGGACTCTACCTTCCCTTATTAACCTCTCTAGTTCCGCAACTGCCGACCAGATCCATGAAGGTATAGAGTCCCTCATCTCCCTTACTCTTTTCTTGATTTCATCAGGTGGCATTGGAAGGACCGGCTTACCCAATATCTTCTCTGCTGCTATACCCATCTCTATGAATTCGTCTAGATCTGCTAGAGTACTCATAGATATACCCTCCATCGGCACTCCCTCGACCTCGGTTCCAATGCCTAGTAGTAGAACCCCTCCGTACTTCCTAGAAACATCCTCGAATTTTCCAGTTAAGACTAAGTAGGTTGCGTAGTACACCCCCTTATCGACTCTCTTCATCATAGACGCAACTACGAAACCAGGGTTTATCCAGTCTTGGTTTGCGTCAACACCTATCCAGAAAGGTGGACCAATGGTTAGTCCCTTCGGTCTCACTATTTCGTCTACGGCCTGATTTATTCCAAGTCCTAGAGGTCCAGCTATGTTGTATACCGCTATAGCACCTTTAGCATACATCTCTTTAGCTGCTAAATACCCTTTGGTTATATCGCTAAAGGTTCCCGTATATACCCAGAGGACTCTCGACTTCGGGTCTGTAGCAAGAATGTTTCCAGGAGTTCTCGACCTAGCTTCGTACTCAGCCGGGAAGTTCTTCTTAAACCACTCTATTGCCCAGTTACAACCCCACTTATACCCTATCTCGAACTTCCAGAGAACTGGTATCTCGATACCTAGAACAGCACCTATGTGTGGGTAGTTGTAGTAGATAGCGAGGAGGCAGCCTAGTGCTCCAACTAGAGCACTCCCCTTATGCTCCTCAAACTTTATATCGAGAAGATTTGGTAGCGGATACTTGTCTGGGTACTTAGATTTTACGATATCTTGAGAGTATGTGTCTATTCCAGCAAAGTATTTATTTGGAAACTCTAGTGCGACCTCGACAAGGGCTTCACTGAGCAGAAAGCCTACACCTACAATAAGCTTAACGTTCGGATCCATAGCGGCAGTCCTTAGGTTGGGGATATAGTCTGCCTCGGTCTTGCTGATGAATTCGAGAACCTCGACTCCGAAGTCTCTAGCGGCTTCATCAGCACCCTTAAATCCCATGTCGTTGAAGCTTAGGTCGCCCCTCCCACCTATATCAGAAACTACGGCGATCTTGAACTTAGTAGTTGGTGGTGTTGTAACAGGTGTTGGAGTAGCAGTTACTGTCTGTGTTACAGTCCTAGTAACTGTGGTAGTTACGCCTGGACCTATAGTGCGCTCTATGGTGATAGTGGTTGGTGGCACTGTCGATGGAAGAACAGCGTACATGATCCCAGCGGTAACAGCAGCTACTATAACGACCGTCACAAGAATAGCTATCACTGTGGAAAATCTTGGGTTGGTAGACATATATACCTCCAAGAAACTCTGCTAGTGTGATTAAAAAGCTTAGTCTTTGATGTAAGGCTGCCCTAAAGCTCTTGGGAACCTTCTTTTACCTATGAAGATCGAGACTATAGCTAGTGTAACAATATAGGGAATAGAGAGAACTAAGTGGTATGGTACTACCTCCTTGATTCCAGGTGTCACAGCTATAGCGTAAGCAAGAGCCTCCGAAAAGCCGAAGATGAAAGCGAATCCTAGAGAGAGGATTGGCTCTAGACCACTTGCCACGACACAAGCGAGTGCTATAAACCCTCTTCCAGCAGAGATCTCTTTAACTACTCCACCAAACCATGCTAGAGACATAAAGCCCCCTCCTAGACCCGCTAGAGCACCACCTATAGTAGATAGGATCACTCGAAGTCTGTAAACACCGACACCAGCAACATCTACAGCTTCAGGACTTTCACCACAAGCTCTAATTCTCAAGCCTAGGGGTGTCCTATAAAGGAGGAAGTGAAGGGATACGGCTAGTGCTATAGCTAAAACCGAAAACTCGCTTACTCTAAAGGAGATATTGGCGAAAGATATTATCCGCAGTGGTATAAGGACTTCCTTAGGTGGTACCCTAATACCCGGAAACCCCCAGGCTGCCATCAGAAAGTACGGTACGAACCCGTAGGCAAATATGTTTAAGCCTATACCAGCTACTATCTGGTTTGCTCTAGCATAAGTACTCAACAATCCGTGTATAAAGCCCAGGAGAGCACCAGTGATGACTCCAACTACGACCCCAGCGTATCCGTTTCCGAATTCCTCAGCACCAAAGACAGCTACTGTTGCTGTAACTAAGAATATTCCGTCTATTCCTATATTACTTACACCACCTTTCTCATTTAGTGACTCGCCAACAGCAGCCAAGGCAAGGGGGGTCATAGCGAGTAAGGACGCTTCTAGTAGGCTTCCCGGGCTTAATCCAGCGAAGGCTAGTAGCAGTAATATGGTCACGAAAGCAGTGATGGTTAAAGAGGCTCTAATTAACCTTCTCAAACTCCCCACCTCTTGAAAGTTCTCCTAACGAACCTTAGCGCTTCAGGTATAGAGAGAGCTATTACTATCAGCCCTATAACGGCCCTACTAAGCTCCGAGCAGACACCTGCGTAAGGCTCCATAAACCTGCTTCCGTTCCACAGTCCCCCTATTAAGATGCTGCTGACAACTACAGCCGCTGGGTTATTCATAGCTATTAGTGAGACTCCTATTCCGTCAAAACCGACGTTAGTTATGTTGCCCAGGGTTCCGTATATAGACCACACGGGTGGTCTGCCGGTCACTATCAAGCCTCCACCAAGGCCCGCCAGAGAGCCGGAAAGCAGGTATGTTAATAAAATAGTCCTAGGTATGTTAACGCCACCATATCTTGCCGCATCAGGGTTAGCACCAGCGATTCTCATTTCGAAGCCGAACTTTGTTAGTTTGAGGATTAGGTATGCAGTTATAGAGGCTATCACAGCAACGTATATCGCACCAGTCAGTATGCTCCCACGGAAAAGCACCGGGAACCTCGCTTGAGGTTCAACAGGTAGGGACATCTCGGGTCTAGCCGGATTCGTTATCGGACCTCTGACGAGGTACATAACGGTGTAGAAAGCGATCCAGTTAAACATTATTGAGGAGATAACTTCGTGAACACCTCTAAGAACTTTCAGTAGTGCTGGTCCCAGAGCCCACAGCATCCCGAGGGTTGCTGACCCTAGCAACGCTAGCGGCATGCTGGCAAAGCCGAGGGATGGGGCAAGCCTTGGGAGTAAGCCCCCGAATATTACGGCACCAACAGCACCCATGTACGCCTGACCCTCGGTTCCTATGTTGAAGAGTCCGGCAGAGGCACAAACAGCGAATGCTGCCCCGGTTAGCATAAGTGGTGTAGCGTATGCTAAGCTGTCTAGAAAGACGGTGCGGGTTCCAAAGCCTCCATAGAAGAGCCAGTATAGAGCTTTTCCTGGGTCATACCCGTAGATGGCCATCAGGAAGGCCGACGCTGCTAGCCCGATTACTAAAGCTAGAGATGCCTCAGTGATCTTCCTAAGTACGTAAACAAGTGTGATCTTCAAACTCACTGAGAGCCCTAGAGAACTCTATGAAAGCACTTTTATACTCTAAGCTCAAGTGCTAATATACTCGAGCAATATAGACTAGTGGAGTAGCCCTTGTCGGTTAGGATGGTCAATATACATAAGGTATACTCTGACGGAACAGTCGCTTTAAGAGGCGTAAGCGTGGAGATTAAGGAAAGAGAGGTTCTCGGGCTTCTTGGAGAAAACGGTGCCGGTAAGACTACTCTAATGAAGATACTGTCAGGGTTCCTCAAGCCAACAGCCGGACACATATACTTAGGTGGTAAACACGTAAAGTTCGGTTCACCGAGGGATGCTTTAAGACAGGGTATAGCGATGGTTCACCAGGTGTTTACTCTGGTACCCAACCTCACGGCACTAGAAAATATAGTACTCGGTTACGAAAGCACTAGAGGCTTTTTCTCGCTTCTGCGACCGATAGACTATAGCGCACTCGCAACTAAAGTTGAAGAGCTATGCTCTAAGCTTGGACTACATGTCCCATTAAATGTGCCAGTAGAAAAGCTCTCGCTAGGGCTAAGGCAGAGAGTAGAGATCCTAAAGGCCCTGTATAAGGGGGCTAGAATCCTGATCCTTGATGAACCAACTACCTTTTTGACCCCAATAGAGGTCAGGGAACTACTAAGGTTTATAGAGGACTTTAGAGAGAGCGGTGGTTCTGTAGTATTCATAACACACAAGATAAAGGAAGCGCTTAAGGTAGCTGACAGAATTGTCGTACTTAGGAGAGGCGTTGTAACTGGTGAGATTCAGTCTTCAGAGGCTACACCGGAGCTTCTAGCAGAGCTTATGGTCGGTAAAGAGGTAAGTTTTGACGTGATCTTCAGAAGAGCTCCTGAGATTAAGAGTGTAGAGCCTGTGCTGAGAGTCGAAGATCTCTGGGTGTATGGAGACCTAGGTGTACCTGCGGTTAAGGGGGTCTCGTTCGAGGTTTACCCCGGTGAAATATTTGGGATAGCGGGAGTGGAGGGAAACGGGCAAGACGAGCTAGTTGAGGCAGTAACAGGACTTAGGAAAGTTTACTCTGGGAGGATAACTATTAATGGCATAAATATCGACAGGAGTAACCCACTGTTAGTATATAGAGCCGGTGCGTCCCATATTCCCGGTGATAGAGAGAGATTTGGTATAGTGCTAGAGTTCTCTATATCCGAGAACTCCCTAATAGGAAGGCAGTGGGAGCAGCTGTTCTCTGGGTCGTTGGGTATCCGCTGGAGGAGAGTTAGACAATACGCGGAGGAGATAGTCAGGAAGTTCAACGTAGTAGTACCAAGTATCTCGGCTCCGGCTAGAGCTCTAAGTGGTGGCAATAGACAGAGACTCCTAGTTGGCCGAGAGTTGACGCGAAACTCTAAGCTCATAGTAGCAGTTCACCCGACTAAGGGCCTAGACATCTCGTCAACTGCTTATGTTAGAGAACTACTAGCTAAAGCTAGAGAGGAGGGGAGAGCGGTTTTACTTGTTTCAGCAGACTTAGAGGAAATACTCCAGTTGAGTGATAGAATAGCTGTTATGTACGAGGGAAAGTTTTTAGCTGTGGGAAAAGCTGAGGACATGACGCCAGAAGAAATTGGGATGCTTATGGGAGGCATCATTCCTGAGAGATTAAGGTCCAATCGCGCTATACGCTAGTGAAATGAGAGTAGCGTTTTGGTGCGCTAGGTTTTTAAGGGTTCTGTAGGGTTTGCGTATTTGTAACGGTGTCTAAGGTGAGTGTGGGTGGTGATGCTTTGAGCCACCCAGGGATCGAGCTAGATGCGAGCTCCGTGCCGCTGGGCTCAGGCGGTGCCCACGAATTCCGCGTGGAGTGACTGGTAGCCACACTGAAATTGAGTAGGAAGCACGACCAACCCTAGGAAAACCTACAGAAACCTAGGACTGGAAACGGTCTAGCAGGATGTAGGATGCTAAGGGCGCCATGAGCACCCTAGAGCCCGAGGAGAATTCGGCGTGATGCGGAAAAGAGATTGGACGATAATATCGACTAATACGAACCTATACCAGAGCTAAACTCCTCAATAGTGAAGTGGGAGTTATGTGTTGTGTGGATGCGATGACTATAAATACTCGCTCCTGCTGGGAGCAGTCGGTTCTTATGTTCGATGCGAAGCTAGCTATGTTCGAGCTTATTAATGCTATAGTCCTTCACTAAGTGGAGTGTGGGAGAGAGATTGGGGGAAGCTGCCGATGTTAGACTATTGTGGAGCAATCTTTACAAAGTAAGGACTATCTTTGCTTCGTATTATGACGTAAGCGAAAATTATAGGTCTTACAGGCTTCTCTCTATTCTTGCTAAGTATGCGTCAGACATATATGAACTCATGCTTGATTCGCAAGAAAGGAACTCCGGTTTAGCCTTAAGGATCGAATACAACAAGAAGCTAAGTCCTGGAGTCTTAGCGCACGCAAATCTCTTAATGGCGATGAATATAGTGGCTGAGCTCGTAGACAGTGTTAGCCAGACTGGTGAGTTTGCTGCGGTTCTAGTAGCAACATATAAATCGTTTAACCCAGAGAGCTTAGTATCATGCTCACTCACGTTCAGTCGAAATATGCCGATGAATGTAAACGCCAAGCCTATGGCAATAGTGGTAACCGGTGGTTACGTACATAACACCCGAAAAGCTATTGGAACTTTAAAAACGTTCGTCAAGGAAGCTCAGAGGTCGCTCGAGGAGTTAGTCAACGCGTATAGAAGGGACTATATCGATGTAGTTAAAAGCCTAGGGTTTCTTGGATATAAACCCATAGCGCTCATAGCCATCCAAAATAAGGCTGTAAGTGTTGAAGAGATTAGGGCCGTTGTTAGTGATGGTAACGAGTATCGTGAGGTTAAAATCCCGGTTAGGAGTCCTGAATGGTCTCTAGAGGACTTACCACCAAGGATTATAGATGAGCTAAAGCTAGTTGTAGTCAATCCGTTTAAGAGTGGTCTTCCGTTTGCTGCTAAGGGAGCGTTCATCACGGGTCCTCCAGGTGTCGGGAAGTCTGTGATGGCAGAAGCCTTAGCTAATGCTCTAGGTCTAAGAGTCGTTGAGCTTAAGCCGTTTACTTATAGGTCTATGTGGTATGGCGCTACTGAAAAGATGTTGAACGCTATACTAAACCAGGTTTACAAAAGAAGGAAGGAGGTGGCCATAGTAATAGATGACGCAGAGTTTCTTTCGTCTAGGAAGTACACTATACATGAAGCTCACTTAAGTGAGTTATCAACTATACTCTACCATTTACAGAAAGTGGATAGACCCTTCACTATACTCACGGGCAACAACCCGGACCTCTTAGACCCTGCTCTACTCAGACCCGGTAGAGTAGATGTGACCATAGTTGTTGGTTACCCAGATAGAGACATGAGAAGAAAGGCAGCACTAAGGAACATAAGCAAGTACAAGATCAAGCTAGCGAGTGATAAAGTAGTTGACTACTTAGTGAGTAATACTAGCTGGTACTCACTAGCAGAACTCGACGCTCTGATAAGGTTAGCAGCAAGTAAAGGGTCAGGTCTCGTAGGACTAGAAGAGGTGGACTGGGCTAGAAAGAGAATAGTGGTTTCACCTTCAGAGAGGCGGAGCATACAGGACTACTTGAAGTGGTGGTCGACTAAGGTTCAGGGAATTACTATTACGTACATTCCTTCGGAGTCTGAGATTAGTTAAGGTGCGGATTCGTTGGTTGACCTCGCATTCGACTTTTCAACTAGGTTATCTGAGATTGCGACTATTGCCGTTTCTATATTCGCCATCATGGATCCTCCAGCAGCTATTCCTACTCTTATCTCCTACATAGGAGGGAGTCTCAACACGGAGGATTCTAACTTAGAGGATATTGTTGTTAGAATCGTCAATAAAGCCGCTGTGGCAATTCTACTGCTTTTAGCTCTATTCTCTCTGGTCGGGGAGTATATTCTGAGAATATTTAACATCAGTCTAGAGTCCCTGAGAATAGCTGGAGGATTGCTACTAACAGTCATAGCTATAGACATGCTTTTAGCAAAAGAGAAAGTTGAGGAAGTGAGGAGAGGGGATTTCGCTGTAGTACCTATAGCGACACCCTTAATAGTAGGTCCCGGGACTATGAGTACGTTAATAGTTTACTCTAGAGTTTACGGTCCAGTACCCACCCTTCTTGGAGCCGTCATAGCATTCGCTCTAACCTATCTAGTGTTAAGGTATTCGTATAGAGCGTTTAAATACCTCGGTAAATCAGTGCTCCAAGGTTTAGGAAAGTTCATGTCTATAATCATAGCCTCGATAGCTATTGAACTAATCCTAAGCGGTTTA
>Ga0105162_1000366_pt1 | contig 30019 bp, 29 predicted proteins | sample JNZ201metaG_FD_81532 | JGI IMG/M metagenome (GOLD analysis project Ga0105162, IMG submission 81532) | Hot spring microbial communities from Jinze hot spring, China to study Microbial Dark Matter (Phase II) - JNZ 20120812A | ecosystem: Environmental > Aquatic > Thermal springs > Hot (42-90C) >...
ACAATCTGAATCACCAATTTATCTGGAAAAAGATTTTTTATCTCTGCGTAGTATGAAAGCAACCTCAAAGGAAATTCCTTTGTCAATCTGGTCTGAAACTCAAAGTTTATGACCGTATCTAAATCTTTGTATTTGCCTGAAAACAGCTTATCAACTCTTTTTTGTCTCACATGTTGAAGTTCAACATTTTCAACTTTTTCAATCTTTATATCTTCTATTCCGCATATTTTGAGAATCTTATCTTCTACACCTGAAAACAAATCTTTGAGTGTTATATCAAACTTTCCCATGATAAATAATTTCAGAGCTCAAAAAAGTTTTTCCAAAGATATTTTAAACTGTAAATTTACTTTTTCAGGTATATTTGAAGGAAGCTTTATACCATCTGCAAAGTTTTTTCAGTTCACAAATCTGGCAATCTGGGTTTTTAGCGTGACAAACTTTTTTTCCATGCCTTATAAGAGCAAAAGAAAACTTGGTCTGGACCTCCTCCGGCACAATTTCTTTTAGCTTGAACTCAATCTCCTCGGGAGAAAGTCCTTCATCTACTAAACCTAACCTTTGAGATACTCTCATCAAATGCGTATCAACAATTATCGCCGGCTTTCCGTATGCTCCGCCAACAACCATATTAGCGGTCTTTCTTCCTATACCTTTTATTTTCACAAGCTCATCAACAGAATCAGGAACTTTTCCCTGATACTTTTCAATTATCTCCTTTGACACATTTATTACCGTTTGGGATTTTTTATACCAGAAGTTTATTTTTGACACATAATCTTTAAGGTCTTCTGGTTTCAGATTAGCGAAATCCTCAGGAGATTTATATTTTTGAAATAACTTCTCTGTTGCTGAATTCACAACTTCATCTTTCGCCTGAGCTGCAAAAATAGCAGAAACAAGAAGTTCAAAAGGACTTGAAAATTTGAGGTCTAATCTCTCATCGGGATAAATTTCCAAAATTTTATCAATAATTTTTTTCTTCTCATCAGGAGATTCTAATTCTGAATACTCATAATGTTTTTCTTCCTTCAACAATCTCTTCTTTGAACCTCCTTTCTTTTTAGCAGAAGATCTTGCTTTTTTTCTTTTTTGACTTTCTGATTTTCTCTTCAAGTTTTCAGATTTCTTTTTTGAATATTTTGATCTCCCCGGCATAAATTTCTGACCAGCTCTTTTACTCTGGTAAGTTTTAAATAGCTTTTTCTATCTCATCAAGCGCACTCGGATTTTCAAGAGAAGATATATCTCCCAAAGGTTTTCCAAGATACTTTGCTCTTATCAACCTTCTCATTATTTTAGCGTTCCTCGTTTTGGGAAGAGCACTGACGAATTTCACATCTTTTGGAGCTATGGCTTTACCAAGCTTTTGTGCAACGATATTTTTTATTTCTTCTTTGAGTTTCTCTGAGGGTTCTACTCCTGGCTTCAGAACCGCAAAAACGACCGGTACTTCTCCCTTCACCTCATCAGGAACACCTATTGCTGCACACTCAACAACCTTACCGCTTTCTATAACAGCAGTTTCTATTTCGGCAGGACCTACTCTTTTGCCGGCGACTTTGAGCGTGTCATCGCTTCTACCGTGGAGAAACCAAAAGCCATCTTCATCTTGCGAAGCAAAATCACCATGATACCACACTCCTTGAAATGTTGACCAGTATGCATCTTTGTATCTTTGAGGGTCTTTCCAAAGCCCGCGAGTCATACCAGGCCAGGGTTTCTTACACACAAGCTCTCCGACCTCTCCCCTTTTTACAGGTTTGCCATCACTTCCAAATATATCTATATCCATACCAAGAGCTGGACCAACAAGGCTCATCGGCTTGATTTTATCTATGGGATGCGGAGAGAGGAAACACGCAGCGACCTCTGTACCACCAGAAAGGTTTATTATTGGAATTTTCCCTTTCCCAACCTTTTCAAAAACCCACATATATGGTGCGTAGTTCATCGGCTCACCCGTAGAACCTATATATTTGAGAGAGCTTGTATCATGTTTCAAAACCTCTTCATCTTTGAACTTCATCAGAGCCCTGACGAATGTTGGGGAAAGTCCAAGTGAAGTTATCTTATGTTTTTCTATCATCTCAAAGACACGTGAAGGATACGGATAATCGGGAGCTCCGTCGTATAAGAACACCGCAGCACCATTCGCAAGAGCGGAGACAAACTCCCACGGTCCCATTATCCACCCTATATCTGTTATCCAGAACATTATATCGCCTGGTTTGAGGTCCATCTGGAAAGCTCCTTCTTCTGCTATTTTCACGAGAAAACCACCATGAACATGAACAGCTCCCTTCGGCTTACCCGTAGTTCCAGAAGTATAAATTATCATAAAAGGATGCTCAGAATCAACCTCCTCAGGTTCCGCATAACCATCAGATATAACATCAGAAGCGAAAACATCTCTTTGGGTTCTTGGAATTTTCTCATCTGTATATCTGAAAACGAGAACTTTCTCACAAGATTGGACATCTTTCACCGACTCATCTGCGACCTCCTTCATGTTTATAAATTTTCCTCTTCTTTTTGTTCCGTCTGCGGTAATAAGGAGTTTTGCCTCTGCATCTTGCAACCTTATTTTAACTGCCTCTGGACCATAGCCAGAAAACATGGGAACAACGATAGCTCCTATATGAGCTATGGCGAGGAACGATGCAAGTGCCTCGGGAGTCATAGGCATAAAAAGTCCAACCCTATCTCCTTTTTCTACTCCAAGCTTTTTGAGAGCGGACGCGATCTTCGAGACAAGGGCTCGTAGTTCTCCGAAAGTAAGTTTTCTCACTTTTCCCTCTTCGTTCTCCCAAATTACCGCAAGCAGATTTTCATCGTATTTCAGACAGTTTTCCGAGAGATTTATTTTTCCGTCAACGAACCACTTTGCCCATTCTATACCCTGAGATACATCTAAAATCTTTGTGTATTTTTTTCTCCATCTTATACCTAAGAACTTTTCAACTTCTCCCCAGAAACGCTCTATATCCTCCTGAGATTTTTTTCTCAGGTCCCATATATCTTTTGCTCCGAATTTAGACATAAACTCCGCAACCCGCGACTTGAGATAATGACCGTATGGCTCCCAGATTATAGGCAATTTCTCCTCCATAATGTAAAATTTATTAACTCCTGAACATTTGTTCAAATTCAGAAAAAAGCAAAAATTAAAACTTGACAAAAGATATGAGATTGATATATTTTTCGTCTTTCCCTCTTACGACATTGAAATATTTCTCTTGTATCATACGCGTTATTTTGAAATCACCATTTCCTATTTTTCGCCCGTCTATTTCTCTTATCGGAGTTATCTCAGCCGCTGTTCCCGTAAGAAATGCCTCATCTGCAACATACAACTCGTCTCTTGTTATATCCCTTTCCACACAATCTATCTGAAACTCTTTGAGAAACATCATGACCACTCTTCTTGTTATACCAGGCAGTATAGATTTCGGAGGAGGAGTAAAAACTCGCGAATCCTTCACAACAAATATGTTTTCTCCAGCTCCTTCTGAAACAAATCCGTTTGAATCAAGCAAAATTGCTTCATCGTACCCGAGTTCTTTTGCTTCTTTTTTCGCAAGTATTGAATTTACATAGTATCCACAGACCTTAGCTTTTGCCATAGATGAATTAACATAATGTCTCTGGAAAGAAGATATTTTGGCTCTTATGCCGTTTTTCAATCCTTCCTCACCAAGATATGTTCCCCATGGCCACACGGCTATTGCAACATGAACAGGATTTGTATAAGCATAAAGCCCCATATCTCCATCACCTATGAAAACTATCGGTCTTATATATCCTGACCTTACTGAATTGATTCTGACCGTCTCAACAATTGCGTTCTCTAATTCCTTCTGGTCAAAAGGTATTTCTATACCAACTATCTTTGCAGATTCAAACAACCTTTGCACATGCCAAGAAAGACAAAATATTCCCGATAAATTCTTTTCACAATCATATACTCTTATTCCTTCAAAAACCCCAAGCCCGTAGTGAAGTGTATGAGTTAGAACATGTACTTTTGCATCTTCCCACTTGACAAATTTACCATCAAACCAGATGTACTCGGTCTTCTCCACTTTCTCCTCCTATCAAAAGAAAACAAAATAAAAATTATAAAGTAGAAACAGAGAGAAAAAATAAAAATCAAAAAATAAATCAAATGAAAAAAGAAAAGAAAAAAGCATGCTTTAATGCTAAAAGATTTTTTCAGTATCAGTAATACTTCTCTTCTTTTATTCTGTTCTCCGGGAACTTTGCTCTTTTCAGTATATCTTTCACATTTTTTATCATATCAGGATTACCACAGGCATATCCTGTTGTGTCCTCAAAAGTGAAACCATAATTATCTGCATATTTTCTCACAAGTTCATCAACTCTGCCTGTCTCTCCCTTCCAATTTGGATCCTCCCAAGGTCTTGAAACCGTAGGGACATATATAAGCCAATCAACCTTTTCTGAAAGCTCTCTGAGTTCATCTTTATATATTCCAAGCTCCCACGACCTTGAGCCACCATGAAGCACAAGGAACTTATTCGGCTCCTTTAATTTGCCCATCTCAAGCTCGTATTTTTGCGTCCTTATCATGCTCAAAAAAGGAGCAAGACCGGTGACAGTGCAGACCATAAGATGCTTTTTTGTTTCCGGGTTCAGAGTGAACTTACCAACTATTCTTGGTCTGAGCCATATCTTATCTCCAACTTTCATCTTCCATATTCTCGGGGTCAATTTTCCGTGAGGGACAAGCTCTATGTAGAACTCAAGGAAGTCCTCATATATAGATGAGACGATTGAGTACGGACGCCATATTATTTTCCCGTCTTCTCCTTCAAGTCCAAGTGTAGCGTACTGACCTGGAACAAATTTTGGTCTTTCAGCATCAAGAACTCTGAATTTGAACATACCGAGGTCTTCCGAAAAATCAATTCTTTCTATAAGCTCCGCTTTCAGAAAGTCAGGCATACGAAAATTTTTCTGCAATATAATTTCATTTCTCTTATTTCAATTTTTTTATCTGTTGATCAAAAAATCTTCAAACTATTGAAATATTGAATAAAATTACTGTTGAAGATTAAAATTTTTTAGGTTATGGGAGCTAAGGAGTTTGAGAGACCTTTTTCCATGAGAGGATTGACAACGAAGTTGAAGACGCCACACGGTTCAATGTTCATCACCATAAACTTCTGGGAAGGTCAGATAAAAGAGGTTTTTGTCGTTGTATCAAAACCCGGTTCAGAAGTAAGAGCTTGTGCTGAAGCACTTGGAAGAGTTATATCACTTGCGCTCCAAAAAGGAGTCCCAGCAGAAGATATAGCAGAAACACTTGAGAACATAAAAACAGAAGAGGTCGTGTGGAACAAATCACAAGACGGAAAAAGTTTCACCGTATCATCTATACCAGACGCAATAGCAAAAGCAATAAGGTTCTGCTTATCTCTAAAACATTCCCCAGATACTCTGCTACACCCCTCAAAACCCCAAAAAGAAAACGAGAAAAAAAATAATAGCAAAAACAAATCAGATAAAGAAGTTCAATCTGAGGCAGAAAAAGAGAATAACCCTCAGAATAAAAAAGCAAAATTTTCAGGAGAACTTGGTATTTGTCCCGAGTGCCACTCTTCATCGGTCGTTTTTCAGGAAGGATGCTACACATGTATGAACTGCGGATATACAAAATGCTCATAAAAAACACCCTTTGCTCAAAAATTCGTCAGAAAAAAGAAAAACAAAAAAATAAGCTAAAACCTAAATAAAACCACAAGATAACTAAAAAATCTCTACTATACCATAATGAAAACAAAGGGAAATTTTTTTAGATTCATACTTTTACTCTTTTTCGTTGCATTTCCATCACAGTATATATCAAGTAGCACAGAGCAAAAAGAAATATGGCAGAAAATACTTATAAAAGATAACATCATAGGATACTCAGTAGTAAGAAAAAAGGGAGAACTCGTAGAAGAAAGAATAAACATGAAACTAAAAGCCATGGGAGTTCAGCGTGAAGTAAAAACATATCTCAACTGGATATCAAAACAAGATCACTCGTTCAGAGAACTCTATTTTGAGATGGAAAGCGAAGGAAATAAAATAAGTATATCCGCAAAGGTCTCTGAAGGAAAACTCAAAATATCATCGGGAAAAAGTTTTCAGGAGATACCAATACCGCAGAACAAACTCTGGACCGGCTCATCTTTTATCTTCATAATAGAAAACATGATATTAAAAGGAGAAAAAATAATCAACATATCAATCCCATACTTTGACCCATCTGTTCTGAGGGAAGATGAAATGAAAATAAACTTCGAAAGAGAATTGGGGAATTTTTTTGTATTCCGCAAAACCTTTGCTGGAATCTCTTCTTTCATATACTTTGACAAAACAGGAAAATTCATAAAAGAAGAAGGTCCTATGGGAATAGTATCTTACACATCAGAAAAAGATGATGTATTAAAAGCGCTTGAAAAATCTAAAAAAGATATAGATATAATTTTTTCAACCTCTGTCGCAGTTGAAGGAAATTTATTCCCAGAATCATCAATGAGAAACAAATTAAAAAGAGTACTGCTTCTTATAAGTGGGGTAAAAGAAGTACCATCTTTCCCTCCAAGGCAAATTTCAAAAGAAACAAAAGAAGGATTCCTTGTTGAGATATTAAAAGACGCAAAGCTAAAAGATGGAGATGAAATATCAAAGTATCTTTCTTCTGAAATTCTTATAGAATCTGATTCGCCTGAGATAAAAAAGATAGCTATGCAGATAAAGTCGTCAGCAAACTCAAAAAGCGCAAGAGATTTGATGAAAGCTGTATCTGATTGGGTTTACAAAAATTTGGAAAAAACTTCGGTTCTGAGCATGCCATCCGCCTTACAGGTTCTCAAAGAAAAAAAAGGTGATTGCAACGAACACTCTATACTTACTGTTGCCATACTCAGAGCACTTAATATACCTTCACGCGTGGTCTTCGGATTAATTTACGACTCACAGAAATTCTACTACCACGCATGGGTTGAAGCATTTGATGGAAAAGAATGGGTAGAATTCGACCCTACATGGGGATTGTTCCCGGCAGATATACTCAGAATAAGAATAGGTACAGGAAATGTCTCCGAATGGGTGAAAGTTCTTGAATATGTTGGAAAAGTGAGAATCAAATTCATAAAATGGGAATAAAATAAGTCAAAAAGAAAAAGAAAAATTATGCCTTTTTTGGCAAGATTATTTGTGAAAACATCTTTCGTTTTCCTTGTAATTGGACTCTTCCTTATGATACTCTCAAACAAATTTCCTTCTCTATTCCCTGTATCAATCCACTCAATAACTCTCGGTTGGATAACCAACATGATATTTGGTGTTAGCTTCTGGATGTTCCCAAGAGTAAGCAGAGAAAATCTCTATGGCAATACAAAAATTGTCTTTTTATCATTCGCTCTTTTGAACGCCGGAAATTTCATAAGAATAATATCTGAACCGTTCATCTATAAAGAGGTATTGAAATATCTTTTCATTCTCTCGCTAATTTTACAGTTTTTCGCATGTCTCACATTCTCTATTTATATTTGGAAAAGAATAAAGTGATGAAAAAGCAATAGTAAGATTAATTTTTCTATCAAGAAAAAAATTCTATGATTGATTTAGAGAAAATAGGAAAGTTCTCAGATATTCCCGAAGTATCAGAAGATTGGAAAAAAGTAATAGAGAGAATAAGAGAAAGAGAAAGAGTTCTGGTTTTGGGAGAGACAGATTCAGGTAAGACGAGCTTCTGTATCGCAGTTGAAAAACTTAAAAAGAATGTGGCAACAGTAGACCTTGACCCGGGACAGCAGAGATTTTTCATCCCAGGATGTGTCTCTCTAAAACTCAAAGGTAAAATTTTCAAATTTTTCATAGGTTCAACAACTCCCAGATTTTCAGAGTGGATGATTCTACTTGCTATCTCAACATTCTTACAAAAACTAAAAGGACACAAAGGTCCTATCATATTTGATATGCCGGGATACATAAAAGAAGATAGAGCATTAATGCTGATCCTTGCAAAAATAAAACTTATAAAACCTCACAAAATAATAATCTTCAAAAGCCCTGAAACAGAAAGAATAAAAAATTTCTCCGCAAAATTTTCTGAAATAATAGAGATAAATCCAAACGAGAAAACAAGAAAAATAAGTCCAGAAGAAAGAGCAAGAATAAGAGAAGAAAAAATAAAGCTTTATTTCAGTCAATACAAGAAAATAAGCGTTCCAAAAACCAAGATAATAAATCTATCTTATTATAACGAGAATTTTCAGGATTTTCTTGGCTTTTTCAGAAATTGGCTGACAGAATTTATTGGGGTCGTTCTTCAAGAAGATCAAGATAATCTACTGGTCGCAGTTCCGCAAAATTTCAAAGACAAAAAGTGGGATTTTATCTTAAAAAGCCCGATGAAAATTAAAATTGATTTTGATGGACAGGAAAGACGGAATTGAAAAGACCGAAAAACTACTTGAAGGAAAGGCAATAGTGGTAACAGGTGGCGGAGGCGGAATAGGTTCTGAGGTCTCTTTATACCTTGCGAAACTCGGAGCAAAGGTTCTCGTGAGCGACCCCGGTACAGACATAGAAGGAAAAGGAAGAAACCCAACCGTTGCAGAAAGCGTAGTTGAGAAAATAAGGGAAGAAGGAGGAATAGCTTATCCGAACTACGATAGTATAACATCAGAAGAAGGAGCAAAAAAAATCGTGGAAAATGCTATTGATTTGTTTGGTAAAATAGACGGACTTGTAAATTGTGCAGGAAACATAAAAGATGCTTTCACACTTGATATGACTCTGCAGGATTTTGAAAATGTTCTAAGAGTAAATCTCATAGGTGCGTTCTTGATAGGCAGAGAGTGTCTTCGCGTGATGGTTGAAAAAGGTATAAGTGGAAGTATAATAAACATGACATCTGTCGCAGGAATACTTGGTAATTGGGGACAGGCAAATTTCGCATCGGCAAAAGCAGGACTCATAGGTTTGACGAAAACCTGGGCTATTGAATTTGCAAAGTATGGTATAAGAGTAAATCTCATCGCACCGACTGTCAAGACGCGCCTTACAAAAACTATACCGTTCTTCAAATCAGAAGAAGAAGATATGCTTCACCCAAAGCATATCGCTCCCGTTGTTGCCTTCCTGCTTTCAGACCTCTCAAGAGAAATAAACGGAGCTTTAATAGCAGTGTACGGAACAAAACTTTTCTCCTTCCATATAGTCCAGACAGAAGGAGTAATGAAAAAAGGCATGTGGAACCCATACGAAATCAAAGAAAAATTAAAAACAATATTTGAGTAAGATAAGTGGCTATGGAAGATAACAATATAAAGACATATCATAAATTGATATTTGGAGATAGCGAAAATATGAAAGAATTACCAGACGGTAGCATACACCTTGTAGTTACAAGCCCGCCATACTTTAATGCTCCTTTCGATTATCCAGACCTATTTGAAAGCTATGAAAAATATCTTGACAAAATGACAAGAATCGCAAGAGAAATAAAAAGGGTATTAGCGAAGGGAAGAATTATATGCATCGTCTGTGATGATATACTAATAGACGGCAGGAAGTATCCAATCGTAGCAGACCTTACAAAAATTTATATCAAAGAGGGATTTATATATCGTGATAAAATCATTTGGATAAAACCAGAGGGTTATATTCGTATAAGCAGGAGAAGCGGAGTTATTCTGCAACATCCCTTCCCCATGTATTTTTACCCCGATAACATACAGGAGACGATATTAATTTTTCAGAACGGCAAATTTGATTATAAGAGCATCTCAGAAAAAGCAAAAGAACAATCAAAAATAGATATTTCAGAATACCAAAGAAAAAAGTGGTATCTAAATGTCTGGAATATTGTTAATGTTCTACCTTCAAAAAATCGGATAGAAAATGGAATAGCAGCATTCCCAGAAGAAATACCATATAGACTTATAAAGCTTTTCTCGTATGTTGGTGAAACAGTTCTTGACCCGTTTATGGGGTCAGGTACAACAAACAAAGTAGCCGCAATGTTAAAAAGAAACAGTGTGGGATATGAAATTGATGTGGATTTGCTCGAAGTTGTTAAAGAAAAAATGAAATTAAAGTATGCAAGAATACTAAAAGATTACGAAGTTGGAATCATCGTCAGAGATGACGCTAAACATCTCAGAAATCAACTGCAAAACAAAGTTAATAATCAAAAATCAGCAATAAAAAACGCCAAAAGAAATCCAAGTTAGCATCTCTGATAAGGAAAAAGAAGAGCTTCTTTCGATTTTAGAAGAACAAGGCAAAACTAAATGGCTTGAAAGATGGAAAAGTCATATCTCCTTCCCAAAGAATTTAAACCCACTTTCAAAAGACAAAGATGAGCAAGAAAGAGTTCTCAGATATCTATTGAACCTTATAAAATTTTAGAACAGAATTGCTTGAAGTTTTCAAAAGTTTAGCAGGCAAAAAATTTCGAACAGCCATCCCGTTCTTGAAGCTGGATGGGTAGGAAGTGATCCAAAAGCTTGCAGAATGCTTGTAAATTGGATTATCTTTCTTTTTAATGAGATATGGAAAACAGAAATATCAAAAATGGAAGATACTTTAATGATAGTTGATGGGCATGTCGCCAAAGTGTTTTGTAGAGCAGGATTGATAGATAAAGTTCTTTATGAAAAGGAAAGACCATATATTATCCAAGCAAGTAAAATGAGAAATGAGATTGAAAAAATTGTAGCCCAATTTGGGAAAATTCCTTTTTATGTTGATAATGGTGCATTTTATATCTTTGAAGACGACTTCTGCACAGATTTAAACCCCAAATGCGAGAGTTGTCCAATAAATAGAATATGCAAGAAGTATACAAAGTGGACAGCATATCAGAAGATCGAGAAAAAGAAAAAAACTACAAAGCAACTCTGAAAATCAAATATCAAAATTATTCACAAAGCAAATATTACTCCCTCTTTTTTGAGTTCGTCTATCTCTTTATCTTCAAGCGAAAGCTCTCTTTTCAAAATCTCTCTTGTATGCTCTCCGAGTTCTGGCGCAGGATTTCTTACCTTTTTCATAAAGCCAAGCTTTAGAAGTTTGAAACCCTTCCCCTCTCCGCCCATATCTATCTCGTAAAATATGTTCCTTTGCTTTATGTGTGGATCCTCCACCATCTCATCATAACCTCTTACAAACTCATAAGGTATATCGTATTTTGAGAATGCTTCTTCTATCTCAGAAGATGTCATAGATGCGATCTTATCTTTGAGCTTTTTGTATGCCGGATTTTCCTTTTCATCTGGCTTGGTCATAGCATCAGACGGAAGAAGGTCTAACCCAAGAGCTTTTACGACATTTTCCCAGAACTTGGGTTCAAGAGCTCCTAAACTCAGCCATTTTCCATCCCTCGTTCTATATATGTTATAGCAAATTACTCCCCCTGTCAGGATTTCTCCAAACGGCTTGGGTTGAATTCCAGTAGCGAAAAACTTGCTCAAACTCTCAACGGCAAAAAACAAAGATGTCTCAACCATACTTATATCAATAAATTTCGCAGAAAAATTCTCTTTATATCTCTCCCTCTCAAAAAGAGCATGCAAAATCGCAATAACTGCAAAAAGAGATGAAGAAATATCTGCAATCTGAACCTGTGGAATAACCGCAATCCCCTTTTCATCTGAAATGAACATCCTCTCTATACCAGAAAAAGAAATGTAGTTCAGGTCGTGTCCCGATTTAAAAGCTAAATTACCTGTCTGACCATAACCTGTTATTGAACAATATATTATCTTTTTGTTCAAAATCTTCACCGAGTCAAAATCAAGACCAAATTTCTTCATAACACCCGGTCTGAATCCCTCCACTATAACATCAACCTTTTTGGCAAGTTCAAGAGCTATTTGTTTCCCTTTTTCTGTTTTCAGGTTTATTGAGACAGATTTTTTTCCCGCGTTGAGAAAAGAAAAAACAGCGCTCTTTCCATCAACAAAAGGTGGAGAATAACGAGTAAAATCACTTCCTCCCGTATCTTCTATCTTTATGACCTCTGCACCAAGATGAGCAAGAATGTATGTAGCAAGAGGACCCGGAAGGAGCCGTGTGAAATCAAGAACTTTTATTCCATCCATATCTGTATATTATAGATTTTCAGAATTTTGAATAAGATTTTACAGTGCGAAAGAATATTAAAAATTAAATCTTATGCCTCTGCCTTTGAGGAGTATAACGAAAAGGTTTTCAAGTAAAATTTTTGTTTTCCAGATTCTTTCTGCTCTTATTCTTTTGTATATCTGGAAAAAAGCGACCGCTCTTTTTCTTTCCTTCCCCAAAAATGCAGAAATATCCTTCTCGGTAAACGAAGAAAATTATGTATACTTCGGAACAATAAAAAATATATTCCCTCTCTGCATATCTTTATCTATCATACCTCTTTCAATATCTTTAATTCTTTCTTTCAGAGAAAAAATCATATCCCGAATGATAAAAAAATATTCTGAAAAAATAGGTCAAGAATACAAAGAGAAATCTGAAGAGATACTCAAAAGGTCAGAAAAAATAGTCAAAAGAATTTTTGTTTTAATAGCTATTACAAACTTACTTATTTCGCTCTATATGCTCGTCGTAGCAGAAGGAATTTTCTTCGCAATAAAAGAAGGGTTCTTATCAACATGGTTTATTCCGTTTTTTATCCTAACTCCCATTCTCATAGCAGTATTTTTCATCATAAAATCACTTCTTATAATCTTCAAGGGAAGTAATGGTTCTTGAAAATACCTGAAAGAGAGCCGATGTAAGTATCCAAAGTTTAAATATTCGGTCAAGAATCTGCGAAAATTACCTTCAAGTTTAAAGCAAAGTAAAACGGGGTAAAAACTCAAAATTTGAAAATAAACAAAAAAGCAAGAAAATAGCTAATTTATGAAGAATAAAGTGATAAAGGTTTTCATAGGTGAGAACTCAGGTTTTTGCTTCGGAGTCAAAAGAGCAGTAGATAAAATAGTAGAACTAACAGATAAAAAAGAAAAAGTTTATTCTCTTGGCTATGTGATACATAACCCTCAGGCAATTGAGAAAATCAAGCAAAAAGGAGCTGAAATAATAGAAAACCCAGAAGATATACTCAAATTATCAGATCCAAACAGCAAATCCAAAAACGGAATAGCTCCAATAGATGGAAAAGTAGTTATAAGAACACACGGAGTGAAAAAAGAGATAACTGAAACCCTCAAAAAAAATAAAGTTGATTTCTTCGACGCAACCTGTCCATTTGTCACAAGGTCTCAAAGAATAGTTGAGAAACTATCTGATCAAGGATACGGAATAGTTATTTTTGGAAATCCAGAACACCCAGAAATAGTAGGAGTTGTATCATACGCGAAAACGAAAAATGTGTTTGTGGTTCAAAAGCCAGAAGATGTTGATCTTATTCCTCCTATGAAAAAAATCGCTGTTGTCTCACAAACAACGCAAAAACTTGATGATTACATAGAAATTGTAAAAAAACTCATTGAAAAGGGATTTGAGATAAGGGTTTTCAACACTGTCTGCGAAGTGACAGTAGATGCTCAAAAAGAAGCATACGAAATAGCAAAAATGTCAGATGTCGTCATAGTCATAGGTGGGAAGATGAGTTCAAATACAGATAAGCTTTATAAGGTCTGCAAAAACATAACTTCTGCATATAAGATTGAAACAGCAGATGAAATAGACCCAAAATGGATTGAAGGTAAAAAAAATATCGGAATTGTTGCAGGAACCTCAACGCCCGACTGGATAATAAAAGATACAATAAAGAAAATTGAAGAAATAACAGGTGAAAAAGTCAAAATTCAAAAGGTAGGTAAGAAGAACAAATTCTCAGCAGAATCATTCGAATGGGAATAAAGAAATTCGAGCACCACAAGCAAAGAGAAAATTGAATTAAAATTATATTTCTCCAACCGGCTTGAACCCGGCTTTTTCAATCGCTTTGAAGACCTGCTGTATATCTACACCACTTTTCATCTTCACCTTGCATGTCCCAGCTTTGTAATCAGCTTTGACCTCAACAATACCGCTTATTTTTGATACCTCTTTCTCTATCGCTCTTGCACATTTTGAGCAGTCCATACCATCTACTTTTATTGTTTTTTCAACAAGTGATTCGGTCTGACTCATCAAGATCGCGGGAGACATGAACATAGGACCCGAAGCGGATTCTCTTTTGGTTTTACCCTCAAAACCGCAAGCTATCACTTTTTCTGCTGATATACCGAAAACAAAAACCAAAACCACAAAAAGAACTTTCGTCTTCATCTATAATCCACCTCCCTGATTTTATATATCTATTCAAGCTTAATAATTTTTCTTGAAATTTGTGAAAAAATTGAAAGATTTTCTTCACAACAAAAAACTCTTGACCCGAAATTAAAAAGATAAATCTTCGTCTTATTTCTACCTTTCGTAATTCTATATTTCGTAAAATTGAAATATTTTCTTCTCTTCGTTTAGAATATTGAAAATTATGGTAAAGAGAATAAAAAGTGGAATACCGGGATTTGATGAAATCATAGGCGGAGGAATACCCGAAAGAAGCGTCATACTCCTGAGCGGTATAGCAGGAACTGGCAAAACAACCTTTGCATTTCAATTCCTTCTGGAAGGTTTGAAATCAGATGAAAACGGAATATATGTCGCACTTGAAGAACACCCCTCTCAGGTGAGAAAAAATATTGAGGACTTCGGATGGAACGTGAGAGAATTTGAAGAAAAAAAGAAAATAGCATTTGTAGATGCTTTCACATCTGCCATAGGAAAAGTCAAAGAATATGAAAAATTCATAGTTCAAGATATTTCAGATATAAACGAGTTCACAGAAGTTCTGAAAAACGCCGTAAAAGATATATCAGCCAAAAGAGTTGTAGTAGATTCAATCTCAACACTTTTTACAATCAGGACAACAACACCAAGAAATATAATTTTACAGCTCAAAAGAACAATATATGCGTTGGGTTGCACAGCTATTTTTGTAAACCAATTGAACACAGCAGAAAGAGGTTTAGGTAGCTCAGGAATTGAACACCTCGCAGATGGTATAATAAAACTTGACTTATCTGAATCTAATGGAGAACTAAAACGCTCAATTTTGGTGTGGAAAATGAAAGGAACAGCACATTCTCTAAAAAGACACCCCTTTGAAATAACCTCAAAAGGAATAGTTGTATTCTCCGATAAAATAACAAATCTGTAAAAACTACCTATTTAACCCTGATAAAATCTTTCCGATTATCTAAAATTTACTTATATGCAGAGGAAGGTTTCTGTTCTTATTCCGACATATAAACGCCCCTATTTTCTGAAACAGGCACTTGAAAGCGCAATAAACCAGTCGCTAAAGCCCTATGAAATAGTAGTTTGTGATAATGACCCAACCCCGAACACAGAGACAGAAAAGATAGTCCTTGAACTCTCAAAAGAGTTCAGGGAGATAAAGTATTTCAAAAATCCAGAAAACATAGGAGCACTTGAAAACTACAAAAAACTTTTTCATCTTGCAGAAGGAGAGTTAATTCAGTTCTTGCCAGATGATGACTTGCTCGCCCCACATACTCTTGATGAACTCTCAAAACCTCTCTACGAAAACGAAGATATAAAAATATCTGCAGGGAAATGTGTTTTTTTAGATGAGAGCTTAAACGTCCTCCCTTCTATCCCTCATTACAATCTTTTTTACTCAAAATATAAAGACCTTTTCAAAAATAAAACCGCTGAAGGAAAAGAACTCATAAAAGAATCCTTAGTTCTCTTTTCCACCCTTATCGTTGGCTTCCCTATGTTCAGAAAAAAAGATGTTGATTTTGAACTCTTCAAACTTGATAACTTTGAAATAAAAACGAATATTGACTGGGTTATATATATGTTCCTCTTGAGAAAACCTAACTCAAAGGCATTTCTTTCAAATAAAATAACATATTTTTTGAGAGAACACGGAAACCAAGCACATTCCAAATATCCTATCCACGGAATCAAAGAGTATCTGATTTTTCTCTCTGACGAATTTTTGAAATTAGTAGATATAAGCATTAACAAAAAAGAATTATCTGAAGCCAAAGAAAGATTAATTTTCTTAATTACTGAAATTTTATCTTTATCTTTACTTGACACAAATCAAAGAAAAGAAGCTGAAAAAATTGTTCAGGACATAATAGATGAAGCAAAAAAAAATAGCAAAAACCTCATAATTCAAAATCTCTACGAAAGAGAAAAAAGAGAACCATTCTCAATAATAATAGTAACCTATAACTCCCAAAGAACAATATTAAATTGCCTCACCACAATCTTACAGAACTCAAAAGATGAAGATGAAATAATCATAATTGACAACAACTCAAAAGATAATACTCCTCAAATCATCCTTGACCTACAAAAAAAATTCAAAAATATCAAGGTTATATTAAATCAAAAAAATCTCGGTTTCGCAAAAGCCGTAAACCAAGCAATAAATCAAAGCAAAAACCAATTTTTAGTCATAATCAACCCTGCTACCTTCGTCCTCACCCCAGATTGGCTTGAAATCTTCTACAAAGAACTTAACAAAAATAATGTCGGAATAGTAGTACCTACCTCAGATGCAGTTTCGTACAGATTGGATCTTACAAGATTCACTAAAATTCCCTACATATTTCAAGACCCAGATGTAGTTTCATCATGGCTGAGGTATTTTTTTGACAACGAACGAGAAGAAATCCCCTTCTTCACAGGTTTCTGCTTCGCTACACGAAAAAAAATTTTTCAAGAGCTCGGATCGCTTGATGAAAACCTTATCCTCGGCATGGAAGATTTTGACTTTTCCATAAGATTAAGAGAACATGGTTACAAAATACTACTTCTTCCCTATGTTCTCGTGGGGCATATCTCCCATGTTTCCTTCAAATCAGACAAAGATAACGCTGAAAAACTCAATAAAATCTCAATCTGGAACTTCGCCAAAAAACTCATAAAAAAATACGGATACGGAAATGTCCCCACTCCAGATAAACTTATTGCAGAAGAAGAAAACCCATTAGTTTTTTTGTCTTTTAATCTCCACGGCAAATACAAATTCATGTTTGATTTCTCCGGAACAAAAAAAGAAAAAGATTTTTTCAGAAAAAAAGCAGTTGAGCTCCACTCAAAACCATACATCTCAATCATCACAGTATCTTATTTTTCTTCCGATGATATTGCGGAACTTTCTAAATCAATAGCAGAATCAAATTATCCAAACTTGCATTTTGTCGTTGTTGATAACTCCGAAGATGAAGCTGAATTCAAAAAACTCTCCGAAATCTTAAAAGAAACCTTCAAAAAAACACAAAAAAAGTTCTTCATCATCAAAAATGAAAATACAGGCTTTGCAGGTGGAACTAACAAAGGCATAAAGTTCTCAATTGAAAACCTAAAATCAAATTACATCTGGATTTTAAACCCGGACACAATCGTAGATATAAACACTCCTTTTGAACTCCTCAAAACTCTTCTTTATACCGAATCTCTTGCAGTAACATGTAAAATCAAGGATTTGAAAACTAAAAAGTGCTTATATGATGGATTGAAGTCATCAGAAACTCCTTTCGATGAGCAAGATATGGGAATCATTCCTGCAACTTTTCTATCAGGAGCAAATATACTCATAAAAAAAGAACTTATAGAAAAAATCGGATATTTCAGAGAAGATTTCTTCCTCTACTTCGAAGATAACGATTTTATGATGAGAATGAAAGAAAAAGAGATAAAGCTCTTATATACCCCATACACCTTCATTTATCACAAAGTTAAGGGAGGACTTCTGAGTAATCCCACAAAACTTTACTACTTCACAAGAAACTTCTTCTATTTTTTTGAAGAGACACAAAAAGAAAATTTCATTCCAGCTCTGCAGTACATAACAAGCACTCTCTTGCGGTATTACGAAGAACTACAAAACAAAATCCCAGAAAACATAATCCCAATAGTCATTGGTATTGAACATTATCTGCTTGGGAAAAAGGGAAAACAAAACTGGCAACTTGATATCTTTTACTACGGAGAAAGAATGGCAGAAAAATTACCAGAAAACCTCAAAAGAATCAACGGAATAAAAATAATGGAAAATTTCTATCAGCTCAAAAAAATTCTGACGGACAACCCAAAAGAAAAAAACGCTTTCTCAGAAATAATAAGATTAATCTACTTCGTAAAATTCTCCGAACTCTTCGGATTTTCAAACTATTACGATTTCAAAAACAGCTCCTCAATAAATTGAAAAAAATCTTGAATCATCAGCAAAAATAAAGCTTTATCATTATGAAGAAAGGTAAGGTTTTTATACTGGGAGGAGGACCAGGAGACCCATCTTTGATAACTCTGAAAGGTGTAGAAGTTCTCAAAAAAGCCGAAGTTGTGATATATGACCATCTGATACCAAAAGAACTACTTTTGTATGCAGAAAAATCTGAGAAAATATATGTGGGAAAAGAAGCAGGAAAACATACTCTTTCACAGGAGGAGATAAATAAACTCATGGTTGAGAAGGCAAAAGAAGGAAAAACAGTTGTCAGATTAAAAGGAGGAGACCCGTTTATATTCGGCAGAGGAGGAGAAGAATGCGAATTCTTGCAGAAAAACGGAGTTGATTTTGAAGTAATTCCCGGAATATCTTCATTCTACTCTGTTCCAGCTTATGCTGGAATACCGATAACTCACAGAGATTACAACTCATCTTTTGTTGTAGCAACTGGAAGTCCCGCGGAAGGGAATTTAAAACTTGATTTCTCTGCTATTTCAAGGTGTGGAACGATTGTTTTTCTTATGACAGTGAAATCACTTGAAGAAATCGTGAATAATCTTTTGAGATTTCTACCTCAGGAGACCCCATGTGCGATAATAGAAAATGGAGCAACACCATTACAAAGAACAATAAAATCAAAACTTTCAGATATAGTAAAAGGGGCAAGAGAAAATAAGATAAGACCTCCTGCCATATTTATTGTCGGAAAAAATGTAGAACTCAGAGAAAAGCTTAACTGGTACGAAAAGAAAAAATTATTCGGGAAAAAAATAGTTATAACAAGACCTTTAAATCAATCACTTGAATTCTCAAAACTGATATATGATAAAGGTGCCTTGCCTATTTTGTTTCCAACCATAAAAATATCTTCGTATGAAAAACACAAGAGAAAAATAAAAGATTTCGTAAGCTACATAGAAACTCAAAATCACGATGGGGAAACAATCGTTGTTTTTACAAGCCAAAACGGAGTCAGAATATTTTTCTCCCATCTTTTTGAGTTAGGAAAAGACGCGAGAATATTTTCTGGGAAAAAAATAGCAGTGGTCGGAGAGAAAACAGCAGAAGAAATAAAAAAATTCGGCATAATACCAGATATAATTCCCCAAAACTTCACAACATCAGAACTTTTAAAAATCCTCAAAGAAACCGAAGAGGAAAAGATATTTTTCATAAGAGCAGAAGGAGTTAAAAATATAGAAGATGAACTCATGAAAACAAGAAAAAGCGTGTTCAATGTTGAAATTTACTCAATAGAAAAAGAAAATCACACAGAAGAAGAAATAGAAGAAGTTCGCAAACTTTCACCAGATGTACTGACATTTACATCTTCTCTATCTTTTCTGTACTTTAAAGATTATTTTGATTCCGAATGGATATCGCAAAGAGTAATAGCTTGCATAGGAGAAGTTACAGCAAGAACAGTAGAAAAACACATCGGGAAAAAGCCCGAGATAATCTCACAAAAACAAACAGTAGAAAACCTCGTTCAAGAAATAGAAAAATACTTTTCAGAAGCAAAATTATAAAGAAGTTGCACAATTCAGCTACTTCTCATAGTAATATATGGATGGAGGTCTTCATAATACGCTTTCTTAATCTCTTCAAGAATTTTTTGGTTTTCTATTTTCTTTCCCGCAGCTTGAACCCACTCTGATATTTGAGATTCATCGGTAAAGTTAGGCAAAACAGTAGTAATAGATGGTTCGGTGAGGCAGAAAGCTATTGCTATCTGACCAAGTGTCATTCCGGAAATTTTTTCAGTAAGGTTCAGCTTCTGAACAACCGAATAAGCTCTCTTCATCCAGTCGGACTTCCTGAAACTTCTGTGGTCTCTGCTATCAAAAACGGTGTTTGCATCAGCAGTTCCGTCTAAAAGCCCGCTCGCATGAGGGACTCTCACTATAAATTTCGCATCAAAATTTCTTCCAAATTCAAAGAAAGTATTTGCTGGCTCCTGCTCTAAAATACTGTAAATTATCTGAATGTTCAGAACTCCTTTTTCCATAAGCATTTTTCCTTCTTCAACCCAACCTATGTCTGGTCCTAAAGCACCTCCATAAGCTCTTATTTTACCTTCCTGTTTCAATCTTTCAAGGAGTTCAATAAGCTCATCTGTGATGTGAATTTTTTTCGGATTGTGAATCTGATAAAGGTCTATACAATCTAAACCTAATCTTTTGAGCGAGTTCTCAAGGGCTCGTCTCACATACTTTTCTGAAAAGTCCTGAGGATGTTCTCTGTGCCCATCTCTTTTATAATCGTAGAAGTTATATCCGACCTTAGTAGCTACGACAAAGTTTTTGAGATTTGAACCGAAAACTTTTTTTAATATCTCCTCACCATATCCATCTCCATAAACATCTGCTGTATCAAAAAAGTTTATTCCCGAATCAACTGCTTTTATAAGCAATCTTTTTCTTTTTTCTTCGTCTGCAACTCCCCACCAATCAGAGGCAACGGTCCAGACACCAAAACCTATAACAGATATATCTTTATCTAAACCTTTTAATCTTCTGTATTCCATACTTGAAAAATTATAAAGTCAGATGTGGAGCATCTTAAAAAATCAGAAAAAGAAAAAATTTTATTTTTCTGCTAAAAAGAAATGTATATGGGCATAGAAACGAGCGAACTCGTAGCTTTTTTGGTAAGGTCTGCTGTTGTGATATTTCTCCTTCTCAACATAGTTCCGCTCATGGTCTTTGTAGAAAGGAAAATAGCTGCTTTTGTTCAAGATAGGATTGGTCCCGAGAAATCTGGTATATATGGTTTAATTCAACCGCTTGCGGATGCTGTGAAATTCTTTCTCAAAGAAGCTTTTATTCCACCCGAAGCAAATAAATTCATATACTATATAAGCCCAATAATAACAGCAGTGACTCCTATATTAGGTTTTGTAGTAATTCCTATTGTACCTATTTTACAGCCGATAAGCTCTGAGTTAAGCGCACTTACTCTCATCGCATTTGCGTCAATGGGAGTATGGGGATTACTTCTTGGTGGTTGGAGCTCAAACAATAAATTTTCTCTCCTCGGTTCGCTCCGCTCCGCCTCACAATTCATATCTTATGAAGTCCCTCTATCTGCATCTATTCTCGCAATGCTCATATTGTACGGTACTTTTGACTTTCTGAAAATAGTTCAGGCACAAGAAGGAAGTATATTCAAGTGGGGAATATTTTTAAATCCGCTCGCTTTTCTTGTGTTCTTTATCGCATCGCTTGCTGAATCCGCAAGAATACCTTTTGACCTCCCAGAAGCAGAAGGAGAAATAGTCGCAGGTTATCACACGGAGTACTCAGGCATGAAATTCGCTCTCTTTTTCATGGGTGAGTATATGCATCTTACCCTTGCGTCAGCCCTCATGATAATTTTGTTCTTAGGCGGATGGAATATACCATTTATAAAATTTGACCTCCCAGAAGATTACCTTTTCGAAGATGTAATAGAGTACGCTGTGGGATTTGTAGTTTTCTCTGTCAAATTATTTTTACTACTTGGGTTTTATGTTCTTATAAGATGGACACTTCCGAGGTTCAGGTTTGATCAGCTGATAAGGTTCAGCTGGGGCGTATTAATACTACTTGCTCTGATAAGCATTCTTATATCGGGAGTTATAGCGGTGTTTTAAATTTATCCTCCGTAGTACCATCCGGTCTCCATCATTGAAAGCGGTTCAAGGTCATAGCAGGCATGAACATCAACTACTTTTCCTATGAAAAGGTCATGGTCTCCACCGAAATCAACCTTGTTCAAAACCTCGCACTCAAAAGCAGAAGCAGATGATTTAATTATAGGACAGCCCGTTGAACCATAAAATATTTCGTATCCCCCGAGCTTTCCATCTTCAACAGAATAACCCTTGAAAAATGTCTGCGCCATATCCTTCTGTCCCTTACCAACTACATTTATGGCAAACTTCCCAGATTCAGATATAACTTTGTGAAGGAAAGAATCTTTTTTTATAGCAACAGCTACAGCTGGTGGCTTGAAAGATACCTGAGTCAGCCAGTTTATAGTTCCAGAAGCGGTATCTTTACCATTGGAAGATGTAGCTACGAACAAGCCATAATGAATTTTTCTCAAAACCTTCTTCTTCAAGTTCTCATCCATAGCAGTAAATAAAAATAAAACGAAGCCAGAAAAATTTTGTAAATGAAAGATTTTTTTCATTTAAAAATTTTGCTCAATCTCTGTTGGAGAATCTGATATATATTGAGAGTTTTTTTGGCGGAGCGGGAAAAGGTGCAGAATCAGAAATCGCCTTCATAACAAAGGAATCAAAACTCGGATTACCAGATGACTCTTCAATCCTGATATCCGATATATTCCCAGATTCATCTAATCCAATGTAGACAACACAGACGAGTTTTTCCTTCTGGAGAGATGGGGGAACTTTGAAGTTCTTCTGCACTATATCTCGTATAAGTTCTCCGTATATAGATTTTACCTTTGCTAAATCTTCACCGGATATTTCTTCACCATCACCTGCTCCTGCTCTTCCTCCACCTGCACCGTATTGCTTTACGAGATTTTCTATGGTTTTTTGAATCTCCTCGTAATTAGCTTGGGCATTTATACCTTTTTTATCCTCTGTTTTTGTATTTTTTGCAGTATTGTTAGAACCATAATCTTTTGAACTCTGGCTTGCCAAAGATTTCCGCTCTTTTTGCCTCTTATCTTGTCCAACCCGAATTTGACTTTTTTCATATTCTTTCTGATTTGCCAAAGATTTTTCTGATTTCTTTTTCGTTTTCACTCCGCTATTATTTTTCAATTTCTGAAAATCAGAAAATTTGTTTTGCTTCTCTTTCAGAAGTTCTTTTGATTTATTCTTGCTTTCTTCACTTTTTGTTTTTGGGCTCTCGGTTTTTCTGAGCGGTTCTTCATTTCTAGCAGAATCTTTATCCCCAACTTTGTTTTCTGATGGTTCAAGTTTCTGTTCGCTCTTTATATCTTGTGATTTTGGATTTCCTTTATCTTGAATTTTGTTTTCTGCTTGCGCAGACGGGAGAGAACTTGAAGGAAATGAACCACTTGCAGTTCTTGACTCTAAACTTACCCAAACGATTTTTTTCTCCTCTTTCTTACCTGTTATAGAAGGTATTATAAAAATCAAAAGTAAATGAAGGAAAGCAGAAATAAGAAGGGAAATAAATAATATTTTTCTATCGTACATGAAAAATTAAGCTCTGCCAAAATCATCTTCCAATCTTTCTATGTCATCTTCAAGAAGTTTTTCGCCCATCCATATCTCAACTATTTTGAGGACTTTATCTTTTGATATATTCTCGACTCGGTGAAGTTCGTTCTGCTCAACCATAACGGTATTTCCTTTTTCCATAATGAACTTTTTATCTCCTTTTGTTATCAGAGCAGAGCCATCTGCTATCATCCACTTTTCCTTCCTGAATTTATGCCTTTGCAAACTCAATCTTTTTCCCGGAAGAACAAAAAGTATTTTGACTTTGAAATTTCTATCTTCCCACAATGTTATGAATCCTCCCCAAGGTCTTATATCTTTATCACGAGAAGGATGAGATAAAATCGCCTCTTTAACCTCTCTTTCAAAATCGTAAGAATTTTTCTCCTGCGTAGATGAAAATCCTTCGCTCTTTTTCATTATAAATAATTTTATCATTCAGAAAAGGGGACTTGATATAATCAGAAAGTATGATATTATTTGGTTTTTATACTGAATGCTGACCATAAGATGGTGAGATCCCTTTTTTGCTCCTTACTTTGTTCAAAAGAAATATGGTTGCAGATACCGCAGGGGGAGTTCCGCCACGAGGAGAGAGATTTGTCAAAAAAGGAACAGGAAAATTCTCTTTTTCCGCGAGTTTTCTCTTTGCATCTTCGGCTAAAACAAATCCAACAGGAAGAGCTATAATAGATTTTGGAATAAAGCCCCTTCTGTTTTCGACAATATCTATGAGTTCAAGGAGAAAAGTTGGAGAGTTTCCACAGACAACAAGTCCGACTTCTGATTCACTCAGAACTTTCCTGACCGCCATCGCTGACCTTGTAATACCTTCTTTCTTCGCCTCTTCAACAACATCTTGCCTTGATATAGCGCATATGATCTCAACTCCAATAGAAGATGCGTAGTTTATCAATCCACATCGAGCCATCTCAACATCAACAAATATCGGAAGTCCTTTTTCAATAGCAGAAAGAGAAGATTGAATAAATTTTTCGTGTATCACAAGCGATTTTGCAAGTTCTATATCAGCGGTTGAATGTGCAATCCTTACAGCCAGCTCGTATTCATCTTCATCTCTGAAAATATCGCGCGGAAGATAACCCCTTATAATCTCATAACTCCTCTTTTCTATCTCATAGGGATTCATAAATCTAAAAATAAGTTTAAGCAATAAGTTTAAGCAGATAAAACAAAAAAAGAAAATAGCGGATTTGATAAAAATGTTTAAGCAGAAAGCTCAATTTTTACACAAAAAACAAAATCCCGTCGTGATTTATTAGAATAATAAATTTGGAGTAATTATGAGGAATGGGAAAGATTACTACGAAATTTTAGGAGTTCCAAGAAATGCTTCTCAGGAGGAGATAAAGAAAGCTTTCTGGGAACTTGCGAAAAAATGGCACCCAGATAGAGTACCCCCGGAAAAAAAGAAAGAAGCAGAAGAAAAATTCAAAGAAATAAACGAAGCGTATCAGGTTTTATCTGACCCTGAAAAAAGAAGAATATATGATATGTATGGGGAAGCGGGATTGAAAGGTAATTTCGGAGAACAATATACAACAACATATAACTTCACAAACTTTGATGAATTTGTAAAACAGGTGTTTGGAGAAGACCTGTTCGGATTCGCTTCAGATATACTTGATGAATTCTTCGGAGTAGGAAGAGAAAGAACAAGAACACAGAGAAAAAGAAAAGGAGTAGCAGAAGAAAAACAGAAGGTCATACTTGAACTCACCTTGAAAGACATCTATCAAGATGAAGATGTTGAAAGAGAAATAACAATTGAAAAAAGGGATACATGTCCAAGATGCGATGGTTTCGGACAGGTTGAAGTAGATACATGTAAAAGGTGCGGAGGTAAAGGAATGATAGGATTTACGCGTGGATTTTTCTCGTTCAGTCAGACCTGTCCCGAATGCAAAGGATATGGAAGGAAAATGACAACATGCTCAAACTGCAAAGGAAGGGGCTTCACATCAAAAATAGAAAACATAAAGGTGAAAATCCCAAGAGGCATAAGAGAAGGAGACATATTATCTTATGGAAATATAGATTTTGTGATACGAATAATACCTGACCCGAAGTTCATAATTCAGGGAGATGACCTCATATCTGAAATAACCGTTGACGCTTTTTCTGCTATTCTCGGAGATGAAGTACAGTTTACTCTGCCAGACGGAAGAGAAATGAAAGTCAAAATACCCGAGGGGACCGATTCTGGAACTATTCTGCGACTCAAAGACGCAGGTCTGCCAAGAAAAGACAGAAAGAGAGGCAATATGTATCTCAAAGTTAAAATTTCTTCACCCAAAAATCTGACACGAGAAGAAAAAGAGGAACTCAAAAAAATAAAAGAGAAAATTGAAAAAAGAACTAAATACCATTGAAAAAAGATCCCACTATCAAACCCCGCACAATCCATAAAAAGCAGGAAAAATTTTCCCATGGAATGTATTTTGCTCTATAATAAGAGAAAAATGGGAGAAAATGACATAAAAATTTTCGGAAGGGACTTTGAACTCTATAAGCAAGCTCTTAACATGCTATTTCAAAGACATCTTATAATAACATCAAACATTGCAAACATTAATACCCCGGGATACAAATCAAAAGATATTGATTTTCAAAGTTATCTTGAATCTATTGTTGAAGGTGAAAAGCCGAAGATGGAGCTTTTACGAACAAATCCCGCTCACATACCAAATCCTTATCCTCTTCCACCCAAGCCACGAGTATTTTATGAGATGACATCTTTTGGACCGGACGGGAACTCAGTTGATTTAGATAACGAGATGATGAAACTATCGGAAAACTTCACAAGGTACAGAATCGCAACAAGGTTTATTTCAGCAAAATTCACAGACATAAAGACAACTCTTGAAAGGTTAAGACCGTAGGCATTTTTTAAAGTTCTCTGCAAGCGTAATCTAAACCCATCTCACACGCTTTGATGAGGAATTTTTTATCTTTTAGTTCTTTCCAGAGTTCGTAGCAGGCATCAGGTCTCACACCTTCGCACGCAAGACGCAAGTATTCAAGATATTTCCTCTTATCTTTATCTTTGTGCTCGTATGCGATCTCATAACATCCTCCCCCTCCACCGAGTTTGCAGGATTTTTCAAAAAGTTCCTTTGCTCTGTTTTCGTTCTTTTCAACCCCTCTCCCTACCCTGTACATAAATCCAAGAATAAAGCAATCAGAGGGATCGTTATTTTTACATCCGTTTGTAGCAAGCTGAAACGCCTTTTCAAGAAGTTTTTTCGCCTCGGCACTATTTTTATATCTTTCTTCATAAATTCCAGAAAGATGGAAGCAATCTGACGCGACACCCAGCGAACAGCCCTCTTTATAAAAATCCTCCGCTCTACCATTCCCCATTATATCAATAGCTCTTTTAGCATAACCAAAACTGACCCGAAGATTTCTACCCATTCCCCACATATCTTTCAAATACACAGCGTAAAGTTTCATACAAGATTTCCATGAACCCAATAGACACGCAGAATCATAAAATTGAACTGCTTTTGAGTAGTTTTTACCTCTCTCGTAGAGCGCAGCAGAACTCTCGCATGCGGTAATACTGCCAGCAAAACATTCATCATCTGCCCGAGAAGGTGATGACGAAATGACAAAAAATAAAAAAAGAAATTCGGAGACCATACATAAAAGATAATAATTTCAAGCAAGAAATAAAATCGCAAAATTGTTCAGATTTTCAGAAAAGAGCTACCCAGAAGTTAAAATTTAAAAATATGTTGAAAATAACCAAAAGAGAAGCGGGATTCTGGGCAAACTTCGGATTATCAATAATAATGTTTTCCGCAATACTGGTGATAATAAACATAGTTTCAAACAAATACTATATCCTGAAAGACATAACAGAGGAAAAAATCTTCACTTTATCAGACCAAACAAAAAAGATTTTGAAAGAACTTGATGAAAAAGCAAAACAAAATCAAACCAAGCTTGAAGTAATTGCATTCATGAGAGAAGGAGATGAACAAACACGAGAATTTGAAAACCTTATGAAACTATATCAATACCAATCAAAAAATATAAGTTATGAAATTGTTGACCCCGAGAAAAAACCTCAGCTCGCATCACTATATGAAGTAAAAACTCTCGGGACAGCAGTTCTCAAATTCGGAGACAAAAAACTCAAAGTTGAAATAGATATGAACAACACAGAAAAAACTCCTGAAAGCGTAATAACAAGCTCACTGATAAAACTTGTGAGAGTTATTGAACCAAGAGTTTGCTTTACAGAAGGACACGGAGAAAAAGACCCGAATAATCCCGAGCCCTTCGGAGTTTCAAAGTTTGCCGAATACCTCAAAAACGAAGGATTTCAAGTCGGTAAGATCAGAACATGGGACCCAACCCCCATAGAATCTTACTGTGACCTCATCATAGTAGCTGGACCGATAGTTAAATTCACTCCAACAGAAGTGACAAAAATCGTTGATTATCTGATGGCAGGTGGAAGAGCGGTATTCTTTTCCGAAATTGAAGGAGGAGACAACATCGGAGAAATCGTAAGTCCATGGGGAATAAAATTAGATAACTCGCTTATTATAGATTTGACATCAAGAGTAATTGGCGCCTCACCAGCACACCCGGTAATAGTAAATTACGACGAAACTCACCCTATAACAAAAGGTTTTCAATTAGGAGTTATTATGAGAACAGCAAGAAGAGTTTATGCCGAAAAAAATGTGCCGGGAGTTGAAACAGATGAGATAGCAAAAACATCAGAAAATTCGTGGGCAGATTATGATTGGAAATCAGGTCAGGTCAAATTAGATAAAGAAGACATAAGAGGACCTGTTCCTGTTCTGGTTACCGCAAGTGGTATACCTGGAACAAAAGAGGGTTCCGCAGCATACGGGACAATGCAGAACCCATCAACAGCACAAGCAAGAATAGTGGTCTTCGGTGATTCTGATTTTATATCAAACGGTATGATAGACCTTCTGGGGAATAAAGACCTTGCTCTAAATGCAGTAAATTGGGTCGCAGAAAGAGGAGAACTCATAGCCATAAGACCGAAAGAGAGAAAACAGAGAAATTTGGTTCTAACTCCTGAACAAATTACAAGTTTGAGAAATCTTTTCCTGTTCGCAATGCCTGCTGTGTTTTTCATCCTCTCATTCATAATGTATATCAGAAAAAGAAGATTGTAAAGCGAAAACCAGTAAATTGACGAGAGAAAACCCTAATATACGCAGGTGAAAACTCTTCCGATTCTCTTGAAAAAATTTTCAATTAAATTAATTTATGAAAGTATGGAAATCAAGCAAGAAATAAGACAAGCTTTAAAAAAAGCGGTAGAGGCAAAAGTGAAAATTCACATAGGAGTAGTTAGAGATGAAGACGGAGTTCCTCTTCCCTTCCCCATTCTCTCTCCTGAACTCAAAGAGGAAAACATAATTTTTGAACTCCCTCGCACCTTCCCCGCATACGAAAAAATAAAAAAATTCCCTGAGGTTTCTTTGTCTTTTGTAGATATGGAAAGCATATGGAAATGGGATAACCCAACAGGACTGCAAGTAAAAGGCATAGCAAAAGAAGAAGGAGGGAAATTCAAGCTTGAAATCTTTGAGATATACGATGTATTACCAAGAGCAGGAGTAGACCTGAACATACCAATTTACAGAAAGAAACTTATGTGGATGGAGACAAGATTTATGAAAAAGTTCAATTTTGAGCGGAACTTCAAACCGGTTCCGCAAAATGTAGTACAGGAGGTAAACTCTGTTAGAGAAAAGGTTCATTCAAAAGGATTTCCAGCAGTAGTGCTTACAATCAATCCATCAAACGGAGTTCCAAATGTTTCTCCGAGATGGATAGTAGAATTATCTGAAAAATCTTGGGTTTATGGTGATTCAACAAGACACAAAACACAGATCAACGCTGAAAGTCCTTCTCCCGTATCAATTGCTATTTACGACTTTTCTACAGAAACAGGAGTACTTGGGATAGGATGGGTTTCAACTTCCGAATCTCCCGAACTCAAAAAGAAGATAGAGGAATTTTGGAAGACCAGAGGATTTAACGCACAGGCAATAAGAGTAAATGAGTTTCATCCAGAGGAGATTTACAGGTTATCAAGAATAGGGATGACGAAAATCTATGAATTAAGGAAAAGGAATGAGTGGTTAAAGTTGTCTTAATCAATGTTTTTCGTTTTTGTTGATTTTTATGAAAATTTTTAATTTAACCCAAGGTTTTTCGTTTTGCTTGACTTTTTGAAAAAAATGATTAAAATAATTACTGGAACTTTGACGCAATTTTTTGAAAAAATTGAGCCGGAGACCTTGATTTTATTAGGGTTTTTTTGCGGTTTTAATATGCCAAAGAGGAATTTAAACTTTTGGACAGAGAAGAGGAAAGAGTGCTTTACTGGTGTTTTAATATGCCAAAGAGGAATTTAAACTTTATAAGCATCAAGGTAAAGATAACCTTTGCTTCGTTTTAATATGCCAAAGAGGAATTTAAACTGATTGAAGAAAGGTTATTAA
>Ga0105162_1000368_pt1 | contig 30005 bp, 33 predicted proteins | sample JNZ201metaG_FD_81532 | JGI IMG/M metagenome (GOLD analysis project Ga0105162, IMG submission 81532) | Hot spring microbial communities from Jinze hot spring, China to study Microbial Dark Matter (Phase II) - JNZ 20120812A | ecosystem: Environmental > Aquatic > Thermal springs > Hot (42-90C) >...
AAAGTATCATAGTGAAGCGACGGATAGGCTGAGAAGAATATCAAAAAGATTTACCAACAAAGTTATTGAGGTTGACGGGGGCATCAACCCAGAAACAATTGTGGAGGCCTTTAGAGCCGGAGCGAAGGTCGCTGTAGTCGGCTCCTACATAACTCTTAGCGATGATCCGGTGAGAGCATTATTAAAGGTATATGAGGTCTTGAAATCCTCAAAAAATGGCACATTCTAGGCTAATAGAGCAGACTAAAGGGCTCTTTCTTTCCAAAATTTCTAGGTCTCGTCTTTTTTTGGTGAGATTATCGAATCCTAGGGGCGCGCTTCATTTAAACGATCGTAAGAAGTTTTCCAGTCTCTCCAGTCTCATATTTGTCGCATTTAACGTTTTCTGTAGCTCGCTAATCTGGTTCCTTAGAGCGTTTATTTCGCTCTGTAGGCCCTCAATTCGATCCTCAATCTTCTTCAAATCATCGAGTGAGGCAACCTCGTACCCCTCGACAATACCCCTAATAACGACCTTATGAGAGCGTATTGGCTCCCTCTTCTCTTCGGCAACAACCATGAATATACTCCCCTAACCTCTATAGAGGAGAGGACTAGAACCGAATAAATGGATTTTGCAACAATTTTTGACTAAAATGATATTAAAGGGGATTCATTGTTGACATGATAATGAAATATAAATTGCATCAACTCTGACTATTTAACATAATAATATTGTCCAATCTTTTTCTGATATTTATCGAGCCTAGAATCCTCCTTATTCACCCTAGGTCTCTTTGTATCTGGGTCTCTCCTAAAAGTTACCTTCATCTCCTTAAGAAAGCTATTCATGCCATCTAGGAGAGTAGTTGGGGACCTAGCTAAGCCATAAACCCCGGGCTCGCCAGCGAATATCATCAGCCTATCCGCTATGAAGTCCATGGCGATTATATCGTGCTCGACGACGAAGGCCGTTACACATTTATCCTCGACAACCCTTCGTATGGTTTTCGCCATTGCCAGTCTCTCTTCAACATCAAGGTAGGCGCTCGGTTCATCAAGAAGGTATATGTCCGCATCATGAGATAGGCAGGCGGCTATCGCAACCTTCTGAAGCTCCCCACCACTTAGCTCCTTAACGTTCCTATCAAAGAGGGGGGCCAGGTTAAGCCGATTAATTATTTCAGTCTGATACCAGCTTGAGGCAAACTTATCTTTGGCAGCCAGCTTAAGGAGATCCTCAACCGTTCCCTCATACTCTGTTGAAATGTACTGAGGCTTATAGCTAACCCTGAGGATATCCTCCGTCGGCGATGAACCTTGATCAGGCTTCTCCAGCCCAGCCAGTATCTTTATAAATGTGGTCTTACCGATGCCGTTCGGCCCTAATATACCTATCACCTCGCCCAGCTTAGCTTCACCAGCCTCTATCTTAAGCTTAAAATCTCCGTAAGTCTTTGTCATCTCACTCCACTTCAGAATAGGCACATTAGTCAACGAGTCACTAATTGGCGGTTTAACATGGAATACTATTGGCTCCTTTCTGAAGCGCATATTCTCGTCCGGTATGAAGCCATCTAAGTAAATGTTTACTCCAACCCTGACCCCATGAACATGGGAGACTACTCCATAGATTCCAGGCTTACCATAGAAGATACATACCTGGTCGGAGAGGTAGTCTAGCACCGCTAGGTCGTGCTCCGCAACAATTATCATCTTATCCTCCTCCTTCAGGCTCCTAATCACCTTAGCGACCTCGAGCCTCTGCTTAATGTCCAGGTAGCTGGACGGCTCATCAAATAGGTAGACGTCAGCCTCCCGGCAAACAGCCGCTGCAATAGCAACCCTCTGGAGCTCCCCGCCACTTAACACATCTAAGGTTCTATCCCATATAACCTTAAGCTGAAGTCTCTCGGAAACCTCCCTGAGCTTACCTCTCTTGTCGATGCGCTCAAGGATCTCGCCAACCCTACCCTTCACGGCCCGCGGTATCCTATCAACATATTGGGGTTTATGGACGACCTTGAGTTCTCCCCCGCTCAGCTTATGAAAGTATTCTTGAAGTGTTGAGCCCCTAAAATACTGTATTATCTCGGGCCACTTTGGGGGGTTATCATATTTTTCAAGGTTAGGTTTTATCTCGCCAGAAAGTATTTTTATCGCAGTTGTCTTCCCTATGCCATTCTGTCCCAATAGACCCAAGACCACCCCGGGAGATGGAACCGGTAGGCGGAAGAGTTTAAAGGCGTTTGGCCCAAACCTGTGAACGCACTCTTCCCTCAGCTCTTCTGGGACATTAACTATAGAGACCGCTTTAAATGGACACTTTTTTACACATATGCCGCAACCCGTGCATAAAACCTCTGAAATTATTGGCTTATCATCCTCAAATTTTATAGCCTCAATTCTACTTCTAACCTGCGGGCAAAAACGATAACAGGCCCTATCACAGCGCTTAGGCTTGCACTTCTCAGTATCGATAACAGCTATCCTAATATGCCACTCCCCCTAAGAGAAATCTAAAGAAGAACAAAGTCTTAAATAAAAATCCTTTACCATCGGTTTTCTCCCTATTCTTTTCCTTCGGCGCAGGATCACCTCTTAGATGAGGACATAAGCAGTTATATAAGACTCTCAAGGGACCCTTAAAGACTCTATATTAATAAAATAATCTAATTTTTCAATAAAGGCGAAATTTTCATAAAAATGTATAGTTTATAAGATGGATTATGCGTATTTTTCTATTTGGAGGACAAGGATGCAAATTATACCCATAGTCTGGGATCTGATTAAGCAGTTTAAGCGGCAGTGTAGATTGATGGGTTGGTGGGCTTCTTTATATGAGGACATTATATATGCTGGTGGAGAATATCACAATTTCCTCTGCGCTAGGAAGGTTTATCCAAAAACTTTCAGGGCAATCTCTCTCAGCAACCTTTATCCGATACGTGAGAATGATATAATGTATAGGTTAGTGAATGTTTCTTACACAGCGTGGATTCTTCAGGAGAAGCCCTCAGGGGATATATTTGTAATGTTGGCTGAGAACCAGAATATGCGGAGGCACGTAGCCGTCTACGATTTAAGTGAAGCGTATTCTAAGAACCCTATATGCATGAAGTTGAACGAAACTGGAAGCATTGTTTTCCAGGAGTTTGAGAAGTTCTTAAGATATGAGTATCGCCTTAACTTAGTGAATAAATTGCCGCTTCCGCAGACTAAAAGAATCATAAAATAATCCTCTACTTTACAATATTTCTTATTTCGTTCTCAATGGTCCTTAAAACATCCTGGTAATGCGCCTGCCCATTCTCTATGGCATCTATGGTTTTCTCAAGGTTTCTGGTTAAATCCTCTGATACAAGCGAACCAAATTTTTCGACCAAGTAATTATATATGGTTCTACCAAGCCTTGTGCTGAACAAGACCCTTTTATTTTCAACTATATATCGTCTCTTTAAGAGTATATCAATTATCTTCGAGTATGTACTCGGTCTCCCAATGCCCCTCTCTTTCATGAGCGCTATCAGGTCCCCCTCACGGTAAGGTCTGACTGTTGACTCTCGCCTAATCCTCAACCTCACAATCTTATACTCTCCCTCATGAACCTCATCATCAACCCTGACAACAGGATTAATTGCCAAGAATCCCTGCTCAAGAACCTTCACAACTCTACTCTGCCTAGTCTCCGCGCCATCAACCCTCAGCGTAAACTCTTGGACTAAAACCTTTGCCTCACTCATCTGGCTGGCAATAAATCTCCTAAATATCATGTCATATAGCTTTAGGTGATCGGCGCTAAGCTTCTGGGGTACCCTCAGAACCCCCGATGACAGATAGAAGCGTAGTTGCTTGAGATTTAGGGGCTTGGTCGGCCTTATACATTCATGTGCGCCCTCACTTCTATACTCCCTCGGCTTAAATAGGCCTGGGTGGTTCTCCTCGATGTATCGGCGCGCAATGTCTATGCCCGTTGTCGATACGGTTGTTGCGTCTGTTCTATGATATGTTATTAGACCCGACTCGAAAAGTCTCTGAGCTAACCCCATAGTGTATCCAACGGTGAAGCCGAGCTTTTGGGTTGCGTCCTTAAGCATGCTATCGGTTGTATATGGTGGTTGTGGGTAAATCTTGTCTTCGCGGAAGGATATATCCTCAATTCTCGCTCTAAGCTCGCCCTCCTTAAACTTCCTCTTAAGTTCTCCCGCGTCCGGCGGGTTCACAACTCTTGATGTAATACCATTTTCCAGCAGGATCTCGGCTACCGGGATCTTGTTCTTTAGCTCCTCGGCACGCTTTATAACCCAGCCTAGAACCGGAGTCTGCACCCTGCCAGCTGATAATGTCATTATCTTGAACCTCTCCCATAGCTTTCTACTGAGCTCGAAGCCAACCCATCTATCCTCAACCCTCCTAACAACTTGCGCCTGAACATAGGGTAGCCTTATGCTCCTAGGCTCGGATATGGCCTTTCTAAGGGCTCTGCGCGTCACCTCATGGAACTCAAGCCTCTCGACATTTCTGCAGTAGGGTTTGGCCATCACATATATATCATAGCCTATCTTCTCGCCCTCAGCGTCCGGATCGGTTGCGATGAAGACTTTATTTACTTCCATAGCGAGCTTCTGAATTAGCTCAACGACTTTTCTCTTCGAGAATATGTCCTTTGAACCACAGGATGGGCACTCATCCCTATCAGTGAATTGCTCGCCGCAACTATTGCACCTTCTTACATCAGTGTAGACTGGAATATAGAAGCCATCCTCTTTTAAGATGCCATGGAAACCGCCCTCGATTGTGAGATCGAAGATGTGCCCGCCTGAGGCAACAACATTTAATATCATTTGGCCGCTTGCGACCTCGTAGACAGTAAAGTCATTTACAGTTCTCTTAGCTGGTCTGCCAAAGAAGTATGCTATTGTCCTAGCCTTCGTCGGCGACTCGACAATTATCAAGGCGGATCTAATAATGTCCACGGTATCTATTGAGAACTCACCCCTCCGTATCTTCCCAATTATTTCCCTATCGCCATCTACATGCTTAAACTCTTCAATAGCCCTTTCAAGAGAGTATTCCTCAAACTCCTCCTCAGTGGCCAGCTGAATCCTCTTACTCAGCCCATAGAAGGCTTTCTCATCATCAACTATGAGTATAGATACTCCACGGCTTATCCCCATGGCGTAGAATCTTGATGACCTGCCTGAAGCCTGTATATAGCCGTCGACATCAGGCATAACTAAAACATATTCATTATCCTCTATCTTCACGTCAACATCAAGTCTCTCGGTAATCCTCCTCAGATCTATGTCCTCCATTATCTTGACTAGGAGCTTTCTGGCTTCCTTGACGATCCTTTGAACATACCCCGCAAAGCCATCCAGCTCGATGCCCTTTTCGTCAGCCTCCCTAATCCTCTCAATTATATCCTTTGTTACTGGAACTACCTTTGTGAGGGCAGCTATTACTGGGGCAGCTTCTTTGCTAAACTTCTCCTCAAAGAATGGTGAGAGGGCCTTAAGCAGCGTTAGAATCTTTTGTGGGCTGTTCTCATTAACGCTAATTCTGATCTCCCTCCTAGGAACCCCGGCGAAGACAACATACCTTATTGTTTCTGGAAGGTCGAGGCCCCTGGCCAATGGGCTCCTATTACTTGCAACCCCGACGAGGGCGGCATATTCACCACCTACAAACTTCTCAAGCAGCCTCGGTCTCATTCGCTCATATACAAAGGCGCTTATCCCAGCCTCCTTAAGGGCGTGTGCGATCTCCTTAGCATACTCTAAGCCCTTAACTTGTGGAACAAAGACTAAGCAACCAGATCCATGCCTTTTAACTATTTCAATAGTCTCCGCTGTGATGTCTCCTCTGGATTTAATATAGAGGTTGGCTATGTTTCTGACAAATTCTGGGCTGAAGCCTGGCTCAAAACCAAAGAGTCTTCTGAAAATCTTTATTCTCTTTGTTCTCTTTCCCCTTAATGTGGCTCCCGAGACAATTAAAATTCTCCCGGGGTTCGCCCGCTTTGATGCTGTGACAGTAACCCTTATGGGTTCCTTTTTCTCTTCCTCTTTTAGGGCTCTCTCAATATCTTCGGCACTAAAACCCATAAGAAGAACAGCTTTATCAATATTCTTCGGGGATTTAAGGAAGGAGTCTACGTCGTCAACAAATATGAAGTCAAAGTCTACGTCTTTAATAAGCTCAAACCTATTGTATAGGAACTTATCAGTTGTGATTAGCATGGAGAAATTCTGTTCTCTGATTCTATTTAATGTCTCCTCCATCTCCTTCTTCCGCATTCCAGAGTAATAGCCTATAATCGTGGGAGTTGGCTCCCCCCTCGCAGCCATCTTCTCAATGAAAAGGCTAGCTCTATCAAGCAAGTGCTTAACTAGAAGACTTGTCGGCACTATAATATAGCTCTTCTTTCCCTTACGGGCTAAATATAAGGCCATTATAAGCCCGAAATGCGTTTTCCCGATACCTGTAGGCGCAACTATAGAGAAGCTCCTGCCCATCAGGACACGCTTAGCCCAGACTTCCTGAAGAGCCCATGGCCTAGACCCAATAAGCGAACTAAAGAACTTAGAAAAGCTCTTGAGCTCAAACTCGACCTCTAAAACCTTTACGTATTCGCCAATATGACCCCTCTTAACGAGCTCTAGATAGACTTGCTCTTTATCAGCCACCTCTACTGGTAGACACTGTTTGCAAACACTAGTGCTCAGTAGCTCTCTGTCACTAATTTCTCCCCCACAGTTTGGACACATGCCACGATATATTGCCCTTAAACCTTCAAGTAAAGTCTTACTCATCTACAACACTGCTTTTATTTTTGCCATTATGCATAAACATGTTATTTTTATATCTGAAAGATATTTAAGGAGATGGAAGATAAAAATTTTTACAGTCGATTATCTTGGAGATACATCATGGCTGGCTCTGGAACCCTTATACCATATATAAAGGGCGGTAAACCAGATCAACCAGTAGTAATTGTAGATAGTAGGGAGGCTAGTGCGGCACCGAAGATAGTTGAGGGCCTCAAGGAGCTCGGCGCGATAATAAGAGTTGAGACCCTTGATAAAGGGGATTATGTGATCTCCAATGGATGCGCGTTTGAGCGGAAAACAGTACAAGATTTCGTTAACACGCTTACACGCCGGGACCTATTTGAGCAGATTTTCCTCCTGAAGGAGGCCTATGAGAAGCCGTTCCTGCTGATTGAAGGCTACCTTCCATTGATTTATAAGTTTAGTAAAATAAGTCCATCGTCTGTATGGGGCGCAATATTCGCCTTGGCAAAGAATGGTATAGGCGTAATTAACACGATCAATCATAGGGAGACAGCCCTCCTGCTTTACACTTCTGCTAAGCAGGAGCAGTTTGAGGAGAAGAGGGAGCCGGCTGTCCACCCGGTTAAGAAGCTGGAGTCTGTCTTTGATGCGCAAATCTTCTTCTTGGCAAGTCTGCCAAACATTGGGAGGGAGAGGGCTATAAGTTTGCTTAAAGTCTATAAGACGCCGTTTAACGCCTTAGCGAACGTTGAAAGGTGGCCTAAGGATGTTTATGGGCTTGGCCAGAAAATATCTGAGAAGATTAAGGAGGTTCTGTATACAACATACGCTGGGAAAGAAGAGAATAGTAATACAAAGGATAGTAAAAAAATTGTTGACTTTATTAGCCCTTAACAACTGCTAATGAGACTAGTCTAGCGACATACATTGCTATACCAACAGCGTTGCTCACTTCGGCAACCTTATCAACATTCTTATAAGCTGGGTCAGCCTCCTCAGCTAAGACGGCCATGCTAGCCGCCCTGACGACTATGCCCCTACTCTCAAGCATCCTCTTTATCTCGCCCCCAGTAAAGCGCTTTGTGGCGGCTGCGCGGCTGAGCATTCTACCAGCACCATGGGCCGTTGAACCAAATGTTATCTCCATGGCTCTTGGGGTGCCCACTAGAACCCAGGAGCTCGTTCCCATCGAGCCCGGTATTATAACTGGCTGGCCGAGGCTCCTATAATCTGCTGGGACATCCCTGTGGCCCGGCGGGAAGGCTCTCGTCGCACCTTTCCTGTGAACCCAGACCTTAATAGTCTTACCGTCAACGGTGTGCTCCTCAATCTTAGCGATGTTATGCGCCACGTCATATAATAGGCGTAGGCCAATCTTATCCGCGGGGGTCTTAAAGACCTGCTCAAAGCTCTGCCTAACCCAGTGGGTTATCATCTGCCTATTTGCGAAGGCGTAGTTTACTGCGCATGCCATAGCCTCATAGTAATCTTGGGCCTCCCGGCTTGTGCCAGGAGCGCATGCGAGCTCCCTATCTGGCAGCTCTATATGATATTTATGCACGGCCCTCTCCATAATCCTCAGGTAGTCCGAGCATATCTGATGCCCATATCCACGCGAGCCACAATGAATCATCACGGTAACTTGGCCTTCATGAGTTATGCCGAAAGCCTTTGCAATCCCCTCATTAAATATTCTGTCAACCTTCTGTATCTCTAAGAAGTGGTTTCCTGAGCCAAGCGTTCCTAGCTCCGGCGCACCTCTCTTTTTAGCTGTGCTTGAGACTTTGTCTGGGTTAGCGCCCGGCATGCACCCACGCTCCTCACAGTGCTCAATATCTTCCCGCCAGCCATAACCTTTATCTACTAGGTATGGAACCCCCTCCCTCACTATTCTATCAAGCTCATTCATAGAGACTGAGAAGTCCTTCCTATGGCTGCCTAGGCCGCATGGAACGTTGTGGAATATTGCTGTGGCCAGCTCATTCAACTTAGGCCTGACATCTTTTTCCGAAAAGTTTGTTACTAGAAGTCTCACACCACAGTTTATATCGTAGCCTACCCCGCCCGGGCTTATCACACCCTCTTCATAATCTGTCGCCGCCACGCCACCGATAGGAAAGCCATAACCCTCGTGACCGTCCGGCAAAGTTATAGAATACTTGTATATGCCCGGCAGATGAGCTACATTGGCACACTGCTCAAGGGTCCTATCGGTCTTCATCTTCTCAAGCAGATCATCATCTGCGAAGATGACGCCTGGAACACGCATGCCAGGCTTATATTTCGGTATACGCCAAGTGTACTTATCAATCCTCTCGAGCGGAACTACCATCACAATACACCATACTTAGATAATTAAGAGGTAAATGGCCTAAATATAAACTATTAGATTGTTGGAAATAAAAGTTGCTGTTTCAGGGTCCGCGCAGGTTTTTTATATTAAGAGGATAGCCTTAACTAGTTTTATGAAGGGATTACGTTTTGGTGATGGTGTTGGATTTAATGGCTGTTGAGGTGGTTGCGCCGGCAACATCCGCGAACCTGGGCGCCGGATTCGATGTGTTCGGCGTTGCCTTAGATGTACTGTTCGATAGGGTTATCGTCAAGAGAAGTGAGGATAAGGCCATTAAGATAGAGGTTTATGGGGAGGGCTCAGGGGAGATACCGACCGAACCTGATAAGAACACCGCTGGAGTAGTTGCCATGGAGATGCTAAAAAAGGCTGGAGAGAGGTGCGGCCTAATGATAAGAGTTTACAAGGGTATAAGGCCCGGAAGCGGATTGGGCAGTAGCGCCGCAAGCGCCGCCGCGACAGCGGTAGCCATAAATGATCTTTTAAGCCTTAATTTAACGCTAACTCAGTTGATAGAGGCGGCGGCAATGGGCGAGATCGCCTCGGCCGGATCACCACATGCAGATAACGTCTCAGCCGCGATTCTAGGGGACCTCACGTTGATAGTCGCTAGGGAGCCCCTTGAGGTCTTAAGGCTAAAGCTTCCATCGAATGCCGAGTTCGCGGTAGTGATGCCAGAGATAAAAGTTGACACTAGGCTGGCGAGATCCGTCCTACCAAGGCAGGTTAGTCTCTCAAGCATGGTCCATAATATCGGTCGGGCTGCAACCTTCGTCGCCGGAATAGCACTAAAGAGCGTCGAAGGTATGGGTAAGGGGATGATGGACGCTGTTATTGAGCCCGCAAGGGCGCATCTAATACCGGGATTAAATCGCGTTAAGGAGGCTGCCTTAAAGGCTGGGGCTGCTGGGGTCTCTATAAGCGGGGCTGGCCCATCAATAATAGCCTTGGTAAATTCTGAGAAAACAAGCACTAAGGAAGTCGCATTGGCGATGAAGGATGCGTTTGGGGAGGTGGGCATAAGGAGCAGGCCGCTATGCGCCAAACCTGGGGGCGGAGCACGTATAGTAAGAAGAGGGTGACTAGAGAACTTTTTTATAAATAAATGCTTTTTCGCCAACATTGGCGCCAAAAAAGGTGGAAGCATTACCTTGGTTAACTGAGATTTCTAGGAGACCGCAACTGCCAATTATCGCCAGCGGAGCATTAACTTCCACTTCACTATAGGCCCTACATAGCTTAAGTGCCAGCTTCTCTCTCCCAATTTTAACGGTTAAATAATCACCCTCCTCGATTCCTGCGGACTTTAGATCATTATATTCTATGTTGGTGATGAGGTTTCCAAAGTCGTCTACGTGAATTATTTCTCCCTCAATGGAGCCGTTTGAGATGCTGGGCTTGGCGAAGCTTGGGACAACTGGATCAAAGATCTCCGGCCCCATCTCGGATGGGGGAACCCCAATAGCCAGATAGGCTGCAACGGGGCTGAAAATATCCCTCCCGTGAAACGTTCTTGAAACTTCTCTAAACATATACTTCTGGTTTTTTATGACGTAAATATGCTTAATTCCATCCCTCTGAGCCGAGGGGATCAAGATGCCATTATCGGGGCCAACGTAAAGGAAGTTTTTGGTCTCAATTATTATTGGGCGCCTTCCAGTGCCGACCTCTGGATCTATTACAGCCACATGTATAGATCCTCTAGGGAAGAACCTCGCTGCCCGAAATAAGAGGAAGGCACCCATTCTAATATCGAACTTTCTAACCTCATGGCTTATGTCTACTATACATGCCTCTGTACATATTGAGAGTATAACGGCCTTCATCTCAGCAACATAAGAATCCCTTAAACCAAAATCTGTGGTTAATGTGATTATCTTGCGTCGCATCCAGCATCGCCCAGAAATAAATTCATTTAACTCCTAAAGAAATAGTCTTAGCTGGTTGCTTTTAGGTTGAGATGATATGGGGAGAATAAGAATTAAGGATCTAGGTGAAAGATGGGTTATAAATTTACTCACTAAGACCTTCAACTCCATGCCAGATATACCAATACCCTTTGGAGATGACGTTACGGCAATTCCAGCTGGCGGGGAAGATCTAGTCGTCTTAAAAACAGACATGCTTGTTGGCAAGACTGATGTTCCCCCGGGCATGAGCCTAAGGCAGGCTGCGAGAAAGGCAATTGTTATGAGCGTGAGCGACTTCGCAGCTAAGGGTGTCAGGCCAATAGCCGCGCTTATATCCATAGGCCTGCCGGCAGACCTGACGGAGGAAGATGTGATGGAGATAGCGTTCGGTTTGAATGAGGGCACCAGAGAATACGGGGTCTACATTATAGGCGGAGACACAAATGAGTCCACCGACTTAACAATATGCTGTATGCTCGTTGGTTACTGTGGCAGGGAAAGGATCATTAGACGGAGCGGAGCGAGGCCAGGAGATATAGTTGCCGTAACGGGGCTCTTCGGAAAGACCGCAGCTGGGCTTAAGATTCTGCTTGAGGGGCTGAGCACACCAGAGCATATTAGAAGACCTCTGGTGGAGTCTGTTTTAATGCCAAGAGCTAGACTTAAAGAAGGCCTATTACTAGCGGATCTGGGGGCGCCAACGGCGTCAATAGATTCGAGTGATGGCTTGGCATGGAGTCTCCATGAACTCTCAGAGGCTAGTGGTGTAGGCTTCATAATAAATAATATTCCAGTAGCCCCTGAAACGGAGGATTTCGCTAAAATATATGGCCTTGACCCACTCGATTTATGCCTATATGGCGGGGAAGAGTATGAACTGGTTGTAACAATCAGACCAGAAAAGTGGGATGAAGTGAAAAGGGCCCTTAATAGCGCTGGAGTACAATTAATGGAAGTGGGGAGAACCATAAGCGAAAAGAAAGTTGAAGCACACGTCAATGGAAAAAGGATACCTATAGAGAGGAGAGGATGGGAACACTTTAAGGGAAGAAAGCAATCAACAGCAAAATTGACATTTCACTAAAAGTGACTTGAGTGACAATTAAACCTTTTTTCCCATCCCAAGAGACAATTAAAGCTTCTTAAGAAGAAAATTATTATGTTTAGAGTAACGTGATTAATAAGGTTTTAATTGCCCGAGAAGCTTATATAATAATGGAGAAATCAGGGGGCAAGCAGATCAGGGAATGGAGGTTGGGCTTGAGGGGAGAATGAGGCTGAGCAGCGCATTCACCCTCACCCTACCTAGGGGTGGCGTCTATGCGGAGGCGATTAGCTCTAATAGTCACGTTAAGCTTTCTAAGTTCGCTAGCGATGGGTCTGCTTGGCCCAATTTATCCACTATTTGTTCTCAACCGTTTTTCTGTCACGGTAATTGATATTGGTTTTATTCTAACAGTTTTTGGTTTTTCATCAGCATTCTTCAGGATAATAGCTGGTAGAATGGTGGATATTTATGGCAAAGAAAAAATCTTCTTAATTGGCACTCTATTCGGCGCGGCATGCTCATTAACTTACATCTTCGTCTCAAATGTAATCCAACTATATTTACTTGAGTTTATCTCCGGAATTTCATGCGCCCTCGAAGATCCAGCAAGGTTGGCAATGATTGCTGAGATGGGCGGAAGAAAGAGAAAAGGCCTATTGTTTGGCATATCTGAGTCTGCCTACGAGATAGCTGGTTCGCTAGCAGCACTAATCGCCGCGATAATGGTCAGCAATTTTGGTTTCGAATCGCTCTTCGTTGCCTGCTCTGGCTGCCAAATAATGAGCGGACTCGTAATCCTCAGCGTGTCATCAAAGAGGTTTTATGGGAGAAAATAAGTAAACAATATTGTATGTATAGAAAGAAAAGAGAGGATATAGTCTACTGGCTTGGAGACTCCTTATACCTAAATATAACTAACCAATGTTCCAATAAATGTTACTTTTGCTTCAGACACTTCTGGGATGGGATATCGGGCTTCAGACTAAAGCTCAGCCGCGAACCAACTGCTGAAGAAATCATTGAAGAATTAAAAGAGCATATTTCAAGAAGAAGATGGAATGAGATAGTTTTCTGCGGTTTCGGGGAACCGACGTCTAGGCTCGATTGCCTCTTAAAAGTCACTAAATGGATTAAGAAGTACCATCCTTTCCTTAAAGTTAGGCTAAACACTAATGGGCAGGCGCCCCTGCTTAACCCGGGTAGAGACGTCGTGGCTGAGCTGAAGAGCGCTGGTGTTGATGTTGTTAGCGTTAGCTTAAACGGACATGACGAAGAAACATACAACAGAGTTTGTAGACCTGAATTTAAAGAGGCTTATAAAAGCATAATAAATTTCATTCAAGCCTTAAAGAACGCTAATATAGATGTTGAGATAACTGCATTGAACCTACCTGAGATAGATATCTCCAAGATTCGGAATTTTGCGGAAAGGATAAATACTAAATTTAGGCTAAGGGAGCCTCTACCATTAGTTTACTAGAGATTTAACGTGACGTAAGTATATTTTATTGCCCGTAATATATTAGCTTCTCCCTCTCAAGCTTCTTCAGGAGATTATCGACAGCCCTGTATACGTCTTCTTCTTTCTTTGCACCAGTGCAAACCAGCTTCCCACTGGCAAATAAGAGTATGACGACCTTTGGATCTTCCATTCGATAAATCAGGCCCGGGAATTGCTCTGGCTCGTACATCGTCCTACCGAGGGTGTATGCCGCTCTCTCTAAATCGATGGTTCCGCCGAGATTTGCTGAAGCTACGATGTTCTGTATTTTTAGTTCAGGCTTACTTACTATTACTATACCGCTTCTTTTGAGCTCCTTTATTACCCTCATGACTGCCCTACGAGCTTCCCTCTCGGATTTTGCGCCAGTGCAAACCATTTTGCCAGAACCGAATATTAGCGTTGCAGTTTTCGGTCTCTTTAGCCTAAAAACGAGTCCGGGGAACTGCTCTGGGCGATACTCTACACCTGGATAACCCTTAACAACAGCATTTAAATCTATCTTCTGATTCAATACTGCAGAGGCCACAACATTCTCTATTTTAACCCTAACTTGAGGCTGCTGTGCTTGTGACATATAAATTTTTCCCCAAAATATATGCTTTATAAAGAGTCATTTATATTTATTTCCATTTTTATGAAGATACTCGTCTATTTAGACGAAAGCGGATGTATGGAATCAATATTTCCGTCACATTAAACAATATTATGATTAAAAGTAGAAATTGGGACCAAGAGAAGGTTAATGCGCCTTGACGTATACTGCCATACACTAGGCAATCAATTCTATAGGTCATAAAGCCTATTGTTAAAAAAACATTTTTGCTTCCATATTTCTCGGCGTTTAACCGATACTCTTCAAGCATACCCAAACTATATATCCCCCACCCCCATAAACTAAAGAATAAAAGATATAAGAGCAACAAATTTATTACAAGGATATATATAATGCGTGCACCGCTCCATAATACCTTCTTTTGAGCATCCTTTTTTTCTTCGTCACCAGATAAGAGCATTAGAGCTATAAGAATAATTATTATGGAAATAATGATGATAATTTCTTTTCTGGCAATGCTCTCTTTTAAGAGTAATGGTAAATACAGGTTGCCGATATAAGGGATTCTCATAATTACTCTACCGATGAGTAGAGATGCATCCCACGGGGAGAACTGATCTAATCCAACGCTAACGGCATCTCCAACGGTGGCAATCTTATAATTGCCGCTCTCATCAACAAATATATTTACAATCCTATGAACTATTGGCGCTTTAAGACGGGCATGCGGATCCATAAACACCACAATATCTCCAATTTTTAATTGGGCTGGTGTGGCTCTCTGAATAACTATAAAGTCCCCAATATTAAGGGTTGGATACATGCTTCCAGAGGAGACCACAAAGAAGGGGTTTTCCACACCTAGGAGTGTGCGTATGAGCATTAAAAGACTAAAGGCTAGCACGAAAGAAAAGATAACTTGTAGAATTACTCTGATAAATCTAGAACGGTAAATTTCCTTAAGGGCAGTCATTCCTCGCCCCTCAATCCTGAATTAGGGCGAGCTTTTAAGGGCTTTTCTTGCAAAGGTTATGTAACCTGTATGTCCAGTCATCAACGTCTCTGGCCGCGTCTTACCCTTTTTAACACGCATTCTTCTAATAAGACACTCTATGGTCTCTATATACGCAAAGCCATAAGCCCTCAGCTCCTCAACAGTCTTAACAACCTGATCGATTGTTGGGCTGAATGACACAAACGAACCACTACCCTTAAGCGCCTCATAGGCATGCGGCACCACAAGCCAAGGTGCCGCCATGTCAAGGATGACAGCATCTACATTTCTTTCATCAATTCCCTGAGTTATATCCTTGATTTTTAGCTCAACATATTCAAGCACACCAGCCCTCTCAAGATTCTTACGCGCGATCTCAAGGAACCCCTCTCTAACCTCATAGCTATATACCTTCCCATCTGGTCTGACATAGCTAGCCAATGCTGTTGTAAGCGCCCCGACACCAGTTCCAGCTTCCACGATTCTGCCTCCGGGCTGTATATTGCCATTTAATATTATTAGTGCAATATCCTTAGGATATATTATCTGCGTCCCCCTCGAGCTCTTATATATATAGTCTCTTATGTAGGGCTTAAATGCAATAAACTCTACGCCCATACTGCTCTTAACTCTTACACCAAACTCCCGACCAATGAAATCATCAACCCTGACGAAACCCTTATGCGTGTGAAAAACCTTGCCCCTCTCAGCCCTAACTAAATAAGTTCTCTTATCGTCCAAGTACAATAGAACATAGTCACCTTCCTTAATCCCATTAATCAAAGTGCCCTCACACCTAAAACCATTTAACTAACGCGTAAATATCTACTTTTTTGGATTCAAAAAATTATGCGAACAAGCGTAAAGGTTAAGTAAAGTTTAGAGAGCAAAAAATGATGAATATAGCCCCGGTAGCTTAGTGGTTATAGCAGCGGCCTTGTAAGCCGCGGGTCGCGGGTTCAAATCCCGCCCGGGGCTCCAAGAAAAATTCTGCTTTCCTAAAACGGAGCTTAAAACGGGCTCTCCTTGGAAAGCAGAGATTTGCGGGGTTGGACTGTCCCAGCAGGATGTGCTTAAGGTATGCGTTTATTCTCATACTGGCTTGCAGAGCCTTAGCCTTTAATAACTAGTAGATTTCCCGCTTGAGGGTTAAACCAGCCATGCCGGGCTTATGCGTGAGACCGCTTCCCTCGGGGAAAATTCCCCAGCACTTTATGGCCTCCCCCAAAGCTAGGGTCATAGGCTCTGTCTTAAGGTCTCGGGGAACCCTCATCGGTAATGTGTCCAATCTCTAAATCTTGGTTTTGTATGAGTAAGTCTGAGCCTGGGGCGTTATAGCGGAAATCAGTCTTTACATCTATTAACACTGGTCTATCGGAGCCCATAGCCTCATTAAAAGCCGCTTTTACTTCATCAACTGTTTCCGCGCTTATACTTTTACCCCCAATAGCCTCAAAGATTCTGGCAAAATCTATTTTTTGGAGATCTACGGCTATAAATCGATCTCCAAATAACTTTTTCTGAAGCTGCCATATCTGACCATATTTACTATCGTTAAAGACCACTATGGCGACATTAATGTTGTTTTCGACTAGGGTTGGGAGATCTGAATATGACATTAAAAGGCCCCCATCACCAATCACTGCAAAAACCTTCTTCTCGGGATATACAATTTTGGTAGCGATCGATGCGGGTAATGCAAACCCCATAGATTCATATCCGCCTGGGCTCAATACGCCGCGGACGCATGGGCTCTTATATACGTCCCTTACCCAAAAAGTACTTAACCCACAATCAAGTACTAAAATGGAGTCCTCACCTAAGGTTGAATTTAAAATCTCGGCTACAACGCCAGGATGTAGGGGACTACTATTTTTGTGCGTCTCAATTTCCCGCTCTATTTCTTCAGCGACTTGCCGTTTTATCTCCATTATCTCCTTTAAGAAGATGATATCAGGTTCTCTGGAAGGAAAAGATTTTCAATCTATCGACCAAAGCTGAAATGGTCTCTTTTATATCCCCAACAATAATCTTGTTGACTGCGGCTGGGGCAGCTCTCCCCTCTACATCAATATGTATGCAGCCTAAAGGCTTCCCCGCACCCAAGCCTTATGCCCACACTTAATATTAGGTCAGACGCCTTTAACGCGTGAAAGGCCGCGGGATGGGAGAAGCCGCCTACAAAACCAGCATACAATGGGTGGTCATAAGGAACAACAACGTCATTCCCATCTCTCCTACCATGTACTATTAGGGGGCGTGCAAAACCTCACATAATTCTAAAAGTTTCTCCTCACATAGGTATCTCGAGACGTTTTTTCCAGCATATATAATAGGCCTTTTAGCGGTTAATAGCCTATTGATAGTTTCATCGTCAATTTCGCCAATCTTATATGATCTACTAGGTTTCAATATGCCCCCTATAGGAGATTCGCTCTCAGAATTCATGACGTCTATTGGTATGCTTACATGAACCGGGCCCCTACGTCCCTCCCTTGAAACTTCATATGCTTTTACTAATGTTGGCGCGATATCGTCAACACATTTCACCCTAACAGACCATTTTGTTATTGGCGTAAAGATGCGAGCTAAAAAATCGTCTAAATCTACTCCATGAAGTGGCTCCTTATATGGATGAAGGGGTACATCACCGCTTATGTGGATAAGCGGTGAGGCTGCTGTGTAGGACTGTGCTACGGCAGTAACACAGTTTTTGCGCCGGGACCAGCAATAGTTAAAACAATGCCGGGCTCGCCAGTTAACCTGCCATAGACGTCGGCAGCCACCCCAGCGTTGGCTTCATGTTTCATGAGGATGTGCTTAATACTTTTTTTCTGAACAGAGGGCCCGGTAAACATCAAGACAATGCACTCCCGGCAGCCCAAAAATAAGCCCGGAGCCGATCTCCATAAGAGTCTTTACGATGATGTCGCCGCCTCTCATAAAACTCCTCCAATAGCATCCCAAGTCAGATTACTAGAACCATAAAATATTTTAGTCTTTCCTTTTAGGCATATCTCGGCATCTCTATTAGTTCTATATATGTCTTCTTAAGGGGCTGGCGTTAATGCTTAAGTTTATGTGCTTATTTGTATGTTTTAGGTGTCGCTCTTGTCTGGGGGTGAGTGGGAAAAACTCATCGAGAACTTAATTGCGTCCGGTATACTTAGGTCTCCTAGGGTTATTAGGGCTATGAGACTTGTGCCCAGGAGTCTTTTCCTACCGGAGGATCAGAAGCTATATGCTGCGGTTGATACTCCGCTTCCGATAGGTTATGGGCAGACTGTTTCCGCGCCACAGGGCTAATTCTTGCGATTAGCCCGGCGAGACATGGTATCCATAATGAATGAGGCCCTTGAGTTAGATGTGGGGCACAGGGTTCTTGAGGTCGGCTCCGGATCCGGCTGGCATGCCTCAACGGTAGCTGAGATAGTTGCTCCGAGCGACGCCCCGAGGGGGAAGTGGGGTCACGTGTATACCGTAGAGATCATACCGGAACTGGCCGAGTTTGCCAGGAAAAATATTGAGGAGGCTGGTTATGGTGATAGAATTACTGTCATATGTGGTGATGGATCTCTTGGCTATCCGAATGAGGCGCCATACGATAGGATACTTGTAACGGCCGCGGCCCCAAACATACCAGCCCCATTAAAGGAGCAACTTAGACCGGGTGGAATCATGGTTATACCGGTAGGCGAGGTGGGGTTTTATCAGACGCTGATACGCGTCAGGAAATTGGAGAATTGCAGGATTATTGAGGAGAACCTTGGTGGGGTAGCGTTCGTGCCGCTTCTAGGCAGATATGGGCACAGGATTAGGCGCGGCTGAGCGCTCCTTTGCCAGCGATTATCGTGGGCATAATCTCGCTGTACTTTATAGTGTGGCCAGAAGGGTATAGATAAGTGATGTATATGGACTATAAGCTACGGAAAGTTATATTTCCCAATTCTTGTGAAACTATAATGTAGAGTAAAGGGGCTGGAGATTTGCCCGAAGAAATATGGTTTTACCTGACCATCGTGTTAGGGGCCACTACGGTAGCATTAGTGGTACTATTTCTGATAGAGAAGGAGAGAAGAAGGTACCTGAAAGATGAAACGAAGCCGGTGAAGGGTGATGTAACGGTAGAGAAGCTTTTACCCACCGGCAGGTCTGTTTCTGATGAGTTCGTCAGAGAGGTTAAGGGTAAGCTAAGGATACTCGATGTCGAAAGAGAGATTCTGAGCTACGCTATAAGGAGACTTTATGAGGCCCAGGCGGAGGGGAGGATAACTTCTGAGGAGAGGGACGCATTAGCCAAAAAATACAGGGAGGATTTGGAGAGGGTCAAGGAAGAGATAGCGCGCGGCGAGACAATAATGGCGCTCAATGAGCTGGAGAGGATGAGAGAGGAGTTCATTAAAATGTTCTCTGAGAGACTTGAGATAATTGATAAGAGAATTGAGGAACTTAAAGCCGTAATTAGCCCAAGGCCCACGGAACAGACCGTTAAACCGTTGGGGGAGGAGGTTAAGGTAGAAGAAGCCAGAGAGCAAGCACCTATGCAAGAGGAGAGGGTTGAGAGGCCAGCTGTACAGAAGAGGCGGAAGGAGGCTGTTAAGCCAAAGGCCGCTGAGGGAGGTGAGGTTGGGGAGGAAGCCGAGAGGCCATCTGAGGGAGGCGAGGCTGACAAAAGTATTGAGAAGATAGTGGCTGAGATAGAGAAGGTTCTTAGTAGACTGAGTCAGATAGAGACCGAGGAGTAGTGTAGGCTTGGATTGGGTTGAGGATGCTAAGAGGAGGGCTGCCTTAGAGGCTGTTAAGTGCGTTAGAGATGGCTTTGTTGTAGGCCTCGGCTCCGGCTCAACGGCCGCCTACGCCATAGAGGAGATTGGGCGCAGGGTTAAGGAGGAGGGCCTACATCTTCTAGGAATACCAACATCATACCAATCATTCCTACTGGCAGTTAAGTGCGGCATACCCGTAACGACCTTACATGAGCACCCAGTAATAGATCTAACAATTGATGGTGCCGACCAAATAGATCCGGTGTTAAATTTGATAAAGGGTATGGGCGGGGCGTTGACTAGGGAGAAGATTGTTGCAGCCTCGTCTAAGCGGCTGATAATAGTTGCGGACGAGAGGAAGTTAACGGATAAGCTGGGTAGAGGTCAGACCGTGCCGGTCGAGGTATTACCATTTGGTGTGCCCCTTGTATCTAAGAGGATAAGGGAGATTGGAGGAAAAACAATTCTACGTGAGGTGGGAAAAGGCGTGCCGTATGTGACTGATAATGGAAACTTCATATTGGATGTCGACTTCGGGGTTATTGAGAACCCCTATAAATTAAATGAGATATTGAAGATGATCCCTGGCGTTGTTGAAACGGGCTTATTCTTGGATATGGCGCATACGGCGTACGTAGGCACGAGGACAAACGTGAGAAAAATAGATAGGGCAAGCAGCTAAGACCGCACTGCCTTCAGCCCTTTATAGCCGTTTTACTTAAGTATGAGATATTAAGATTATTTCTGCTAGTGGGGGTGCATCAAACTCGGAAGGGTCCTAGTCACCGCTGCTTGGCCATACATTAACCATATACCTCACCTAGGAAATCTGCTGCCCATTCTCTCAGCGGATGTTGTCGCCCGCTATTATAGGCTTAGGGGTGAGGAGGTTCTCTTTGTAAGCGGCTCTGATGAACACGGCACGCCGATAGAGGTTGAGGCAATAAGACAGAATATATCGCCCAAGGAATTAACTGATAGAAACCACGAGATAGTCACGCGGCTCTTTGGGAATTGGGCGATATCCTTCGATAACTACACTAGGACTGAGAGCGAGGTTCATAGGGAGTTTGTTAGGAGCGTCATGCTTAAGATAGAGGAGAATGGCTACGTATTCGTCAGGGAGGATGAGCTACCATACTGCGAGAAGTGCCAGCGCTTTCTGCCAGATAGATTCGTTGAGGGATTATGCCCATACTGCGGGTACGAGAGAGCACGTGGAGACCAGTGCGAGCAGTGTGGGCGCCTACTAGAGCCAACAAAGCTAATTGAGCCTAGATGCGCCATATGCGGATCTAAGCCCGCCACCAGAACCGTCAAGCACTGGTACTTCGATATGCCAAAATTTACGGATAGGCTGCTAGCATATATTGAGGGAAATAAGAGACTTCCAGAAAACGCAAGAAACTTCAGCCTAAACCTCATAAAGGAGGGCTTAAGGCCTAGGCCGATAACCAGGGATAATAAGTGGGGTATACCAGCACCATTCAAGGGCGCTGAAGATAAGACTATATACGTCTGGTTCGATGCCGTTTTAGGCTACGTCTCGGCAACAATAGAGTATTTTAAGAGACGCGGTGACGATGAGGGGTGGAGGAATTACTGGTTCGATGAGAGTACGAGAACCCTCTACTTTATAGGGAAGGATAACATACCCTTCCACACGCTGATCCTCCCAGCCTTATTAATGGCCACCCACGAGGACTATAATCTGCCATGGAATGTCTGCACCAACGAGTGGCTTATCTTCGCGGGCCAGAAGTCGTCTAAGAGTAGGAGGATAGGTGTCTGGATAGATGAGGCCCTTGAAATGTTCCCGGCAGACTACTGGAGATACACGCTGATAGCAATAAGGCCTGAGACGAAGGACTCGGACTTCACCTGGAAGGTATTTATAGAGAAGGTTAACGCCGACCTAAACGATACCCTCGGGAACTTCATACACAGAACCCTCAAGTTCATAAATACCTACTTCAGAGGTGTGATTCCAACCCCAATGAACCTGGACGACATTGATGAGACAACACTGGACATAATTCATGAGAAGGTTAAGGCCGTTAGCGAACTCCTCGAGAACTGTCAGCTCCAAGCAGCCCTCAAGGAGGTGGTGGAGCTAAGCCGGGCTGGGAACAGGTATCTGAACGAGAAGAGACCATGGGAGATCATAAAGTCGGATGCGCAGGTAGCCGCGAACACGCTTTATATATCAGCCCAGATAGTCAAGACCCTCTCAGTAATACTGGAGCCGTTTATACCTATAACTGCGCGTAGGCTCCGTGAGATGCTGAATATACCCGAGGGGGTCTCGTGGGATGATGCCTATAAGCCGCTTCCCTCAGGCCACAAGATTAACAGGGCCGAGCCGTTATTCACGAAGATAAGCGTCTCTGAGGAGGAGTTACAGGGCATGCTTGAGAAGATAAGAGAGAAATCCGAGAAGGTATCTTACGAAGAGTTCTCGAAATTGGACATTTGCGTAGGAAGGGTGGTTGAGGCTGAGAGGGTGGCGGGTTCACAGAACCTGCTGAAGCTAACGATTGACGTCGGCGGCTCCCTCAGAACGTGCATATCTGGGATAGCGAAATATTATAGGCCTGAGGATCTTAAGGGGAAATATGTCACTGTTGTGGTGAACCTAAAGCCTAGGCGTGTCTTTGGCATAGATTCCGAGGCTATGATATTGGCAGCCGAGGACGGGGATAACCTAGTACTAATTGTGCCAGAGGCTCCAATAAGACCTGGAAGCAAAGTGAGATAGTGTTTAAAATGCCGCTTAAAATTGACCTACACGTTCATACATGCTATTCCGGTGACAGCAACATAACCCTAAAGAGCCTTTTAGCGGAGGTTAAGAGGAAGCATTTAGATGGAGTTGCCATAACAGACCATGACACCATAGAGGGCGCCTTAGAGGCCTGTAAAGTTGTTTCAGATGCGGGGCTGGAGCGCCCGCCAATAATAATACCTGGCATAGAGGTCTCTACCAAAAGGGGCCACATAATAGGATTGAACGTTACCGAATCTATTCCAATGGGGCTGAGCATGGAGGAGACGATTGAAGGGATTCATGAGGCCGGCGGGATAGCCGTGGCGGCCCATCCTCAATCTCTCTTTAAGGGCGGGATAGACCTAAGCCCTAAAATCCTATCTCTAGGCTTTGATGCAATAGAGGTTATAAACTCATCGCTCTTCCCATTCAAGCTATCAGTTCAAGCATGTAAGAAGTTTGCCGAGGACTATAATCTGCCACAGACTGCTGGGAGCGACTCGCATATTGTGGAGGCCATCGGCTTAGCATACACGCTTATAAATACCGAGGAAAGGAGCGTAGACTCGATTGTTGGGTCAATAAAGAGGGGGTTAACCACACCAATTGGTGCTGGAATGCCCTTTGCGCTTAGAATAAAGAGTATCTTTAGACGAAAAGGGAGAATGTTAGCTTTCGAGGACAGGAATCCCCTGTAGTCCAAGCTCGCTTACGCCGATTTTCTCAGGCTTCTTTGCCGATTCTGGGTCTAAGTCATATAGCTCCGGCGTCTTAGATCCATACCCGCCGAGTATATACGGCGACTTGACTCCAGTCATAATAAGTGTAACTCTAAGGGTGTTTTTAAGGTTCGGGTCTACTCTAGCACCCCATATTACTAGAGCATCATCGCTCATCATTTGGGTTATTATCTCGCCGACGGTATTTGCCTCCTCAATCGTTAGGCTCTCATCGCCTGCCACGTGGATTAGGGCTCCATTCGCTCCACTATAATCCACATCTAGGAGCGGCATCCTAAGGGCTTTTTGAACAGCATCCTCAGCCCTGTTGGGCGCATTAGACTCACCTATACCAGCGATGGCAACACCACCACGCCTCACTATTGTCCTAAAATCGGCGAAGTCCAGATTTATTAGGCTTGGCATGGACACTACTTCAGTTATACCTTTAATCATATTGGCTAAGACTTGGTCACCGACCCTAAAAGCCTCATTTATTGGCAGATGGGGCACAAGCCACATTAGCTTATTATTGTCAATAACTATGACCGTGTCGCACTCCCTACGCATATCATTCAATCCCTTTAAGGCGATGTTAATTCTACCCTTTTCTATCTTAAATGGCATTGTAACAACTCCGATGACGATGGCGCCCTTCTCGCGGGCAAGCTTAGCGACAGCAGGAGCGGCCCCCGTGCCAGTGCCCCCGCCCATCCCAGCCGTCACAAACACTATATCAACATCATTTATAGCTTTGTCAACCTGCTCAATCGACTCCTCGATGGCTGCTCTTCCAATATTTGGGTCTCCGCCTGAGCCTAAACCGCGGGTGATCTTCTCACCAATAAGGATCTTCTGGTGGGCGTGTACGGCATTCAGATGCTGTAGATCGGTATTTATTGCTATACACTCGGCCCCGGCTACACCCATCTCCATAAGCCTATTCACGGTATTATTTCCTGCCCCGCCGACCCCGATGACGAGTATTCGGCAGTAACCAGGCTCCCTTAAACCACCCGGCAAGCTCTCACTCCACACATACTGTAATGCTTTATCTGCCAGCTTTGACATGGCCCTTCCTACCCCACAGCTCAACCTCAATTAAGTCACGTATAGCAGCTCTAATGGCTTCGGCCCTATGAGGATAGAGTTTCTTGTTAACCAGCTCATCTAAGGCCTCTAAATATGGTTCGGGGAGGTAAATTGTTATCAACTTCATATCTGGCCACCACAGAAAAGCTCACGCAAGTAAAAGCATAAAATCTACATATTAATATCAAAATATAATTCAAACATCTTCGTGCCTTCATTTTATAAAACTTTTATTCATAAGTTTTAGAGTATTATCAGAAATACAGTCACATCATCATCTCCCGCACCTCATAAGTTAAGACAATTTCTTGTAAAAATTGGAGGTCAAGTTTATATCGCCGGATTCTTCTCCTTTGTTTTAGAGCTCAACTCATGGAAGAAACAACTCCTGTAAGATTTGGTCTCGATGGAAATGTTGGGGTCTTAGGGAAGACTATTTATATTGAGAGTTACGGATGCGCTGCGAATAGGGCTGACTTAGAGATGATGCTTGCCCATATAATCAATGCGGGCTATAGGGTGGTTAGTAGGGCTGAGGATGCCGATATAATCCTAGTTAACACTTGTGGTGTGAAGAAGCCTACAGAGGACCGCATGATCGGTAAGATACGCTTCTTTGGTGGGCTCGGTAAGCCGCTTATCATTGCGGGCTGTTTACCGAAGATAAATTTTAAGGCGGTATTGAGCGCCGCTCCGAATTTCTCAGCGGTGCTAGACCCCTATAGCATTGATAAAGTGGTCTTAGCTTTGAAGGCTGCGGAGGATGGAGAAAAGAACAGGATATTTTTCTCGGAGAAGCCGATAGTGAAGCCGGGTCAGCCTAAGATTAGGCTTAATAGGGTGATCGAGATAATCTCGATCTCTGAGGGGTGTCTCGGCGCATGTGCATACTGCTGTGTTAGGTTCGCTAGGGGCAGACTATTCTCATACCCAAGGGAGCTTATTGTGAGTAGGCTTAAGTCGGCCGTCTACGATGGGGTTAGGGAGGTATGGCTAACCTCACAAGACAGCGGAGCATACGGAGCAGATATAGGGACAGACCTCGTTGAGCTACTTAAAGACTGCTGTAGTGTTGATGGTAAGTTCTTTATTAGGGTTGGGATGATGAACCCAAACCACACTATAAAGATGCTCCCAGACCTAATGGAAGCCTACAAGGATGAACATGTATTCAAGTTCCTTCACATCCCAGTCCAAAGCGGGGATAATGAAGTCCTGAGGGCGATGAACCGCAAATATACCGTCGAGGAGTTCAAGAATATAATTGAGTCTTTTAGGAGGGAGATCCCGGAGATAACTGTTGCGACGGATGTAATCTGTGGTTTCCCAGGCGAGGACGAAGAGGCCTTTGAGAGGACACTACAACTGATAGAGGATGTTAAGCCGGACATCGTTAACATATCAAAGTTCTTCCCGAGACCTAACACCCCGGCTGCGAGGATGAAGCAAATTGATAGCAGGGATATTGCCCTGAGAAGCCGAGCGGCAACAGAACTTGCGAGCAGAATCTCATTAGAGATGAATATGCGGTGGGTTAGGTGGGAGGGGGAGATACTTATTGACGAGAAGGGCTCGAGTGACTCGTGGATCGGGAGGAACTATGCCTATAAGCCAATAGTCGTTAGGAGCCAGAAGAATCTGCTTGGAGAATTCATTAACGTTAAGGTTGTTAAGGCACGTGCAAATTATCTTGAGGCGGAGATAATTTAGGGGCATTATCCCCTCCTGAAGAGGGATAGCATCCGCTGGGCGTTCTCAAGCATACTTGTGTCATTGTTAAAGAAGATGTAGATCTTCTCTGGACCTAACTCTAAAATCCTCTCTTTAACCTCTATTAGCTCATCATCAGTATAGTAGTGGGAGTACCATGCAGTCCTCCCATGCATCCTAACGTAGACTATGCCATTCGTGTTGAAGATTTTTAGGGGGAAGCTAGGCGAGTCGACGCTAACTAGAGTTACGCCGAGATTAGATGCCCAACTAATAACCTCGTCATCACTAAACCAGCTCATGTGCCTAGGCTCAAGGGCGAGCCGCTCCCCTAAACCGGTATTATTAGCGAACAGCTCTATCCTTTGGATGGAGGATGCCTTCATCGAAGGTGGTAGCTGAAGGAGGTAGAAGTCTATTAGGTGGTCCATTGGCTCGAAGAGGCTCCTAAATTTCCTCCAGCTCTCCAGCGCCCTCTCGTTAAGCTTAAACTGATGAGTTATCAGTCTATTTACTTTAATTGCCCATCTGATGCTGGAGCCCTTATCCCTCCAAGACCTAACCGCTCTTGGAAACGGGAACCTATAGAAGCTCATGTTCAGCTCAACAGCATTCAGACCGGAGTTCCTAATGTACCAGTCAAGGGTTCCTTCCTCATTCCAAAAATAGAGCCAACCGGATGTACCCACATAAACGTCCATACCTAGCACCCCCTCATAGCATTAATGTTTTCAATGAACCTTTCGGGCTCCCTTGGAGTTATAATATAGTTTCCATGAACCGTCCTTAATAGGACTCCATCATTAAAGTTCGTCATTGTCATGAAGGCTCTTCCAAGTCCAGGGATATAGTGGTATCCTCCATATAGGCTAGCTCCAAGTAGTCTTATGCTAAATGGTATTAGGGTTCTCTCAGCGCTTATTATATCCTCTAGACGAATGCGCTTTGAGCCGCCTATAAGCTTAGTCGCCTTTATGATGAGTTCATTGCCTGTAATAATATATTTCGTCCTATAGATCGAGATCAGTAGAAGGATTAGCACATCCTCTATAGCGGCTAGCACTACAGCAACTAAAAATTTTAGTAGTGATTGGGGAAGGACATATATCAGGAGCGCCGTTTCCCCAGCTACAAACAATATTATCGCCAAGTACAATCCGGCGATGTACCTCGAGATGCGCGGCCTATTAACTAAGATCATCCCCTACACCCAGCGGAGTATAGCGAGGTTACTTAAAAGCTTATCTGCCCGAAATATATCTTTGGCCGCTTAGTTTAATTAGAGCGGAATAAAATTTAGGCTATAAGGGTTAACAAGCGGGGTGTTGCGAGGAGACTTATGGAGAAGATAGGTATATTGACGAGGAATGAGAACTCCTGGTGTACGGCTCAGCTTAGGGATGCCATCACCAAGCGTGGTCTCCAGCCGTTATGCTTCAGCTTCAGGAGCCTAGCGGCGAGGGTCGGCCTCAAGCCCGAGGCCTCTCTGGGAGACGTGGATATTTTGAGGGTGTTAAGGGCGATAATTGTCCGGCCGATCGGGCGCGGCTCCCTAGAAGAAATAATCTTCAGGATGGATTTACTGCATAGGTTGAGGAGGCAGGGCCTATATATTATTAATCCGCCCCACGCGATCGAGCGCTCAGTTGATAAGTACTATGCCCTAGCGCTCCTTGAGGAGGCTGGCCTACCAGTACCAAGAACGGTTGTTACCGAGAGTGCGAGGGAGGCCCTAAAGGCCTTTCACGAGCTGGGCGGAGACGTCGTTATAAAGCCCATATTTGGCTCCCGCGGGATAGGCTCGACAAGGGTCTCTGACCCCGACGTCGCCGATAGGATATTCAGGGCCCTAGAGTTCCACCACCAGGTCATATATGTTCAGGAGTATATACCGCATGGAAATTATGATCTGAGGCTATTTGTGCTCGGTGGGATGGTTATAGCGGCCATGCGTAGGGTCGCTAACATGTGGAAGACAAACGTCAGCTTAGGTGCCACTCCAGTTCCCTACAGGCCCACCAAGGAGATCGAGGACTTAGCTATAAGGGCCTCTGAGGTCATTGGCTGCGAGGTTAGCGGCGTAGATATCCTCGAGAGCGATAGGGGCCCATTCATCGTCGAACTGAATAGTCAGCCGGGCTGGATGGGGCTCCAGACGGTAACGGGCGTCAATATAGCCGATGAAATAGTCGACTATATTATTAAGAGGGCAATGATTTGGGAGAGAAGATAGTGGAGAGAACCACCATTATACTCGCTGGCAATGGCTCAGGGAGGCTTGGATGCGATAGGGGCCTAGCGCAGCTAGCCAATAGACCATTGATAATGCATGTTGTCAGTAGGGTTCAGAGTATTGTCGATGAGGTTATAGTCTGCTTGAAGGACCGCTCCCAAATACCATCTTACTCCCAAATTCTCCCCAAGGAGTGTAGGATAATCGCCGATGAGGAAGGTCTCCCAGAGTGCCCGCTTAGGGGCGCTTATACCGGGTTGATGAATGCTAGGGGTGGCTACTCGGCCATTCTGCCATGCGACACGCCGTTTGTCTCCGCGGGGCTCATAGATCTGCTGTTCAATGCGGCAGCAGGCGTTAATGCTGCAGTTCTCCGGTGGCCAGAGGGCTTCATAGAGCCGCTTCAGGCAGTTTATAGGACTGAGGCCGCCCTTAGGGCCGCTAGGAGGGCCTTTGAGGGAGGCAGCTATAGTATGCGGGCAATGATATCGCTGCTGAAGGGTATCCGCTACATATCTACGCTGGTCGTTGAGAAGATAGACCCAAAGATGCACACATTCGTGAACATTAATGCACCCCTAGACCTGAAGAGGGCTGAGACTCTGGCTAAGAGGCTCTTGGCTTAGAGGTTACAGGAAGAGGCTTCTTTCTCTTGGCATTATGAGGTCTTTAGCGGTTGCATCCTCGCTCCCCTCATATCGGTAGCCCCTTATTATCGCCGCTGGTATCCCCTCATCGGCTTGGCCTATAACCAGCTCCGCGGCCGAGGCCAGCTCATCGGCAACAGCCGTCCTCTTAACCCTAAGAACATATCCAAAGAGGTCCTTCTCACCCCTCCTATCCCGAATGGGCTTTATCCCAGCCACTCCAATAGCAACATTTATTTCACCCTCCCGCAGTGGCCTTCCATGGGTATCGGAGATTATTACGGCCACGTCCTTGCCAGTTATCTCCCTTATTCTCTCCCTTATCTTACGGGCAGATAGGTCGGGGTCTCTAGGCAGGAGGGCCACATTCCTATCTCCTGGAACATTTGACTTATCCACTCCAGCGTTAGCGCATATGAAGCCGTGCTTTGTCTCCACAATTATGTGGCCGCCGCCCATGCGGGCAATAGATCTAGACTCCCTTAGGATAACCTCCACCAGCGCCGGGTCTTTGTCGAGGTTCTCCGCTACACTCTTAGCGAACTCTGAGGGGAATATCTTATCCAAATTTACTACGCTCCCCTCGGCCCTTGAGATAACCACGTGGGTTACGACAATTATATCGTCATTCTCGATGGGCGTACCCTGCCTAGCGGCAGCCTCGCATATAAGAAGGCCTAAATCATCCCCCTCCTTAATTATTGGCATCCCAGTAACTGGTATTATCCTAATCATCTGCATCTCCACACCACCCAACAACCTTCAGCGGCAATTCGTGATCTCCACACCTTATTATCAGAAAGCATAATTTTATCTTTTAGGAATCTCTTTTTTAACTGTGGTTGGGATTTTGGTATGCCGTGCACGTTTATTGTTTGTGGCTTTTGTGGGGATACTGGTAAGGGGAAAATAATATCCTACCTCGCTCTGAGG
>Ga0105162_1000369_pt1 | contig 29994 bp, 30 predicted proteins | sample JNZ201metaG_FD_81532 | JGI IMG/M metagenome (GOLD analysis project Ga0105162, IMG submission 81532) | Hot spring microbial communities from Jinze hot spring, China to study Microbial Dark Matter (Phase II) - JNZ 20120812A | ecosystem: Environmental > Aquatic > Thermal springs > Hot (42-90C) >...
CCCCAGCAAGCCAAAGCCCGATGTCAGGATGAATTAAAGAGTAAAGAAAAATGTTTGTTTTGTTTCGCATAATTTTTCTCAAAATTCTATAACCAAAATCATTTTTTGAAAAACCATCGCCGTGTGAGATGTAAAATTTTTTCCCGTTGATCTCAATTTCAAGATCGTCTTTGAAAACTTTTATCCCAAGCTCATCTTCAAAATAATTTCTCACCCAGAAATCGTGATTTCCGAGAATGTAAAAAATCTCAACCCCGCTGTCCGAAAGTTCTGCAAGTTTTCCGATAACTCTTGCAAATCCCTTTGGCACAGCAAGTTTATATTCAAACCACACATCAAAAAAATCACCAAGTATAAAAAGTTTCTTTGAATTTTCTCCAACAAAGTTGAGAAAGCGAACAAGCTCTATTTCCTTTATGCGATTGCTTTCTTTTGAGCCGTGCCCGAGATGAACATCGGATATAAAGAAAACTTTCTCCAAAGCAATAGAAAATTTAATTTGAAAGCTGTTTTACCGCAATCTGGTTGATCGCAGCTTGAAGCGTGTTCTTCATAAGCATTGCTATCGTCATAGGTCCAACTCCGCCCGGAACTGGCGTTATAGCGCTGGCAACTTCATAAGCTGACTCAAAATGAACATCTCCAACAAGTTTGTATCCTTTTTCTGAAGATGGGTCATCAACTCTGTTAACTCCGACATCAATTACAACTGCTCCCGGCTTTATCATATCTCCCTTCACAAATTCAGGTTTTCCCATCGCAACAATCAAAATATCTGCTTGTTTTGTAAAATAAGAAATATCTTTTGTCCCGGTATGGCAGATTGTTACAGTTGCATTTGCCCACTCTTTCTTTTGAAGAAGTATGTTGGCAATTGGTTTTCCCACGATGTTGCTCCTTCCAAGAACGACAACATGTTTTCCAGATGGATTGATCCCACTTCTTTTCAAAAGTTCTTGAATTCCCGCAGGTGTGCATGGAAGATATGTTTCAAGTCCGATGACAAGTTTCCCAACATTCACTGGATGAAAACCGTCAACATCTTTTATCGGATCAATTGCCTGTAAAATTTTTTGCTCGTTTATGTGTGAAGGCAAGGGAAGTTGAACAAGGATTCCGTGAATTTTTGGATCTGAATTTAAATTTTGAATTTTTTGAAGCAGTTCTTCTTCTGTTGTTTCAGCTGGCAATTTTAAAGTTATTGAATAAAATCCAAGTTCTTCACACGCTTTCCCTTTCATAGTCACATAAACTTTTGACGCAGGATTATCTCCAACAAGGATAAACGCAAGCCCTGGGACGATGCCCGTTTCTTTGTAAAGTGCTTCTGCTTGTTTTTTTACTTCCTGTTTAATTTCTTCAGATATTTTCTTCCCATTGATTATTTGTGCTGGCATTTTGAAGTGCCCCTTCGTTTATTGTTTTGTTGAATTCGGGATAAATTATGTTCTCTATCTTCAACGCTTTCCCAGTTTGCGCATCAATTGAAATGAAAACACCGGAAAATTTCACATCGTTTTGAGCAACTTCATATTTATGCGGTGTTTGATATAAAAATCTCAAAATTGAAGCTCTCTTTTCCATACCTATCACAGAATCATAAGGACCTGTCATCCCAACATCGGTTATGTATGCAGTTCCGTTCGGTAAAATTCTTGCATCAGCTGTTGGAATATGTGTGTGAGTTCCGACGACAGCGCTGACCCTTCCATCAAGATACCATCCCATAGCCATCTTTTCAGCGGTTGCGTCAGCGTGCATATCAACGATTATGATTTTTGTCTCTTTTGAAATTTTTGCAAGAGCCATTTCCATTGCCCTAAATGGACAATCTATCGGATATAGAAAAACTCTACCCTGCAGATTTACAACCGCAATTTTTCCTTTTCCGTTTTGAAGATTGTATATGACATAACCTTTTCCGTAAGTTCCTTTCGGATAATTCAACGGTCGCAGGACATTTGGTTCATTTATGATAAAATCTCTTGCCTGTTGAATTTTATCCCATACATGGTTTCCAGTTGTTATAACATTAACGCCTGCGTTGAAAAGTCGCTTTGCTGTTTCGGGAGTTATACCTTTACCGTCAGCGAGATTTTCCCCGTTTGCGATGCAAAAATCTATTTTGTATTCTTTTTTGAAATTCGGAAGAAGCATTTCAACAATTCTTATTCCTGGTTCTCCAACGACATCGCCGATGAAAAGGACATTAATTTCCATAAAGTGCAGGAATTTGTTTTTAAACATAAATAATATAGCAAAACCACGGCTTAAATAAAAAGCATTAAGTTTCGGGCTGTGAAATCAAATTCATCATCAAAACAGTCCCTGAAATCAAAATCCCGGGCAATATCGGAAGCCACCAAGTTGAAAGCAAATTTTTCTCCGCCTCACTTATCATATTTCCCCAAGTTGGAATAGGAGGTTGAATCCCGAAGCCAAGAAAACTCAAAATTGACTCCGTAAGTATTACATCTCCCGTTATAAGCGGTATGCTTATGAGCGCTGGTAAAATTGCGTTTGGAAGAATGTGCTTAACCGCAATTGTTAAGTCGGGTAAACCCATTGATTCAAGAACTGTTATGAATTCCATTCCTTTGACCTTTAAAAATTCGGCTCTAATAAGTCGTGCTATCCCCATCCAATTGAGAAGTGAGAGAATTAAAATCAAACTCAAAATTGTCTGCGTGTGAGTGAATGCAATTACGACAAGAATCAAAAATAATTTTGGAAAGGCGAGAAATACATCTGTAAGGCGCATTAAAATTTTATCAACTATCCCTCCAAAATAACCCGCAAAAGCTCCTATCGCAGTTCCAATTATAAAAGAAATCAACGCTGAAATCACTCCAATTATAAGCGAAATCTTCCCACCATAAATTGTTCTACTTAACACATCTCTTCCTAAATTATCCGTCCCGAGCAGAAAAATAAATGTTTTGATTTTTTCAATTTTCTCTTTTTCAATTCTCCCTGCTTTGAATTTTTGCTGATATAGAATGAATGCATCTTCAAATTTATAATCAAGCACAACTATTTTTTCTCCGTTTTTGAGATTTAGTTCGTAAGCAATTGAAAATGGTGGAAGAGATGAAAGATTTTCTTTGTCAGGTGAAATGAACGGGTCAAACGGTAAAATAAAATCCGAAATTAAAATGTAAGCAATGATGAAAGACGCAACGAAAATTATTTGCCTTTGCTTTTTCATTTTAACCTTATCCTTGGGTCAAAAATTGAGTAAAGAATATCGGAGATCAAATTTCCAATTATGACGATGAAAGAAACGAACAAAGTTATTCCAACTGTCAAAGGATAATCACGCTGAAAAATTGAATCGGCCATCAATTTCCCTATGCCCGGGATTGAAAAAATTTCTTCAACGACAATTGAACCAGCAAAAAAGAAAGGAAGATAAAGTCCAAATAATGTAATCACTGGAATAAGCGCATTTGGAAGAGCGTGGCGATAGAAAATTGTGCGTTCGTCAAGCCCTTTGGCTTTTGCTGTTTTGATGTATGTTTGAGATAAAACATTTAACATCGTGTTTCTTGTGAATCTTGCAATTGCAGCCATCGGGGCAATGCTCAAAGTCGTTGATGGCAAAACAATATGCATAAACATATCAAAAATTTTCTCAAAAAAATTCATCTCGTTAAAATTAATTGAACGCAAACCTGATGACGGGAAAATTCCAAGCGTGTAACTAAAAATTAAAATTAAAACAATCCCAAGCCAAAATGACGGAATTGAATACAGGATCAAAAAAGACAAATTTAAAATCCGATCCACTGTCTTTCCCCTTTTTCGTGCAGATTGAACACCGATGAAAATCCCAAAGCCAAAACTTAAAATAAGAGCTGGAATTCCAATCGTAAGTGTAAAAAGGATTGCTTCACCAATACAATTTATTACCGGCTTACGGTAGATAAACGAAAATCCAAGATTGCCTGTTAAAATTTCCTTCAACCAATTCAAAAATTGAATTAATACTGGCTTGTCAAGTCCATAGGCAACTTTTAAACGGGATAAAACATCTTCGGACAATCGTGGATTAAGATAAATGTCGGAAAATGAAGCAGATGGAAGAATTCTCAACAGAAAAAAGACAATTGTTGCTATTCCAAAAGAGAGAAAGATTGAATTGACAATTCGTTTTAAGATATAAAGCATTTGCAAAGTTTTACTTTAATTCCCACTCGTGGAGATTGTAAAGGAAACTTATGCTGTTCATTTTCACAGTTTCAGGTTTTATCCTTTTACTTATTCCGCTTATCCTCACAGGTTCGTAAAGGAAAGTATATGGTTGATCCTCGTAAATTATCTCCTGAATTTTATCCCATAAAATTTTTGCGTTGTTCAAATTGTTCATCACAGATGCAGAATCATTTAACCTATCAAAATATGGATTTGAATAAGACACGAAGTTATGTCCCGATTTTATTGCTTCGCTGTGAAACACAGTTGTTAGGTCAGGTTTTGTTGCAACTCTCCATCCCGATATAACCGCATCAAAATTTTTCGTCAGTATGTGTCTCATAAAAGTATTGAACTCATAAACTTGAATTTCCATTTTTATTCCAAGTTTTGCAAGGTCATTTTGGACTGCGGTTGCAATTTCTTTTCTCGTTTGATTTTCTGCGTTTGTTATAAGAGTGAATTTGAAGTCAACTTTTTTACCGTTTATAATTTTGTCAAGTATTCCATCGCCATCTGAATCTTTCCATCCCGCTTCATGGAGTAGTTTTCTTGCTTTTTCTATGTCGTAAGGATATGGTTTCAATTTTTCATTGTGAGCCCAGAAGATAGATGGAAAAGGCGAAGTTGAGCGAACCGCATTTCCTTTCAAAATCGCTTTTATTATCTCATCAACATTTATTCCGTATGATAACGCTTGACGAACTTTTTTATCCGCAAAAATTGGATTTCTTTGATTCCAACCGATGTATTCATAAGCAAGAAATGGATAACGAATGAATTTAACATCTGGGCTGTTTTCATATTTTTCAGCAATGGCTGGAGGAATTGATGGAAGGACATCAATTTCACCGTTTAAAAATTGCAAAATTAAATTTGCTTCATTTGGCACGATCTTAACAAACACTCTTTCAATCTTTGGATAACTTTTGTCAAAATAATTTTCATTTTTAACAAGTTCAATCAATTGTCCTCTTTCCCACCTTGCGACTTTGTAAGGTCCGTTTGTCACGGGTTTTTCGTCAAAATAACCATTCCTTCTCCATTCTGAGAAAGGAATTTTTTCATAGATATGTTTTGGAACTATCCACACATCGTTTATATCTGTTAATTGATACGGATAAACATACCTGTATTTTACCACAAGCGTTGTCTCATTCAAGGCTTTGACATATTCAATGTTTCTTGTTATATCTTCCGCATTTAACCACGCAACTTCGGGAGAAGTTGCACATTTGAAACTAAATTCAACATCGTAAGCGGTCGTTTTAACACCATCCGTCCAAAAGACATCATTTCTCAAGTAAAAAGTTATCTGCGTTGAATCTTTTGACCATTCCCATCGTTTTGCAAGAAGAGGCTTGAATGTCCGATAATCTTCCTGTTCAATCGCAAGCCGTAGATAAACTCTGTCAAGCAAATCTTGTGTAAAAAGAGAAGTGCTCAAGTAAGGGTTGAAAGAATCAATATCAATTGTGCTACCTATGACTATGTAGTTTTGTTTTTGTGCTCTTCGGCAACTTGTGAAGAATAATGATGTCAGAAGTAAAAAGAACAGAAGAAGATGATTAATCCGCATTTAATCTCGCTTTTATTTATTCAAAGTCGTGTTCAAAGTATTTTGTGATTCTTTCAATCGGGAAATCTTCTTTTAATACAGACGTTTTCTTTTTGAGGATAGTTTCAAGGTTTTTGTTGAATTCTTTTGCTGAATCATATCCGTAATGTTTCAAAAGATGATTAAGCGCAATTACTTCCGCAATTACGGTTATGTTTTTGCCGGGGAATATAGGAAGTTTAACAAGTGGAATTTCAACGCCGAGGATTGAAATTTTTTCTTCGTCAAGCCCTGTCCTTGTGTATTCTTCTTTCGGATCCCAATCAAGAAGTTCAACGACAACTTCAATTCTCTTTTGGTATCTTATCGCTCTTATTCCGAACATGTTTTTTACATCAATTATCCCGAGACCTCGTATTTCCATAAAATGTTTAGTCACGGTGTTGCAAGTTCCGATGAGTATATTCTCACCTTTTTTCGTTATCAGGACGACATCATCTGCTACGAGGCGATGCCCACGTTCAATTAGATCAAGCGCAATTTCACTTTTTCCGATCCCGGAACGACCCACAAACAAGAGCCCGATCCCATAAACATCAACAAGATCGCCGTGAACGACGGTTTGAGGTGCAAATTGATCATCAAGAAAGTCGCTTATGAAATAGACAAGTTTCGTTGTCTCAAGCGGTGTCTGAAAAACGGAAATTTTTTTCTCCGTGAAAAGATCAAGCAAATTATCCGGAAGCACATTATCATTCGTTATCACAACGCAGGGAATTTCAAACTGAAGTATGTTTTGAATTGACTTAATCCGATTTTCTGGCGTTAAACTTTGCAAATATCTTATCTCGGTATTTCCAAAAACTTGAATTCTATTGTAAGTGAAAAGTTCAACATAACCAGCAAGGGCAAGTCCCGGGCGATGTATATTTTTATCAGTTATCTTTCTATCAAATCCAACCTCACCATTTAAAGTTTTCAACTTGAAGAGTTCGCTCCCGGCTTCGTAAAAAAATCCGACCGTTATGTGAGATTTGCGTATTTCTTTCAATTCTTTGTTAAACATTTCATCTGTGCGATTTCAGTTTGTCTTTAAATTTTATGAGTTGTTTCTCAACTTTTGCAATTGATTTATCAAACGCCTTTAAAATGTCCGAATCCGTCGCTTTCGCTGTGAGTTTGTGTTCATAGACATTTATCATTATTTCTGCTTCTTTTAAATGGTTGTGCTTTGTATCTTGTCTTAAAATTACTTCCGTGTCAATTATTCCATCAAAAAATCTGTCAAGCCGTGAAAGTTCTTTTTCAATGTAATTTTTCATCTGCTCCGTTACTTCAATGTGATGCCCTGTGATTTTGAGCGCCATAGGTTCATTCCTTATTGATTTTTGTTTTCAGTGTAAATATAACAATTAAGTTCCGATTTGTCAATTTTCTTTGAGAAAATTTCCTGTCAAATCCTAAATTTGTTTGCTTTAAATGTTTCGTTGGGGTTTCACTCTTGACTTTTTAACAGCGCCTATTTATATTTCGTTTGAAAAAATAAAAAGGGTTTTGACATGTTAAAAGTTGTGCTTGAGCCAAATTTCATCCAACCGGGGAATGTTTTTTCACTTCCACTTGATTATCGCACTGGGTTTATGTCAATTATAAAAAGTGCATTTCAAAGTGAATCACCAATTGATTATGATTTGGTTTTCAACAGAAGAACTGTTAAGCCATACACTTTTGCAGTTGCTTTTGGAGATGATGTCAAAGTTCAAGATGAAAAAATTTATTTCAACAGACCTCTTGAATTTAAGTTTAGTTCGTTTGATTTGAACGATGAGATTTTGCTTTACAATTATTTCGTCAGAAGTAAGACGATAAAAATTTTTGGACGGGATTTTGATGTTTCAAATTTATGGATTTTTGAGAACAAAAAGATAAAAGGGAATTCTGCGATTTTTAAAACGCTTTCTCCTGTTTTGATACGAAGTCATAAAAATGAAAAATTTTATCTGTGTCCCAAATGTGAGAATTTTGATGGTGATGAGGCTTTTTATGAGGCTTTAAAGTTTAATGTTTCTGAACTTGTGAGAAATTTGCTTGGGCGAGAGGTAAGCGGTGAGATTAATTTTAAGCCGGTTAAGACCAGACGTGTTGTTGTAAAGCATTTGACAGATAGAGGGAATTTGAAGTTGCCCGGATTTACGGGTTTATTTCTTTTTGAAGCGGAGTCAGAGGTTTTAAATCTTATCCTGCGTGCTGGTTTGGGAGCAAGAAGAAGTCAAGGTTTCGGAATGCTGGAACTTGTGTATGAGGTAAGTCGTTGACGGAGTATTTCCACATTTTGTTTAATGACCGGAAAGAGAGAGTAAGCGTTGAACAAGTGTGGAATTTTTGGAAAAAAGATTAATTAACCATAGCAAAAAGTTTTTTGACGGAAGTTTAAAAGTTGCAAAATGAAAAAAATTATTTCTTCTGCGTTACCCTTTCAACATATTTCATCGTTTCAACATCAACTCTGACGATTTCGCCTTCTTTAATGAATTGTGGGACAAGGATTTCAATCCCGTTTTCAAGCGTTGCGCTTTTCATAGTGTTATCCTGTGCTTCCTTAACACCTGAGCCTGTTAAAACAACTTTCAAATCAACCGTCTTTGGTGATCTCACGCTTACAGGTTCTTCTCCGAGGAATTCAACATCAACTTTCATTCCTTCTTTCAAAAACCTTGCAAAATTTCCCAACGCTTCTTTTGGAACTCCAACCTGTTCATATGTTTGCGGATCCATAAAATAGTATAAATCCCCGTCGTTGTAGATATATTCCATAGGTTTTCTGATGAGTTCAACATCTTCAACTTTTTCATCTGTTCTAAACCTTCGTTCTGTGTAATGACCTGTTGACAGATTCAGAAGTCGTGCGGAGACAAAACCTTGCATTTGCCCACTTCCTGCGTGGACTTTCGCTTCAATTACTTTGAAAATTGTTCCCTCAATTTTGAGTGCCATTCCTTCTCTTATTTCGGTTGCGAGGATCATAATTTGCCTCCTGTTATTTTTGCTCCTTTTTTAAAAATATAGTTTCGGGCGATTTTATTTGCAAATAGAAAGCGTGATGTTTAACTTTTTTAAAAATAAAAATCAGTGATAAGTTTTATGATAAGAATCTTAACAGCTGGTGAATCACACGGTCAGGCACTCATTGGTATAGTTGAAGGAATTCCAGCAGGGCTTGAAATAAGTGCAGATTATATCAATTTTCATTTGAAAAGAAGACAACAGGGTTATGGAAGAGGTGGAAGAATGAGAATTGAAGAAGATAGAGTTGAAATTTTATCAGGTGTAAGATTCGGGAAAACGATCGGGAGTCCAATTGCATTGATGATAAGAAATAAAGATTGGGAAAACTGGAAAGAGAAGATGTCGGTTGAAGAAATTGATAAGCAAATTGAGAAGATCACAATTCCACGCCCAGGTCATGCTGACTTCGTTGGTTATTTTAAATATGGTTTTGACGATATAAGAAATGTGATTGAAAGAGCAAGTGCAAGGGAAACGGCAATCAGAGTTGCGTGTTCATCTATTGCGAGAAAACTGCTTGAGGAACTTGGAATTTTCATCGGAAGTCATGTGATTCAAATTGGTTATGCAGGTTTTGAAGATAGAGAAAAACTTGACAAAAAGATTCAAAAGTTAATTCACAAACCGAAGGGAGCTTTAGAGTTAACTCTTGAAGCAGATAAATCCGAAGTCAGGTGTATTGATAAGCAAGTTGAAGGAAAAATGATTGAGGTTATAAAAGAGGCGAAGAAAAAAGGTGATACGGTTGGGGGGATTTTTGAGGTGATTGTGACAGGGCTTCCAGTTGGGCTTGGAAGTTATGTTCACTGGGATAGAAAACTTGATGGTTTGCTTGCTCAGGCGATAATGTCAATTCAAGCGATAAAAGGAGTTGAAATTGGTTCTGCCTTTGAAAATGCGAAGAAATTTGGATCAGAAGTTCACGATGAAATTTTTGTCAAAAATGGAAAAATCTTCCGCAGGACAAATCGTGCAGGAGGGCTTGAAGGTGGCGTAACAAATGGACAGCCCATTGTTTTAAGAATTGCTATGAAACCAATTTCAACAGTTATAAAAGGATTATCAAGCGTTGATTTAAAAACATTTAAAAATGTAAAGTCAAGATATGAACGCTCTGATTTCTGCGCTGTTCCATCCGCAAGCGTGATCGCTGAGTCGGTGATAGCCCCAGTTATCGCAAATGCATTGCTTGAAAAATTTGGGGGTGATAGTTTGAAAGAGTTGAAGAAAAATTATAAAAATGCCATTTTCGTTGAATGGTGATTAAAAATTCCTTTGACAATTTTTGTGAAACTTTTTATTTTAAACAAGAAAAATTCAATTCAAAATGAAAATCATACTCTTTGCGATGCTCTTACAATTTACATTTTTCAACTGGACAGGAAAAAAAGCGCCAGAAATAAATGGTGGAACTGGATGGATAAATTCAACGCCTTTAAAATTAAGCGAGCTCAAAAATAAAGTCGTTTTGATTGATTTCTTTGAATATACTTGCGTTAATTGTTTGAGAACTTTGCCATATTTGAAGGAATGGCACAAAAGATATAAAGATAAAGGGCTGGTCATAATTGGTGTTCACACGCCTGAATTTGATTTCTCATCTAAATTTGAAAATGTCAAAAAAGCTGTTGAAGAACTTGGCATTGAATATCCTGTTGTCGTGGACAGTGAATATAAAATCTGGAATGCTTTTAAAAATCAGTTTTGGCCAAGAAAATTTTTGATTGATAAAGACGGCATCATAAGATTTGATCATGTCGGTGAAGGAGCATATGGAACAACTGAGAGAAAAATTCAGGAACTTTTGACGCAGATCAATCCGGGCTTAACTTTTCCCGATGTGATTGAATACATCAGGGAAGAAGACAAGCCCGGGGCTGTGTGTTATCCGAGAACTCCGGAAATGTATGCAGGTTATCTTCGTGGATATTTTACGCAACGAATTAAGCCCGATGAGGAATCTTTTTACGAGGACGATGGAGGTTATAAGGAAGCACAGATAACTTTAAATGGCTGGTTTAAGGTTGATGCGATGAAACTTTTACATTTGAGAAGAAATGAAAAATTCACAGATTATGTCGCTTTTAAATTCAGAGGAACGGAGGTCAATGCTGTGTTTAATTCAGATGGTAGGTCTTATGATGTGATATTAACACTTGATGATAAGCCAATCCCGAAGGATATGAAGGGAAAAGATGTTTTTTACGATGAAAGTGGAAGAAGCATCGTCAAAGTTGAAAGTGGGCGAATGTATAATTTAATTTCAGGTGAAAAATACGGAGTTTACACATTAAAACTTTACACAAATTCCGATGCGTTTTCACTTTATTCATTTACATTCGGCTCGTGCGTTGTGAGAGAATAAAACAAAAAATTTGATAAAACTTTATGCAGAAAAATTCAGTCCTTGGAAAAATTTATGATGAAATCAAAAAGTATGAAGAGTTTGTATCAAAGAATCCAGATTCGCCTTTGCTTGTTCGGCTTGCGTCACTTTATCTTGAAATTGGAAATGTTGAAAGAGCAATAACATTGTGCAACAAGGCAGTTCAAAAGTATCCAGATTATTCAACAGCGCATCTTTTGATGGCAAGATGTTACATTGAAATGAAAGCATACTCAAAAGCGCTTGTTGAGTTAAATAAAGTTATTGAGATTTTGCCCGATTCTCAATTTGTAATTGATTTGATCGCAAAAATTTCATCAAGACAAAAGAAGGGAGAACAACTTGGTAAGGTCACTCGCAAAGAATCCGCTGTCAGCTTTGAAGGCGAACTCCCTGAGATAGAAATTCCAGAGGAAGTTGAAATTGAACGGGAAGAGTTTAAACAACAGGGGAAAGAAATTGAAGAGGTTGAAGAAGTTTTTGATATTCCACTTGTTGATGAAACGAAGCCACAAGATGAAGTCAAGGTTGAAACACAGGCGACCTATCTTGACGAGTTGATCAGGCGACTTGAAGAGGGAAAATCAAAACAAAAGGTGGAGGATAAGTTTGAAAGTGAAAGCGTTAAGGAGATTAAGGAGGAGGAATTTTCATATGAAGATATAAGCATTGTGACGCCAAAACTTGCAGAGATACTTGCGAATCAAGGAGCTTATGAGGAAGCGATAAAAGTTTACAAGAAGTTAATTGAGCAACGCCCTTATGAAAAGGAAAAATATGAGGAAGAGATAAGAAAGCTTGAGGAAAAAATTGGAAAATAAGATATGTTAAGACCTGTAAAATATCTTGGACAACATTTTTTAAGTGATAAAAACATTGCGAAAAAAATTGCAGAGGCAATTAATCCACAACCTGATGATGTGATAGTTGAAATCGGTGCTGGTGAGGGTTTTTTGACGGAGCAATTTGCTGGAAAAGTTAAAAAAATTTTTGCAGTTGAAATTGATAAAAGAGCAGTTGATTTTTTGAAAGTTAGATTCGGCGATGAAAATCTTCGGGATAAGGTTGAAATTTTGCATTACGATTTTTTAAAACTTGATTTGAATCAGTTCAAAGAGTTTGGAAAAATAAGATTGGTTGGAAATATACCTTACAGCATTACAAGTTCAATCATATTTAAAGCAATAGAGAATAGACATATCGTTAAAGACCTCACCATAATGGTTCAACTTGAAGTTGCTTTGAGAATCGTTTCACCACCTGATGTTAAGGATTACAGCATTCTTTCGGTGATGTGTCAAGCGTATTCAAAGCCAGAGATTTTGTTTCGTGTTTCAAGAAATGTTTTCTATCCGAAGCCGAAGGTATCTTCTGCTGTCATACGGCTTGATTTTGAGATGGGCAAACTTGCGGAGAAAATTCTTGATGATTCATTTTTTAAAAAAATTGTTAAGACAGTTTTTAACAAGCGAAGAAAAATTTTAAAAAACACATTGAGCGAAATTTTTGACGAGCAAGTTTTATCACAAATAAATTTTGATCTGACAAAGAGACCTGAACAATTAACAGTTGAAGAGTTTATAGAACTCTCAAACGCACTTTACAAAATTGCCAGTCAGGATGAGGCGAAAATAAAGGTGGATACTAAATGATCCCGATTGCAAACCTTCGCAATCTTCACTTCGGGGACATTGTGAATATAACCTTTTACATTTTTTTGATTTTGCTTGCATTTTCGTTTTCAAATCAGGTTAAACTCTGGTGGATTGTCGTTTTGTTTAATCTGCTGATTATATTTTTCATCATTTATCTTGCTATCAAATGGGAGACAAACAATCCTGATATTTTTTCTGTTAAGAGATTTGTTCGTGAGTGGTATCTTCTGCCGTTGATACTTTTGACATTTAAAGAGATTTACTTTTACATCAATCTTCTCAATTTGCCAGATTACGATTGGATTTTGATAAAAATTGATTACTTGATTTTTGGAGAGCATCCGACCTATGTTTTGAGTAAAATCGCAAATCCGATTCTTACGGAAATTTTGCAGATTGCATATTCAACTTTTTATTTCTTGCCTGTTATACTTGCGTATGATTTTTATCGTCGTGGTGAAATTGATAAATATCGCTATGTTATGGCTACGGTTGTTTATGGTTTTTATCTTTCATACATTGGTTATCTTCTTGTCCCAGCAATTGGACCAAGGTTTACACTTCACGATTTTTTAAAACTTGATGATGAGCTCCCGGGCTTGCTTTTCACAAAGCCATTGCGTTGGATAATTAACACAGGTGAATCAATTCCTCCCGGCGTTCCAAATCCATGGGATTACGCACAAAGAGATGCTTTCCCGAGTGGACATACGCAACTTACGCTTGTGGTTATGTATCTTTCCGTTGTGATGAATTCAAAAACAAAGTATTTTCTGATTCCGGTTGGAATTTTGTTAATTTTTTCAACTGTGTATCTTCGTTATCATTATGTGATAGATTTGATTGCAGGTTTTTTATTTGCAGTCTTCACTTTGGCAACATCGCCATATCTTTTCAATCAATATGAAACAAAAATTGGATTACGAGATGGAGGAAAGAAGAGAGTTCAAACCGTATGTTCCAGCTGAATCTAAACTTCCAGAGATGACTTTTCGTGCCGTCTTTCTTGGAGTTATAATGGCGGTTGTTTTAGGTGCAGCGAATACATACATTGGATTGAAGGCAGGGATGACGATTTCTGCTACTTTTCCAGCTGCTGTTGTAGCGATGGCGGTTATGAGGATTTTGCGTGGTTCAATTCTTGAAGAAAACATCGCAAGGACAACTGCCTCGGTTGGTGAAGCTCTTGCAGCTGGGGCTATCTTTACAATTCCTGCTTTTGTGATTTCTGGCGTCTGGTCGGAGTTTAATTATTGGGAAAGCACTGTGATTATGCTCGTTGGCGGGGTGCTCGGTGTGTTGTTTATAATTATTTTGCGGAAACCTCTCGTTAGCGATCCGACTTTACCATATCCTGAAAGTGTCGCCTGCGCTGAAATGGTGAAAGCAGGTCAAAAAGGCGAAACAGGAGCAAAATATGTTTTCAGCATGATGGGTGTGTCTGCTTTGATTGAACTTTTTAAAAATAACCGTGGAATAAAACTTTTTGAGGAAACGATAAGTGGTTTTTTTGAATTTGGCAAATATAAAATTCAACTTTTCAGTGGTTCAAATCCAGTTGGAAATGCGCAAACCTACACGGGTGGTGTTTATCTTTCAACGCCTGTTGCTTCGCCAGCTTTAATCGGCGTTGGTTATATAATTGGTCCGAGATTATCTGCGGTTGCTTTTTCTGGTGGTGTTTTGGGGTGGTGGCTGTTTATTCCGCTTGCCATATTTTTTAACAGTGGATTGGAAGGATTTATTAAAAATAGCTCTGACTGGGAAAATTTAACAAATGCTGTATGGTATTATCAAGTAAGACCTATTGCGGTCGGGGCTATGATTGTTGGAGCATTTCACACGCTTTGGGGAATGAGGAAACAATTATTTGATGGAATTGTAAAAGGTTTAAAAGAAGCAAGGCAAATTAAAGCGCAGAACTTAACATATTCAAGATTGGAAGATGATCTGCCACTTCCGATGGTTATAGGTTCAACATTTTTGCTTGTGCTTCCGATTGTTTTGATTTATTATTATTTCACGCAGAATTTGTTAAGCGCCATAGTTGCTGGTCTTGTTATGACATTTACAGGGTTTTTATTTTCTGCAGTTGCGGGTTATCTTGTTGGAGTTATGGGTGGTTCAAATAATCCAATTTCGGGGTTGACGCTTTCTTCACTTGTCATATCTGCTGTGTTGATGGTTGCACTTGGTGTTAAAGGAACAAGAGGAGTTGAGGTTGTCCTCGGCGTTGCTGCTGTTGTATGCACTGCGCTTGGTATCGCTGGAGATATGCTTCAAGATTTGAAGGTTGGGCAATTGCTTGGTGGAACTCCAAGAAAAATGCAAATTGCGGAGATCATCGGTGTTATATTTACCGCTTTTGTCCTTGTCTTCCCGATGGCTATCCTTCACAAGGGAACAGAAGGAGGCATAGGTGGCAAGTATCTTCCAGCCCCACAGGCGGGTTTGATGTCGGTTATGTCAAAAGGAATTGTAAGCGGTGAAATAGCATGGCCATTGATAATTTTCGGCGGTGTTCTTGCGTTTGCTTTGATACTTTTGAAAACCCCATCTCCAACTTTAATCGCTGTTGGAATGTATCTTCCTTTTGAAACTACATCTGCAATATTCGTTGGTGGATTGATAAAATACATCGTTGATGTGATAGTCAAAAAAAGAAATTATCCTGAATCTGAAATTGTCAAGATAGAAAATCGTGGAATTCTTCTTGCTTCTGGATTTGTTGCTGGCGAATCAATTACGGGAGTTTTACTTGCTGGTTTGTATCTTTTGAATGTTAATTTGCCACACATTTCGGATAATCCTTTCATTGGATTGCTTGTTTTTCCACTTGTTGCTTTGATTTTAATTTTTGTTCCTTTGAAAGATGCAAAATCAAATCAAGAGAAACGAAAGTAAATTTATTGCTGTTAAACTTTTTGAAAACAACTTAAAACAAATTTGGTGAAGTCATCATGCGCTGGTCAATTCTAATTTTGGCTTTTTCAATTTTCATTTCAATGAATGTTAATTCACAACCACTAAAAGTTGGAGATAAAGCCCCGGACTTCAAACTTCCTTATGCCACGAAGGATACAATTGTTTTTTCTGGGATTAAATTATCTGACTTAATTGGAAAGAAAAATATCGTTCTTGCGTTTTATCCGGCTGATTGGAGTGGTGGATGCACAACGCAGATGTGCACATTTAGAGATAATTTTGTTGAACTTTCAAAACTTGATGCTGAGGTTTTAGGGATAAGCGGTGATTATGTGTTTTCACATCGTGAATGGGCTAAAAGCTTAAATTTGCCGTTTAAACTTTTGAGCGATCATAAACACGAAGTTGCTAAACTTTATAATTCTTATGATGAGAATTCAGGTTATAACAAGCGAACTGTTTTTGTGATTGATAAGAGAGGGAACATTGCTTATATAAACTGGAAATACGGTGTTCGCGACCCCAAACATTTTGAGGAATTGCGGGAAGCGCTTGCAAGCTTAAAATAAATTTTGAATTGATAAAGTTTTGATGATTGAGTAAATTAGAGAAAAAAGATGCAAAGGTAATGAAGAATCAAGAAAAATTCACCCACCCATTGTTTGATTTTTCTGAGCGTAAATTATTGAATTTGAATAAGGAAAAAGAGATTGAAGCGCTGGAGTCATTACTTGATAACACTTATAGGTCAATTATGGGGAAAACTGGTGTTGCAACCCATATTTTAACGATGAATGATAGAGTTAGACGAGCAAGAAAAGATTTAGGTGTGTTTTTTACTCCACAGTGGGTTGTTGATTTTATGGTTAATTTGATAGAAGAAGAGAAATTGAATGAATTATCCAATATAAATCTTCTTGAGCCAGCATGTGGAATGTGCCAATTTTTATTAGGGATAAAAAGAAATAAGAAACACATATTTGATAATGCCACCATTAGAATTGGAGTAGAAATTAACAAAGAAATAGCAAAATATCTTTGCGAAAATAATCTTATTCCAGATATAGAAATTATCAATGAGGACTACCTTTTGTGGGAAGCCAATAAACACTTTGATATAATTTTAGGTAACCCGCCATATGGCATACCAAGTTTATCACCACATTACACGATAAAAGTTGATGACAAAACAAAATCAAAATATAAAAAGATATACGAAACTTGGTACGGAAAATACAATGTTTACGGTGCGTTCATAGAAAAATCCATAAAACTGCTTAAGGAAAATGGGCAACTTATATTTATTGTTCCTGCTACATTTATGATTTTAGATGAGTTCAAAAAATTGCGTGAATTTTTAGCAAGGAATGGAAAAACAGAAATAATTTATATGGGTTCTGATGTTTTTAAGCCAGAAGCAGATATTACTACGGTAATTTTGAAATTTACGAAATCCACAATTGAAAAGGGAAAATTACTCCTGTATGATTACAACAACGGAAAAATAAAATTACTAACCCAAAATAATGATTGGGCTGGCAATGTTATTTTATTTTCCACTGAGTTCAGCAAAAAAGTGGATAAACTTTGTAGCTTTCGTCTCGGCGATATTTATGATGTAAGAATTTCTCCACGAACTCCAGAAATCAAGCATAACCCAAATGTCATAAAATCCAAAGAGCATATTGAAAATAAAAATTTACTCCCAATTTTAAACGGTAGCAATTTGAAAATTGGAAAGATTGTATATAAATCTATAACAGGATATTGGATTGAAGCAGATAAAAAAACAAAATTAAGAAAATTCTTTAATAAACCACATATCGTCGTTGGATTAGGTTTCAGAGGGAATAGACAAATTGGCACAGCTTACGACCATAAAGCATACCCTTGGATGGGAGATGTATATCATCTTTTGAGGAAGCATACGCTAACTAATACAAAGTTTGACCTTGCCGATGAAGAAGTTGTTGAATTTCTTAATTCAGAGATTATCAAAAGGTATGTAAATGATGTTTTTAGAGATATAACATATCACTTTAGCATAACGCAGTTAAAGATACTGCCATTACCCACAAAGGATGAATTGAGAAAGTTGGAGGAAACATTACTATGACAAGAAATTGGAAAGAAGATTTAAATAAATTTGAGAACTTTCTCGGAAGTATAGACATGCAAAAATATGCTTACCTAAGAGAGATTAAAACCGTAGAACAAGACCTTCCCAAAGATTTATTGCCCCTTGAAATATATTACAGATATTACTGGGATACAACTGACTTTAAAGATTACGATGAAATCTTTGAAATTTATTGGAGTGAGAAACTAAATCCATGCATTTACAATTTCATAAAGAAATATTTTTATGGATGCTCTTTACAATTTGTAGAAGAGGGATTTAAAGCAAGATTATATAGGATTTGGATGTCTATTTTAACACAATTTCATTTTCAATATCTATGGAACGCCTTATTTGATGATAAATTGGTATCCACACCAGAGTTAGATATGATGGGAATGGATGCAATTTTAGATTTGAACGAAATGAAAATTGCAATTCAAGTTAAAAAAGTGTCATATAGAAGGGAAGCATCTCAGAGAGGATTTACAAAAAAGCAACGAACCTATGCAGATATTATTGTAGAAGCGCCATATTTAGTTATTGACATTGATGAAATAGAAAACAAAATTGCTAATTCAAAAGTAGGAGAGAGTAAGAAGAACGAATATATAAATCTTTTACGCATTTTTGAGGAAAACTTCTCTAAACTGGAAAATGGGTTTATAATTTTTAACGAAAAATATCTTAACCATGTACGAGAAGTAATACTTGATAAACTAAAAGTAACCGAAAAAGGCGAGAAAATAACCTATGATGAGATTTTAAAATGGTAAAACACTTCATGAATTTTAGAAGAAATACTTTGAGGAGAAAGGTAGCAAAACTTTGAGTCCCAACTTTGGAAAACCTGTAAGCTTGAATTGGAACGATGTGAAAAATTCTGAAACACATTTTCAAGCATTTATTCTTCAAAATCTTCAAGTTGAAAATAACAATTTTTATCCCGAAATTTTTGGAAGAAATATAGTTTGGATTGGAAATGAAGTTTTCGCAGGTTCTGGAATGCAAAAAATAGATTTGATGACAATAGAAAAAATAAATGAAACTCGCTTGCTTTTTAGGATAATTGAGTTAAAGCATCCAAAATCAAGAATGGGACTAAACTTTGCGGAAAGTCAGTTGGAATACTACATAAATTGGGCTCGTGAAGATATTGGAGGTCATATTAGAGGCGCTTTTCAATTTAACATAAAACCAATACTTTTAACTTTGACAAGAAGGTTTGGTAGTATTCCGCAAAATGTAAGGGATGAAATTCAAAGTTTAAGTTCTATTTCTTTTGAACCAGAAATTTGGGAGATTGATTTTACAGGTAAAGTGAATAAGGTTCTTTAATTTCAAAAACAAAAAAGGTGGATTGCCATGAATAACACGGACAAAATCCGTGAGGCAAAGAAGAAATGGCTTGAAAAGGCGCAAAATTCCGAAATGAAAAGAAGCGGGATAAAATTTACAACTTTAAGTGATATTGATGTCCAGATGTTATATACCCCGGACGATCTTGAAAACTTTGATTATATGGAAAAGCTTGGCTTCCCGGGTGAATATCCTTACACGAGAGGAATTCACTATAATATGTATCGTGGCAGATTGTGGACGATGAGGCAATTTGCGGGATTTGGAACCCCGGAAGATACGAATCAAAGATTTAAATTCTTGTTAAAGCATGGTCAAACAGGTTTGAGCGTTGCGTTTGATCTTCCAACTTTGATGGGTATTGATGCTGACGACCCGATGGCTGAAGGTGAAGTTGGTGTGTGCGGTGTGTCAGTGAGTTCACTTGCAGATATGGAAATTGTTTTTAAAGATATTCCGCTTGATCAAGTTTCAACATCAATGACGATAAATGCACCAGCTGCGATGATATGGGCTATGTATCTTGTTGTTGCAGAAAAACAAGGTGTTAAGTTCAATCAACTTCGTGGGACAATTCAAAATGATATTTTAAAAGAATACATTGCTCAGAAAGAGTGGATTTATCCGCCTGAGCCATCAATTAAGTTGATCGTTGATACAATTAGATTTGCAAAAGATTATGTTCCGCAGTGGAATCCAATTTCAATAAGCGGTTATCACATTCGTGAGGCGGGGGCAACGGCGGTTCAAGAGCTTGCTTTTACGCTTGCAGATGGTTTTGCTTATGTTGAAGCTTGTATAAATTCTGGGATGGATGTTGATGAATTTGCACCACGGCTTTCGTTCTTCTTTAACTCACATCTTGATTTCTTTGAAGAAATTGCCAAGTTCAGAGCAGCTCGTAGAATCTGGGCAAGATATATGCGTGAAAAATACGGTGCAAAAAATCCACGCTCGTGGATGTTAAGATTTCATACTCAAACCGCTGGATGTTCGCTTACAGCTCAACAACCAGAAAACAATATCGTCAGAACCGCATTTGAAGCGCTTGCTGCTGTTTTGGGTGGAACGCAGAGCTTGCACACAAACTCAATGGATGAGACATACGCTTTGCCGACGGAAAAAGCTGCTAAAATCGCTTTGAGAACTCAACAAATTATTGCTTATGAAATCGGCGTCGCAAATGTTATTGACCCGCTTGGGGGAAGTTATTACATTGAATCTCTTACGAACAAAATTGAAGAAGAAGTTGAAAAGTATTTCAGGAAAATTGAATCTTATTCATCAAACGGTTCAATGCTTGAAGGAGTTATAAAAGCAATTGAAGATGGATTTTTCCAGAGGGAAATTGCAGAATCTGCTTACAGATATCAGCAAGAACTGGACAGAAAAGAAAGAATAATTGTTGGGGTGAATGAATTTGTTGAAGATGAACCTGTTGAAATTCCAATTTTGAGAATTCCACCTGAGGTAGCAGACAAACAAAAGAAGCGCCTTGCAGAGGTGAGGGCAACGAGAAATCAGGATGAAGTGAAGCGTGCGCTTGCAGAATTAAGAAAAGCTGCTGAGGAAGATCAACCGCTTATGCCTAAAATTCTTGATTGTGTCAGAGCATATTGCACGCTTGGAGAAATGACATCAACTTTGAAAGAAGTTTGGGGTGTTTATCAAGAACCGCTTGTTTTTTAAAAATTCCAAGAAAATTACTCAAAACTTAAAGGAAAAGGAAGAGATTGGAGTTGATGATGTTTTAAAGTATGCTGAGAAAGTTGGTTTTCTTGTTCTTGCGGTTGGAGATGAACTTATGGAAGTTAAAAATACAAAAGGATTTAAACCAAAGGAATGGTAAAAGTTTGTGCTTGATTATGTTAAGTTAGCACGCCCAAAACAGTGGATAAAAAATTTTTTCATATTCGCTCCGCTTGTCTTTTCACATCATCTTTTGAATTTTGAAAAGATAAAAACAGAAATACTTACATTTCTTGCTTTTTCATTTGTTGCATCGTCTGTTTATGTGATAAATGACATTGCTGATCGTGAATCTGATAGAGTTCATCCTGTTAAGAAGAATAGACCAATTGCCTCTGGTCGTGTTAAAGTTTGGCAGGGTTTTGTTTTTGCACTCTTTCTTTTCGTTTGTGGTTTGTTTTTTTCTTTAACTCTTAATTTCAAAGCTCGTTTTTTGATAATTTCATATTTTTTGATGATGGCTCTTTACTCTTTCAAGTTAAAGCATATTGTTTTGCTTGATGTTTTTGTAATTGCGATTGGTTTTATGATGAGAGTTCTTGCTGGCGCTTATTCAATTGAGGTTGTTGTTTCAAAGTGGCTTTTTATAACGACCCTTTTTCTTTCGCTTTTCCTTGCCATTTCAAAGAGAAGGATGGAGCTTTACTTTTCAATTCAAAATCCAAATTCAGGGGCTTTGGAGCAGAGAAAAGTTCTTGACGAGTACAACATAAAGTTTGCGGATCAGATGCTTGTCATAACTGCAGGTGGAGCTGTGATTTCATACGCTTTGTATACGATTTCCGAAAGGACTGTTTCACTTTTCAAGACGGAAGCGTTGATATATACGACGATTTTCGTTCTTTATGGGATTTTCAGATATATGTATTTGATTTATCAAAAGAAAAGCGGTGAAAATCCGACCGATGTGATTTTGGGTGATGCAGGGATAATCGTAAATGTTTTTCTCTGGCTTTTTGCGTGTGTTTTGATAATTTATCGTGAGCAAATTTTTAAATTCCTTGCTTTGTTTTAAAAAAATTAACACTTGCGTTAAAATGAAAGAGAAGATAAGAATTGCCTCGGGTCAAGGTTTCTGGGGCGATTGGCTTGAAGCCCCGATTCATCAAGTAACAAAAGGACCGATTGATTATCTTGTTATGGATTATCTTGCGGAAGTTACGATGTCAATTTTACAGAAACAGAAGAAAAAAGACCCAAACCTTGGATATGCTCGCGATTTTGTGAATTTGATGGAAAGAATTTTGCCGATTATAGTTGAGAAGAATATAAAAGTTGTAACAAATGGCGGTGGTGTTAATCCGATTGCTTGCAGAGACGCGATTTTTAAAGTTGCTCAAAAACTTGGGATAAAGGGATTAAAAATTGGGGTTGTCTTTGGGGATGATATACTTGACAAAATTGATGATTTCATCAAGATGGGTGTTGATTTCAAAAATATGGACACAGGTGAAACGATTGATAAAATTCGCGATCGCATAACAAGTGCGAATGTTTATTTTGGAGCTTTCCCAGTTGCAGAAGCTTTAAAACAAGGTGCGCAGATAGTCATCACAGGAAGAGTTACAGATACGGGCATAACGCTTGCGCCGATGATTTATGAATTTGAATGGAGTGAAAATGATTATGATAAACTTGCAGCTGGAATAGTTGCGGGTCATATACTTGAATGTGGAGCTCAAGCAACAGGAGGAAATTTTGGATACGATTGGCGTTCTGTCCCAGATATGGCTCACATTGGATTTCCAATCGCAGAAGCTTATCCAAATGGCGAAATAATCATAACAAAACACGAAAACACGGGCGGGCTTGTAACTGTTCAAACTGTTACAGAACAACTTGTCTATGAGATTGGAGACCCGACAAATTATATAACTCCAGAGGTGATTGCGGATTTTACGACGATTAAACTTGAACAGGTTGGGAAGGATAGAGTCAGGGTTTACGGTGTTAAAGGAAAACCGCCGACGGAATTTTACAAAGTATCAATGTCGTATTTTGATGGTTATATGGCTGTTGGAACTTTGACTTACTCCTGGCCTGATGCACTTGAAAAGGCAAAAAAAGCAGATGAAATTATAAGAACGAGATTGAAAGATCTCGGGCTTGAATTTGATGAAATCCATACAGAGTTTCTTGGATATAATTCATGCCACGGTCCGCTTGCACATAAAATTGAAGAACCAAATGAAGTAGTTTTGAGAATTGCTGTAAGAGGCAAAAGTTTTGAAGCTGTTGATAGATTTGGAAGAGAAGTTCCTGCTCTTATCTTAACAGGTCCACCTGGGGTAACTGGTTTTGGCGGTGGGCGTCCGCATCCAAGCGAAGTGATAGCTTACTGGCCAACCTTGATCCCGAAAAAATTTGTCAAACCAGAAATAATTGTTGAAGAAATTTAAAAATAAAAAATCAAATTAAATGAATTCGTTAAGCTTTCGTTATCTTTTTCCCAAATATGGTGGCGTCACGAAGTTGTTCATTGATTATATTTACAACTTCAAAAATGTCAGCAAATTTTATGCGCATGACTTTGGAAATTTTGAAAATCTTGGCGAGCTAATTGAAAATGTTTTGAAAAGTTATAAAAATCGTGCGAAAGTTGTTGAAATTTTGAAAAAGCAAAATTCCTTGTATGGAAATTTTTCAGCGGAAAAAAATCTTGAACTGCTCTCAAAGGATAACACGCTTGCGGTTGTAACTGGGCAACAAGTTGGACTTTTCAGCGGACCTCTTTACACAATTTTTAAAATCATAACGACGATAAAGTTATCGGCTTTTCTATCTGAAAAATTCACAGATTATAACTTCGTTCCCGTCTTTTATCTTGAAAGCGAAGACCACGATTTTTTTGAAGCAAACAACGCAAAAATTTTTAACTCAAAAAACGAACTCATTAAAATTGAATTCAATCCTGACGAAACGAAAAAAGAAAATTATGGTCCAGTTGGCGAAATCAAATTCAACCAGCGAATCAATGATACACTAAAAAATCTTGAAGTTGAGCTTCAAGACACGGAGTTTAAAAATGATTTGCTTGGCTTACTTCGTTCATCATATTACGAAGGCGCTAACTTTGCGGAGGCGTTTGCAAAATTTGTCGGTGAATTATTTAAAGATTGGGGGTTGATTTTTTTGAATCCAAACGATGCTGATTTAAAAAAACTTCTTGTGCCAATTTTTGAAAAAGAAATAGATGAACATCCAAAACTTTCTTCATTGATAATTGATGTGAGTGCGGAGCTTGAAGAAGATTATCACGCACAGATTAAACCACGACCGATAAATCTTTTTATGTTTTACAAAGGTGGAAGATATCCAATAGAGCCAGCTGATGAGGAAGGAATTTTCAGGTTAAAAGGCGTTCGTTTTAAATTCAGCAGAGGGGAATTGAAAAACATTCTTGATTCAAATCCTCAACTTTTGAGTCCAAATGTTGTGTTAAGACCAATTTGTCAAGATGTTCTGCTTCCAACGATTTCTTATGTTGCTGGTCCATCTGAAATTGCATACTTTGCACAGCTTAAACCAGCATACTTTTATTTCAATGTCCCGATGCCAGTTATATTCCCGAGGATAAGTGCAACTTTAATTGAGCCAAAGATTAAGAAAATAATTGAAAAGTATGATGTTGATATAAGAGAGATTTTTTCGGACATTTCTTCGGTTGTAAAGAAAATTTTAATTTCAAGTTCTGATGTTGATATTGATGCCTTTTTCAATGTTGTGAAATCACGCTTTGATGCTTTGCTTGATGAGGTGAAAGATTTTGTTTCAAAAGTTGACCCGAATCTTTCAGGTGCTGTTGATAATTCAAGAGCGAAAATTCTTTATCACATAAACAGCATTTACGAGAAGACGCTTTCGGCACATCAAAAGAAAAATGAAATCATCGCAGGGCAAATTGAAAAATTGAAGATCAATTTATTCCCAGAAGAAGAATTGCAGGAGAGAATTTTAAACATCACTTATTTTCTCAACAAATATGGATTTGATTTAATTGAGAAATTATTCAACGAGTTTGACGCTTTTGATTTCAACCATCAAATTGTTTATCTCTGAAACTTACCTTTGTATTATTTTTTCTGGTTCTTTCCCGAGATTTTCAAGTTCAAATTTTGCTGATGTTGCAAGTTCGGAGTTTGGATATTTTTCAATGAATTTTTGATAATAAATTTTTGCTTTCTTGTAATCATTCAGTTCGTTTGCGTGGATAAAGCCGAGCATAAATAAAGAGTTCATTCCTTCTTTTGTATTTGGGTATGTTTCGTAAATTTTCTCAAAAATCTTCACTGCTTCTTTTGGCATTCGCAAATCGTTTAGATAAATCTGTGCGAGTTTGAAAAGGGCTTCGGGTGATTTCGGGTCTTTTGGGTTCTTTTGAACAAAGAGATTGTAAAGTTCAATTGCAGTTTTGAAATTCTTCTTTCTGTATTCGTTGTCTGCTTTTTCAAGAAGTGATAAATCGTTTTTCTTTGAGCAACTTGCGATGGATAGAACGATGATTAAAACAAAGGTTTTTATCTTCACTTTCTCTGTGATTTTATTTTTTGGTAAAATTTAAATTCTCGTCTAATAAAAGTCAAGATGATTGTGCGAATTTGAATTTTTGTTTTGGATTTTTTAATTTCTTTTTGAGCGATGGAGTCCGCTCCTAAATGTTCCGATTTACTCGGAACTGATGACTCCTACTTTTAGTCAAAAAAATGGCTAAAAGTAGGAGTTTTTTTTTATTTTAGAAGAAACTTTCTCAAATTTTGAAAATTCAAAAATTGTTTGGTGATTTGATTAACTTTATTGATAAGCATGACTATCAAAGGAGTGCTCCACTTACGAGGGACGAAATTAAATCGTGGAAATTAGTGCTTGAGTATTTTTCTGGCAAAGATGGGATTATAAGATTTTAACACGAAATTATAAAAACAAAAATAGTTTACAGATGAACGCAACCAAAAGTAAGGCAATTAAAGCTGTCGTTTTGCTTGGCTTTGTAAGTTTATTTGCGGATGTGACTTATGAAGGAGCTCGTGGAATTACAGGTCCATTTCTTTACACTCTTGGAGCGAGTGCAGGGATTGTCGGTTTAGTCAGCGGTCTGGGTGAGCTTACAGGTTATGGAGTTAGGCTGATCTCGGGTTATATATCTGATAAGATCAGGCGCTACTGGTTGATGACAGTGCTTGGTTATTTTATCAATCTTGTTTCAGTTCCGTTGCTTGCTTTTGCTGGAAAATGGGAAATTGCATCGGTTTTGATAATTGCAGAAAGATTTGGGAAAGCTGTGAGAACGCCCGCAAGAGATACAATTATCTCTTATGCTTCATCAAACATTGGATACGGAAAAGGTTTTGCTCTACACGAGGTTCTTGATCAAATTGGAGCAATAGTTGGACCTTTGATTGTTGCGAGCGTAATTTATGCAAGTAATTCATACAAAAATGCTTTTTTAATCCTTGGAATCCCTGCTTTGCTTTCACTTGCAACTCTTATCGCAACTATGATTATTTATCCAAATCCTGAAAAACTTGAAGTCAAAGATGAGAAAAAAGGCACAGATAGATTTGGGAAAATTTTCTTAATTTATCTCGTGTTCACCGCATTGACGATTTGCGGTTATCCACATTTTCAACTTGTTTCGTATCATTTTAAGAAAATTCAAATTGTTGGTGATGAGATTATACCTGTTTTATTTGCTGTTGCGATGGGGGTTGATGCTTTGACTGCTATTGTCGCTGGATTTTTGTTTGACAGATTTAGATTGAAAATTTTATTTCTTATCCCGATTTTTTCAATGCCGATTACAATTCTTGCTTTTGGGATTGATAATTTAATTGCGGTTATTTTTTCTGTTATTTTGTGGGGAATTGTGATGGGATTTCAAGAGACAATTATGAAGTCGGCAATTGCAGAGTTAGTCACTGCTGAAAGAAGAGGATTTGCTTTTGGAATTTTTCACGGCTTATTCGGTCTGGCGTGGTTTGTTGGAAGTTTCATAATGGGGAAGTTATATGAAGTGTCAATTTTTTATCTTGTTTTATTTTCAATCGCACTTCAAGTTTTGTCTTTGCTTTTTTATCTCAATTTGCGCTGCTTTGATCACGCTTGAAAAAGTTGAAGTCGTCAGGTATTCGCCGGGGAAAAATTGAGAGAATTGGAAAAGTTTTTGATTTTTTGTAAATTTGCAAAGCATAATTTACAAACCATTTCTTGTGTGAAATGTTTGAAGAGCTTACGCAAAAATTTGAATTGCTTTTCAAGAAGATACGAGGTCAGGCGCGCATAACGGAGTCAAACATTGCTGAAACGATGCGCGAAATAAGGCGAGTTCTTCTTGAAGCGGATGTGAATTATAAAGTTGTGAAGGATTTTACCGAAAGAGTTCAGCAAAAGGCAATAGGTCAGGAAGTATTGCGAAGCATAACGCCCGGGCAAATGCTTATAAAGATAATTTACGATGAGCTTGTCGCTTTGATGGGTTCAACCCGGGCGGATATAAAGTTTTCGCCAAATCCTCCGACAGTGATAATGGTTGTTGGATTGCAAGGTTCGGGTAAGACGACATTTTGCGCTAAACTTGCGAATCATTTAAAGCACAAAGGACGTCATCCTCTTCTTGTTGCTGCGGATATACATCGCCCGGCTGCAATTGAGCAGTTAAAGCAACTTGGAGAGCAAATTCAAGTTCCCGTGTTTTCAATTGATTCAAATGCGGATGCGGTTCAAATAGCGGTTAATTCAATTGATTATGCGAGAAAAAATTATAGAGATGTCGTTATAATTGACACCGCTGGAAGAATGCACATAGATGAGGAAATGATGCAAGAGGTTGAAAGAATCAAGGAAGCGGTGAAACCGACAGAAATTTTATTCGTCGTTGATTCAATGACAGGTCAGGAAGCGGTAAATGTTGCTAAGGAGTTTAACGATAGATTAAACTTTGATGGAGTTGTTCTGACAAAGCTTGATGGAGATGCTCGTGGTGGAGCTGCTCTTTCAATTAAAGCGGTTGTTAATAAGCCGATAAAATTTGTAAGTGTTGGTGAAAAGCTTGACGCTCTTGAGCCGTTTTATCCGGATCGTATGGCTTCAAGAATTCTGGGAATGGGTGATATAATCACGCTTGTTGAAAAAGCACAAAAACAGGTTGATGAGGAAAAAGCACGCAAGCTAGAGGAGAAGTTAAGGAAAAATCAATTCACACTTGAAGATTTCAGAGAGCAAATTCGTGAGATAAGGAAGATGGGACCTTTAAGGGAAATTTTAAGTATGATTCCTGGAGTTGGGAGCGCACTCAGAAATGTTGATATAGATGAGAAGGAACTTGTCAAAATTGAGGCGATAATAAATTCAATGACTCCGGAAGAGAGAAGGAAACCGCAGATTATAAATGCAAGCAGAAAAAGAAGAATTGCTATGGGAAGCGGGACAACAGTTCAAGATGTTAATAGATTGTTGAAACAATTTGAAGAGATGCAAAAATTATTGAAGCAATTGAATCGTGGAAGGTTTAAGGGTTTTAAAATTCCATTTTAGTTAAAAACAAAAAGAGGAGAAAATTGGCGGTTAAGATTCGTTTGCAGAGGTTCGGAAAAAAGAAACAACCTTTTTACAGGATCGTTGTTGCAGATTCAAGAGAGCCAAGAGATGGAAAGTATATTGAATCGGTTGGATGGTATAATCCACTTCCAGAACCAATGCAGGTTGAAATCAAGGAGGATAGAGTGATCCATTGGTTAAAGAAAGGAGCTATCCCGACGGATACAGTTAAAGCTCTATTGCGGAGAAAGGGAATCTGGTTGAAGTGGTCTTTGATGAAGCAAGGTAAGGATGAAGCTTTTATTCAAGCGGAATATGAGAAATGGCTTCAACTCCAAATTGACAGAGAAAAGCGAGAAAAGGAGAAGAAAGAACGTAGAAGATTAAAGAAGAAACAAAAAGGAGCAACTCAGGAAGGTTCTGGGCAGGGAGAGGCGCCATCTCAGGAAAGTTAATTTCTTGATGGTGACGCCCTCCAAATATAAACTGAAACACTACGGAGGGCTGGAAAAATGCGTGAATTTCTGGAATTTATCGCAAAGCATTTAGTTGACAAGCCAGAAGATGTTAAGATAACGATGGAAGACAGGGAGAATCGTGTGATATTCAGATTGCAAGTTGGACAAGGTGATGTTGGCAAGGTTATTGGTAGAAGAGGGAGAACCGCAAATGCAATGCGCGTTTTATTGAGCGCAGTTGCTGCAAAGGAAGGAAAAAGAGCGGTGCTTGAAATTTTGCAATGATGAATTAACTCTTTGATCTTCGCTTGATTGTGCTTTACAAAGATAAGATAAGATGTGAAAATGTGGCTGAAATATGTAATCACATTTTTTGTGTTTGGATTAAGTAGTGCAATTGCTGACGACGATGTGTCAAAGGAAAAAATTTTGCTTCCGGATTCGGTTTGCAAAAGAAAATTTGAGATGATTGCTAAGGAGAAATTTGATGAGTTGATTGAAAAATCAAGAGAATTGCAGAAGAGGAGCGAGATGATGATGGAAAAGTATCGCAAGATGCTTGAGGAATCAAAGGAAATTCAAGAAAGGTTGAAAGGACTTGAATTGATGGAGGATTTGAAAAGGCATCTTGCTTATGTTGAAGCAGGTAAGTTTTTTGATGATACTGGTTTGATAATTGGACGCAGAAAGTATTTTATCCGAATCTGGAAGCATCCACCGAAGGAGTTGTTTAATATGCCAACGAAACCTATGAAATAATTTTGTTTGAAACAGATGGGTGATTTGTGTATAATTGGAAAAATTTTGAGACCTTATGGTCTCAGAGGACAAGTATGTGTTAAGCCAATTACTGATTTTGTTGAGAGATTTAAAAAGTTAAAGCGTGTCTATGTTGGCGATAATCCAGTTGAAGTTGAGGAACATCAGGTTGTGAGTTCTTTTTTGAGAGATGAAGATGTGATTTTGAAATTTAAGGGAGTAAATGATAGAAC
>Ga0105162_1000370_pt1 | contig 29959 bp, 30 predicted proteins | sample JNZ201metaG_FD_81532 | JGI IMG/M metagenome (GOLD analysis project Ga0105162, IMG submission 81532) | Hot spring microbial communities from Jinze hot spring, China to study Microbial Dark Matter (Phase II) - JNZ 20120812A | ecosystem: Environmental > Aquatic > Thermal springs > Hot (42-90C) >...
GGCGGGAGTAAATTCATTGTCGCCGTTTATGACAATCGGATCGTGTGTCCCCCGATTCCCCTGCGCAACCACCGGCGCGGGCGTTATAAAAACAGTTGCCAGCAGAACTGCGAGCACAGCAACAGGTATGACCAGCGTTGCAACCTTTTTGCGATTCATCATTATTTTTCTACCCGAACGCCTATTTATAGTTTTTATTGCGGATTGAAAGACGCTCTTTGGGATTATTCCGTAGAACCTGGTTTTATCGACCTCCCATATAGCTGGCTGGCGATCAGCGGGTAAAAAGAAAGTTCACACCCGTAGATTTACCAGAAAAATAAAATGGGCAAAGTACAAGTGAATCGCTTCGCTGAGGTTTGAAAAAAATATTTTATGGCGCCCGCCGCCCGACCGAAAGCTTTATATGTCAGTTCCGCGCAAATAGGAAATGATGGATTGCAACCACAAGTTTGTTACTACCGCAGATGGGGAAGAGGTCTGTGTGCTTTGTGGCCTCGTGAGGGAAAGATATGCCATCCCGATTACATCTTCCCTCCCCCGGTGGCACACAGTTGAAAAGTCGGACACTCTTGGCTCTGTTATAAGCGACAGCGGCAGGGACGCATATGGCAACCAGCTATCTCCCGAGGCATCACAGCGATTCAGGCGCCTAGCGAAGATACAAAACAGGCTCATCGCAAAGGAAGGGAAAAGGTTTAGCGGTTTCAGCACTATTGCAGCCCTCTGCGGTGGAAACAAAAGCATTCGGAAGAGGGCGGAGGGCATTTACCGCGAGATAGTCGGACGGCTGAGGGGGAGGCCTTTTGAAAGTGTTGCGCATATCGCTTATTTCATCGCGTGTGGCGGATATTCGATAAAGGAGTATGTTTCAAACTTGGGCCCGCCGCTCAAAGATCAAGTCCTCGCAAACTACAAAACACTGATGCGGTGTGGCTACATAAAACCAAACACATTCGGACTAGAGAACTACTTGAGGAAATACTCTGAAATTTTTTCTCTTGATTTCGGCGCCCTGAAGGAGTTTTCAGATTTCATCTTGAGCCGCGTCCGCTTCAGCGGTCATTCCCCGAGTGGCGTGGCTGCCGCAATAATACACATCTTCAACCAAAAAATAAGTTTGGGTGAAATTTGCGAAAAAACAGGTGTTTCAAAAACGGTCATAAGGGAAAAAGCGAGAAAAATCCTGTCAAAAATTCCTGAGGATGAACTGAAAAAATTTAGAAAGCCACTGCCCTAATTTCCCTAACAGTGTATTCTTCTTTCATCGCATCAAGAAAGCCTGAAAAAACAAGGTAACTCTCTTCTATGAATATATCGGACTGTGGCGAGACGCCGTCAAACACTATTTTTATTGTCACGCTTTTTTTGTTCTGCACCCACCAGCTCGGCGGTATCCTTCCGATGTTTACCTTTATAATCGTGTAGCCCGTTTTTGCTTGCAGGTCGTATTTCAACAGATCATCTTCCGTCACAGGCTCATAGTTTTCGAAAAGGAGCCAGGGGCTGGTCGTCTTATCAAGTAAATCGCTCCTCACCTGCAAATACAACCAGCATTTTTCAACCATGCCGAGCCCGCCGTTCCTGACCTCGTATGTTACCCCTCTTATGCTTCCGGCCGGCTTTTCTTTCTTTGTCACCACGCTGACATCGGGAGCGCATATAATCGTTGTCAACATGAGTAAAATGGCTACGGTAACCAAAGTATACTTGACTGCATTCAAAAACTTTTTCTTCTCTCCCTTTTCCATCATCAAACAGTTGGGGCGGTTCGGTTATAAATAGATTAGAGCCCGCGCTCTTCCAGCTCCCGCTTAATCTTCTTGAACTCCGCTTTTTCCAACCAAGGCTTCGACAGCGCCAGTATTGAATATATTTCATCGTCCGATAGTTTTCCGTATCTTTCATTTAGTGATATTATGCTTGTTGCGACCTCGAGCCACTTGGAGTCGTGGTTTATGAACCAATTGAGCAACTCCTTTTTATTATCGTCTAAAGCAACTCCTGCGGGCTTCGTTGATTTGCTTATTCTGCAAAGATCCTCTGAAAGCTTGGAGGAATGTGGCCCTCGGATGTAGCAATCGAAATCGTAGGAAACAAAAGGCTCCACTTCCAAATGCCTCAACAGAAAAACTGCTTTCTGGATTTTAGACCTATGCTCGGAACCCTCCTCATCGTCTGATTGTAATTTATCCAGCGGCGCCCCGATTAACTTGATCAGCCAAGCGAGATGTCCTGAACTCATTACAACTCCAACTCTTATTTGCCGGCAGGTTATTTAAAACTGTGTTGCAAGGATTTCCACAACTTTATCTATTCGCTTCTTTGTTTTAGCGTCTATCGATTTTTCAGCCTCTTGCACAAGCAAATCCCTTTCATTTTTTCCGCTCCTCGACGGGGGCGCGTAATACCTTGCCATCCAATTTAGAACGAAGTCTTTGCCCTTCTCAACATTGTTTTTCACCAAGTAATACAAAACATAACACTTCCTCCTGTAGTCCTCGAGATATTCCTGCTTTGTCATCCCTTTCTTCTGGCGCGAGGACTCGAGCAGGGCGCTTTTAACATTTCTTATCGGCAGGAAGTCGCCTTCTTCGTTTATTTTCCAAGTTGTTATGACATCGAGTTTTTCCCCTGGCAACAATTTCTTACCAGGTTCACCGAACCTAGTAACTTTCCTTACAAGCTCCCTTGTGTTTGGATCCTCTATTCTTGTGCATTCCACAAGCAGATCAAGTTTCAGAAGGTTTGATGCCGGCACCTCCATCGGCTTGAACCTGACACGCTCGACGATGTCTTCTATTGTGTCGAAGTGTATTGTTGCGGCGGTCCCTTTTGCAGCTCCTCCCGAGTATATCCCCTCTGAGAAGTAGCTACGAGCTTCAGACCCCCTCAGCTCTCCGTATATCAAATAAGATGGTCTGGAACGGAGAGCAGCCATTATTCTTTCATTCATTGCCTCCTCCCTAGTTTTTCCTTCGAGTGAAGCTATAACAAGGGACTCTGTGTTTGGTTGCCAAGGCTCAAGCTCGGGTGTGTCCTGTACAACTATTATTCTGTCCATCGGAGGGATGAATTGCAAGCAAGCATTCAGTAAACTTGTTTTTCCTGACGCTGTTGCCCCTCCGAACACAACATGCAAACCGCTTTCTATAAGATGCCACAACATAACCATGCCCTCGACGGATATCATCGGGGGGACTATTCTATCGCCGACCTTTCTAGCCGTGCAGAAAACAACAGGGGACATGTCTTTTAAAACCTTTTTTCTTATTGTGAATGTCGGCCCGTTTTCGGTTGCGTTTGGGCCTTTTATATTGAGTCTCTCTCCGCCGGGGAGCCGCGCATCGATTATTTGATGGAAAGGATCGAGTTTTATTCCCTGTCCAGTATATTGCACCAGCTTGTTTACCAGCTCAACCATTTTTTCCTGCGATTTTGGTATTATGTTTGTTATCATGTGCCCATAGTTCTTGTCATAGACAAAGATGTTTGATGTCCTGCCAGGAACATATATACCATTCATTTCGATGTCCTCTAGGTCGGGGTCCTGTAGGAGCCTTTTCAAGAAGCTGGGCCCGTGTGTCAGGCTCTCTGCTATGTCAGCAATGGTCCTTTGCATCGTTAAATCCAACACAACCTTCAGCGGTCCTATTTTTTCTCCTTTTTCGGGCTTGTAATAGATGTTAAGGATTATGTCGCCTGGTCTTACTTTTGGCTTCTTTGCCAGCTCCTCAGTTCTCGCTTTTTCATCTTTTGTGAGGGCTTCTTCCTTCGCCGGCGCCTCAACAGTCTCACAAATCTCTGGAATTATGACAAGGTTCTTGCCCCTGTAATAAAAGCATTTTATCGGTGCGTCGCGTTCCTTCGATCTCATCAATGTTATTACTGCTTTTTTGATCGTCTCTTCAACTTTCACATACTCGTAGTGGGTGATGTATCTCTCGTGCGTCAGGTGCGTCGGCTCTATTATTTCTCCGTTGATTATTTTTGTGTATAGCGTCTCGATTAACCTTGTTATCGCAGCATCTATGACATCGATTAGATAATTTTCTATCTCTTTCAGACCAAGGTGCTCGCCCCATTTTTCGCCCCACGACTTGTTGAGTAGTGCGCGGGCGGATGGGATTTTGTACCAGTAGTGGTAATAAGCATCGCCGGGGACCCTGTATATACTTACCATTTTGTTAAGTCTTTCTTCAACCAGCTCGGCGCCCTTTGGCGGATCTGGAATTATCTCAACTCCGGCACGCCTCAGCCACAACAGCTCCCTCGGTTTCTTGTATTTGATTGCGTTTACTGGACAAGCTAGGACACACCTCGGCGGTGCGCCGGGAGTGTTTAAAATCTCATTTGCAAGCATACAAAGGTCGCATTTCACCGGTATATCTGTGCCTTTAACCGTAACTTTTCTTATTGCGCTGAAAGGACATCCCAAGAAACAGGGTTTTACTTTCCCGCCCCCAGGTCCTGGCACCTCAGGACAATCCTTGCAAATCTTTGCTTTTTGTGGCAGGTCAACTACTATTATGTTGTCTTTTAGATCCATGGCTTCGTTTCCCCTGTTTCTGCATTCTTTTAAGCAGCCGGCCGTCTCTGGCGGGCAGTGTCCGCACACTCTCATCTCCCCTGTTATTGGGTCCCTGAAAATTCTGCTCACTTTTAGGGCAGGAGGTAAAGGAATTTCCTCCCCTGCATAAGGACAGGCATCTATGCAAGCCCTGCAGGGCTGCTTTTTCTCCGCAAGCAATTTTTGGTTATATTCTTCGCACTCTGGCCCAATGTAAAGGGACGGTGCTTCCATCAAAAAAAGATTTTCCACCAGACACTTATTAAAGTTTTTACACGCGCAGTTCTTTAGATAATTTATTAATAAACCTCGCCTCGCTATAATTTTGAAGCGCCTATGGAGTGCCCGAACTGCAAGAAGCAGACAACGATCATGGATGGCTATCATGTGTGTCCGAAATGCGGGCTAGTTGTGGGAGAAGTTTTGGTAAGCGAGCCGCAGGTGACTGAAGAAGGCGAGATAATAGGAACAGGACCGCCGCAGTGGCCAGGAATAGCTCCACAACAGACCGTTGTTTCCTCATATATTAAAGGAAGGCGCGGGCGCATAACACCCTTGGAAGCACATAAAATAAGGAAATTATCAGAAGTGGCTGAGCGTACGACCCCGCGCGGACAAAAGAGGCTCACTGCCTTCCTCAGCGAAATAAGAAGAATAGCAAAAATGCCAGAAGTCCGCTTAAGCAAATCAGCTATGGAGGAAGCGATCCTATTGGGTAGAAAAGTTTATAAAGAGAAGCTAACCAGAGGGCGTCCTTTGGATATTCTTGCAGCAGGCGTGGTCGCAGTTGTTTGTAGCAGAACAAAACACCTCGTTACACTGGATGTGATAGCCAAGCAACTCAATGTAAACACAAAGGAACTGAGAAAATGCGTTTCCTTCCTAAAGAAGCGGCTAGGGGTGTCTTATGTATCCATATCGTGCAAGGACTGGCTGCCGAGAGTTATTTCCTACCTCACATCGGAATACAAAATACCTATGCGCCAGAACGACAAAATAGTGGAACTAACCAACAAATTGTATCGTGAGATGGAGCGGCGTGGACTTCTTAGTGGAAAAAACCCTCTCCATATAGCAGTGGCAATAGTTGTCGCCGCGATGGAGTCTGTTACTGGTAAGAAATTCTTGGTCGATGACACTATTTTGTCGTTTTCAAAAGGGAGCAGGACAACAATTTTAAAGAGGCTGAACGAAGCAAGAAAACTGTGTTCTGAAATTACTTCCTCCCGGTCCTGAAATAACTGAAAAGGGCCGGCGCAATTATTGCTAACAAAATAAACATCGACAACAGAAAACCTTTTTCTATTAGGTATAACAGTAGCCCTGCGAGAAAAGCTGTGAGCCCCACCAACATCACATTTTTTCTTTCTGCCGCGAGTATTGTGATACCAAGACCTATATACATTAATCCGTGACACGGATTGCTGCTATAAATGCTTGTGCAACCAACCAGTATTGTTAGCAGGCCGATCAGCTTGGTTAAGTCGTACATTCCAATTGAAACTTCTGCAGTCACATTATTTAATCATTTTCGACACCTTCCTTAATGGGGGTGTCAGTGAGCAAAATTTACGAGATGATTTCAGCCGGCGCCGATTTCCTCCGCAGGCACAAAGACAGCAAGGTATATGTAGTGACACACATCGATGCCGACGGTCTTGCATCTCGTATTTCGCTCGTGGAGGGGCTCAAAACGGCAGGATACAACATCGCGGGCGTTGAAGGCTGGTCTTGGCCGAATCAAAAAATTGTTGATGAGCTGATGGCAAAGACAGGTGCAGGCGATTTAATAATTTTTGCCGATTTGGGAACGGATCTCGCGTCAATGATTGATGGCAAGACCACTGGACAGAAAGTTTTGATAATTGACCACCACGACTGCGGAAAGCTGGAATTAAAAAGCAAGGACCTGCTTGTTATAAATCCGCGCCTGCTTGGTGCTGAGCCCGGTTGTGGCTCTACTTTGTGCTATGCAATCATGAAGGCGCTAGTCGGTAACAAGCTGGATAAACGCGTTGCTGTTGCTTGTGTTGTCGGCGCATACGAAGACCACGAAGACATCACAAAAGGCATAAACAAAATAGCTTACAACGATGCAGAAGTAGAATCCTGGCCAAGCATGATCCCTTGCCCTGAAGAAAAAGAATTCGCATTTGTTTCAAACAGTGAGGTAAAGGTCGCTTTATATGATTTGTGTGTAAAATTCGGCAGGCTGCTACCACCAGCGAACCCTGAAGAATTTCTCGCCATAATGAAAGAAATCAGTGCATTCTTGAGGAGGAAGGGCATAGATGAGAACACGCCTTTCTCTCGTTGCTACAAAATATTGAAGGAAGCCGAGGGCGAGATAGAAGAGCTGTGCGATAATATCGTAAAAACGATTACGAGCAAGATGGCGGAACACGACAGAACATTTTATATCGCGCAGCTCAGGGCGGCGCGGTTAAATAACTACATGACCCGTTTTGGGAAGTCTGTAACATCAGTGTCTTATATAGGCGCCCTCGTTTCCTCGGTTGCTTGGTTGTATAATGTGAACAAACCGGGCGGGGGGCAGTATGGTGAAGAGGTTTTGAAAGCCTGTGAGAAGTTCCTGATGGAGGCCGACGAGGAAAGCATATCAGAATATGTTGCTACTATGAAGCGATTAAATTATGAAACCACTGCCATCGCCCTTGCGAATCTGTTGGATGTAAAAACAGGCGCTCCCACAAAAATCTACAAGTTCGAGACGGACAACTTTATAATGTTTTGCTTCTCTGATGGAGAATACCTGAAGAGGACCCCAGGTGTTCTGGTTAGGGCCTTGGCAAGACCACAAGCCAGCTGGACTTACTCTTTGTTGCTCAGCGTGGCGAACCGCTTCTTCGAGTCAGCCCACGGGCGAGCTCCAAAAAACCCTGAAGAATTGAGGTACTTTACATCGATCCTCACAGGGCGGCTCGTTTCGCTAAGCAAACCAGATAAATATCTTGTCGTGGGTGTTCAATACAGATTACCCGCAGGAATTCAATACTGGTCATACAAAATGTGTGTGAGGAGCTCTCTGGAAGAAAAGATAGACATTGGAGAAGAACCGCCACTTTCAATGATAATAGAAGAAGTGATAAAAGCATATGGAAAACGGCACCGCATCCACACTAGCACCGTTGAAAACAAAATAAGCGGCGGAGGGCACTCAAAGTATGCTACTATGACTGTTTTTGGTTATTACCCCTCCCCGCCAGAGGTCATAAACTACCTGCAAGCAGCATATGATACAATCAAGCACGGCTCATTCCCCGACAGAGAAGCCGTGAAAATAATAAAGCGGCTCGGCATCAGAAACATATCGGCATACTATTACATATTGTATGCCTGTAGCTTGTTCCACGCTGAGTGTGAATCATATGAAAAGAAAGTCAACGAATTACTGAAGATGCTCGAGGATTACGGAAAGGCGATAAGAAAAATAGAAGAAAAAATAGCGCTTGAGAGGGTAAGGTCGAATAAGGAAAAGCTGGAGGAAGAGCTGAGGCAGCTGTCCGCCCAGAAAAAAGCACTGGAGGAAACAGTCAAGAGCGTGCTAAACTACGGTGCCATACTCCCATACAGAATACTGGAATTATACCAGCGGGACATCGCCGAATCGCCAAAAAATGTTTTGTTAATGAACGCCGATTTCCTAGGCAAGCTTACACAACATGTCAGGCTGGGCAGAGGTGTGAATATATATCACTATTTGCACACCGCCGCGAGCAAGGGCTTGTTGTTCCCGATGGAAATAACTGTAGCAGGACACAAGATCGTCCACTATGCTCCGACACTGGCTGGGCGGCGCTTTATGTGGCTTCTTTACAAAGAAGGTTTGAGGCTTGCATCAGATGCTGGTCTCGTTACGATTCCTTAGAGAAGACAGCAAAGTATCGTGAATATGAAAAATAGTGGAACGAGGGGGGCTGGAGCATAAAGTTTTATTTTCTTATCCTTGGCGAAGTTGCCTTTCTTCACAGCAAGCTGTATTTCCTTCGCTTTCTCAACGGTGAGGAGGCCCTTCAGAACTCTGCCGTTACCTACCTTAACCGGCTCGGCAAGAAAAAATCCGTCCAAATCGATTAAATTAGACGGGCTTTCCTCTACTATGTGCACTCTGTTTAGCGCGCTGGCAGCAACGGCAGCAACGATGCCAGTAACAAATATGTTCCTTGCAACGAGGTATGAGACTGATAAAATAAGCAGAATTATTGATGCTACTGCGCGTTTGTTGTTAATATTATCGTTTTTTAGCAGTCGCCACATCGTGATCAAAAACAGCCAGCAACCGGCGCTCAAAAAAAGAGCGGAAGCAAATGTATAAAAAGGAAAGACGCCGAGTGACACAAAAAACAGGGCTGAAAAAATAAAAACATCCGCCTCACCGATGTAGCCCATCACATAAAAAGCGCGGAGCGAGAAGAAGAAAAATACGCTCGCCAGGGCCGACAGCAAAATATAATCTCTGAAGAAAGCGATCCTCACCAAAATTGCTGCTATGATTATGCTAATTATCTTTTCATCGCCAACATATTTTGTTCTTACATCCTCATATGCCGCCCAGCCCACCGTCACTATGACCGGAAGCAATTTCAGAAAGTTATAGAGGAACATGCTCCACACCCCCCGTTTCAAGATCTACAACAAAATAGGATGGCGGAGTGGCTGATATGTTTTGCGCTTTCATATATGGCGTCTCTTCTTGGAACGAGCCCGCCCCGATTATTTTTACCCCTTTGTACTCGCCAGAAGCAGACACATGAATGTGTCCAGTCGCAACAAGGTGGGGTACATTTCTGATTACAAGCAGGTCTTCTCTTGTTGGTGTTATCTGTGCTTCTCTCATCCCATATGGCGGACATATGTGTCTGTGCATTAGCATTGCCTGAACCGAGATTATTATGCCTTCTGCGGTCGGGTGGATTCCATATGAAGACATGATGCTGTGAAGGGATAGACCGTGTGTAAGCAGGAATCTTACTTTTTCATCAAATACTACTTCAGCAGGATCACTCACGGGTATCACATTTTTTAACTTGTAAATCCCCCCCGTTTCGGTTGTTTTTGGTATAGCGGGGGCGGGCAATTTATTTCCTGTGCCCCCGAAGGAGTGGTTTCCAGGTAGTAGTATCACTGGCACATCTAACAAACCAGACAAAACCCTTGAGGCTTCATCGTATTGTTCCTTTATGCTTTTTATTATCAGCTCATCCTCCTGGTTCGGGTATACGCCGCGGCAGTCCACAAGATCCCCCAGGTGAATTACAGCTCTCAGCCCTTTAATATTCCTTATTTCCCTTATCGCCTCCTCTGTTTTTTCCATTAGAGCATATTTCGAGCCTATATGGGTGTCGCTTATTATGACTACCTTTCCGCTGCTCCCCTCAGGCCATTTTAAGCCGGCTGGCGGTATATCTGGTAGTTTCACCTCGTCGGCAAATATGCAGTCACCCGCCCGGCTAACCGTGCCGGATACGCCAACAACAGCATCTTTTAACACCTTTGTTGCTTGTTTGTATGCGCTACTGTTTTTTGTTATAACAATTTTTGTGCTACCGGTCGGGTCGTCCAATATCCATGTTATATGTCCTTTAGGCGTTGTTTTCTGTTCGTAAATCATCCCTATGACGGAAACTCTAGAGCTGGGAAGAGTGCTCGTGCTTCCTATTGAGTATACTTGCCCTATATTTGGAGCAATCATTTGCTTAATTTGATTGTATCTGCTGTTGAAATAGTTCACCCAATCCGTTGCATCCCCTTTTATGCTTATCTCGCTTGTGTGGTCTTCTATTTTTATTTTTGCTTCGGCCGCCTTTTCGGTCTCCAAATCGATAAAGAAAGCCCTCACAACAGAATTGTTTACAACCCTGACACGGTTGGACATGCACCACTGGAGGAAAAGCTTTTCGAAACCTGCGAGCGGCGACAGGTCCGCCGCCGGATCCACAAGGATGCCCACCGAGTAAAGCTCTATTATGAGATCCTTCATTCTTCTTCCGCCTCCTCCCCTATTTCCTCTTCAGGTATTGCAAGTTCAGAAAGAGTCTTCTTTTTTATTTCATCTATCGTGCCGGGTCCAAAGAATTGCTCTGCAGCCATGAGGTATTCCTTCTCGTCCTCCATCAGTTCGAAGTTGTTTATCAGCTCGCTGAAGTATCTTATAAGCCAGAGGTATTTGACGACCGTTCCCTTATGAACCGTCTGCACGAGGTCCCTGCCGCATCTGGAACATTTCCCTGAGAGGGGCATTCTGGAATACAAAGAGTTGCATTTTGTACACCTAAAGGATTGCATAGAATAGGAACGCATGCAACCCTTGTAGTCAGGAACTAAGTGCGATTTTATCATTCTTGTAACAACATCGTTGAGTATTACACCACGAAGTTTCTTGAGCATGTTTATCGTGTCCATTATTTTCTGCGACATCGCTTTTTTCTTTCCGTCCGGCGTCTTTTCCTGATATCTGCATTTTGTTTCGCCGATGTTTATGTCAGTCGTGTCGTGTGTGTATGAGTAGCCTGTAAATGGGTCTTGTGTTTTTATCTTTGTACCTATGCAAGCAATTTTATCTCTCCAGTTGCTACTGGGTTCTTTCTTCATCGCCGCTTCATAAAATTCCAACGGGTATCTGTCAACTATATCCACCCCATAGCCCTGCGCGTCTACCTCTGTCGGGTCTATTTGCACTATACAAGTCACAGGGGTATCCTCAAGCATGCCTATCTTGCTTGGGAGGTAATCTCTCGAGAAATCGATGAGCATCGGTAGTGCGAGTGTTACACTGTCCCCATCCGAATCTGCATCCCGCCGGCGCTCAGATATTGCAAGAGGGTGATTGAACATTGTTCTCGCTTTCGTAAAACCGATTAGCCTTAGAACAAGAGCGGCGGCGGTGTGCGGTGAAATAGCTAAAAAGAGGTGCCCTATTAAGTCTTTTCCTTCCTTCACATTGTAGAATGGCTTCATTCCATACAATTTTTCCAGCATCTCATCGGTGTATTTTGCCATCCTTAAAAACACATCCGTTGTTTCCTCCGGCAGGATCAGGTCCTGCGGATACATATGCACAAGCTGATCATCGCTCGTGAGCGGGTTTCCATGGATGTCATAGAGGTAACCGAGTTTCTTTGCTTCCTCGGCTGTTAAACCGATTTCTTTCGGTCTGAACGCTGTCAGTGGCTCGTGCACAATATCCACCCTTATTGTTTCGTCCCTGAAACAGTACAAATTGTATTTTGCCCTGAGGATGCCTTTTTCGAGCGGGGCAGCTATTTTTTTCTCGGATGTAAGCCCTATCACCCCCTTCACATTCAATTCTCCTTCTTGAACGCCGACACGCTCGCAGGCTCTTCTGAATAGCTTGTCTAAATCAACTTCGTAGGAAGCTGGTGTGCTACTCAACTGCTCGCAAGCAACACCGCAGAATGGACAATACTTGTAAGGAATAGTTTCCTTGCAACTCGGACACACGAAACACATTGCAACGATGCTTATTTTTCCTTTCTTTGCTGCTTTATTTATGAGGCGGGACGGTCCGCCGGCTGTTCCAACAGGAAAAAGCACATGGACTGGCGGTTTCATCCTCCTTCCTGACGAAAAGCTTACTATGTTCGGGGGGCGACCCATCCTACAACCTATTATAGTAGGATGTTTGTCGTAGATTACAATCCCCGCCGTCGCTTTCACATATTCCAGCGGGTCGTTCGTTTCGGTCCCCTCACCTTTAAAAAGATATTTCAAAGCAACGAAATCGTCCGCCCCAATTACAAGTTTCCCGTTTTCAACGGAGTGTTCTATCAGCACATCTTCGCATACCTTTTTTACATCTAAAGGTAGCGTAGGATCTCTTGCTTCCCTTATAGCATCTTGCAGTTTCTTTATGTCATCTATGCTGGCCCAGCGGAATGCATATGTATACCTCGGATGAAGTGGCACGCCTAAAGCAAGGGATATCTCGAAAGCATCCTCCGGCGACACATAACAGGACGGGTTCTTTACGATTTCATTAATTTTGTCTAACAAGTGCTGCGGGACTTTCCCCTCGTTGAGCGCTTTTTCAAGGTATTGGACATACCACTCAATACACCACGCACCAGGTAGCAAAACATTTCCTGCTTCGCAAACATCGCCGGCGGATATGAGTATTTCCCCGAGGAAAAGTATTTTCTCTATTTCGCCTTTTCTACTGAGTTCCCTCGCCTCATCGGGATCGTGCAAATACTTACATCTTCCGTCTTTTAACCTGACGAACGGGGGTTCAACACTCACGCATGTCTGCAAAGTTGCTCCCTTCGATGGATAGCTTGTTTTGAGCTGCACCCCCAACGCAGGGTATCCGTCAAGCACATATGTAACGGAGGGATGAACAGAGAAACAGTAAAGACCGCCGTGCCTTGATCTGCCATACCTCAAACTGAAACCGCCCGGAAGATCTACAACGGAAAAGACGGGCCTGCCACCTACAAGTTGTGCAAGATAAGAGTCGCTGTGTGCTTGAACTTGTGTCACAATCCTTCCTTTCCCTATATTTGCCAGCCAGTCCCACCCTTCCAGCCCTATTTTTTTAGCTATCCTTAACAGCTTTGGCGCCTTGAGGAATAGTCCTTCCTGTAGCACCAAGCAAACGGTGTCCCTCACATAATTTCTCGCATGATCGTCTATGGTGGGAATATTTTTGTACACGCTGACAAAGCGCCTTTCCTCAATTGATAGACTCGGCCCGCTCGAAATCGCAACATAACAATTATTTACAGCCATCTCCGTTTCAGCTTGCAATGTCTGCATATCCGCGATGTACTGCCTCTGCGGATACAACATCATCTCCTCAATATATCTTCCCAGCTCCTGTTGCGTCGGTTTGTAAGGTTGAAAGCCGACTAATTTTGCCGTGTGCGCACAAATCATAACACCAAGGCCCATCGCCGTCCCGCCACAACTCCTTATCGGCCCGTTGAATATTATTTGGGCATATTCACCATTCTCGCTTTTTATGGATCTTACACAATCTATCCCTTCGACGGGGCCTGCAACTATACCACTTGTTATTATCGCCAGCCCCGTCCTTGTTGCCTGCTCGACGAGCTTTTCGGGAGGCATCTTTGCAAAATAACCATCGGCTATCATCTCGGCAACCTTGAAGGCCACTTCTTCCCTAGAAAGCCCTTTGCTTGTGTATTCTCTTACAACCTTGCCGACGCCTGGCGGGCCTGTTAGCACCTCAACCCGCTCCGAAAAGTCGGCGGCGGGCGTAATTTCCACACAATCACGAGGGTCCAGTCCTTTCGCTCTCGCCTCGGTCGCAACATTAAATACCTTGAAAAAGCAATCCTTTATTGCTTCCTCGTATCTCATCATCACATTTAATCGTGTTGGGTTATATATAAAAGCAGCGTCTGCTTCTATTTTTTGGGTCTGCTATGAGGAAAATGGCGAGGCTCTTCATATTGCTTGTTCTCCTTGCTGTTTTTCTCGTGGCAACGGGGCTGCATAAAAGAATGAAGGAACCTGTAATACATGGACCGGTCATAGGCATTGTGCTCGGCTTTACGGCCGGAAGTCCAAAAAAGGCTTTCTTTTCTGGCATATTTTGGAGGGTGCTGATGCCTTTGTATCAGGTGATAGTAGAGTATGCGACGGAGGATGTTTTCCTAGTCTATAGAACAGCCCTAGCGGACATTCAGACGAGTTTGCTTGTTGTTTTATTCTGTGTTTTTGGAGGTGTCTTGAAGAGGCTCACCGACTAGCTTGCTTCCAAATTTTATAGTTTTAATTTTCTCATTGAGAAAATAAATGTCAACAGTGTTGTCGCCTATGTCTATTGTAAAAAGATCGCGGGTTGCCGAAAGCCAGTTGTCTCCCCTCTTCAGCCTGATTTCTACATTTTTTGATGTCCATTTATCCATCACGGTAATAAGGTCCCTCTCAACGGTGACCGTTGCTTTTTCAGTCTCTATGACCACACATTTTTCCTCTTTAATCATCTTGCCTGAAGGGAATTTTACAAGGATGTCCATTCGCACTCACCTCACGCGGGCTGCAGAACTAAAGAAATCCATCCAGGGTGCTCTATCCTTATCTTTGTGTAGACAAAGATTGCTATTAATGCCTTCCTAGCAACCATACTCAACAATTCCTTCGTTTCACCTTTGTCAAAATCGAAAATATCTCCATCCGTCAGCACGACAACGACATCCTGTCTTGTTTTTATTTCTTTCAGCAGTTTTTCAAGCGCCGGCGCTATTACGGTTCCCCCACAAGTTTCCACCCCCAACTTATCTACGAGCTCTTCTGTGGTAGTTGTACTTTTCAATGGTATAACATCATATTCCTGCGCGTCCCAGAACACTACATTTACATCGCATCTTTGCAATATGTATTTACGCACAACATCCAAAAACATCCCGAATGATCCTTTATCGATCGATCCCGATTTGTCAACAGCGCACCAAACGGTTGGCCTTGCGTAGGTGGCAGTGCCTGGAAGGTCGTCGCCGGCTTTCCGCGATGGTTTCAACCAAGTTGAAACGAACACTTTGCCAAGCGCGCTTCCAATGTAATAAGGCAGATAAGTGAGAGCATCGAACCGTGTTTCTACTATACTCTGCACTACTCTTTTCAGCTCGCCGGGGATATTTCCTGCTAGATGGTCTACCTCCGCAGCTCCAATAATAGTTTCCCTCCACTTCTTTTCCATTTCTTCTGTGTCTCTCGCTTCATATATATCCGGGCTACCTGGCTGGAGGACAACACTATCAAATCCACCTTCAGTTCTCTCCTTATCCATTTCTTCCGCACTCTTGTTCGCAGTAGGTTTTTCCACAACATCTATTAGGAAACCTGCTTTTGGGGGGCACCTTTCTTCGAGTTCTTTATATATTTCCTCGGACGACATGGATTGCCAGCCTTCTGGTAAACCAAAATCTTCTCCTCTAATAGGGATGATGTTACCAACTTTACTCAACCTAAATCCGCTGCTTTCCAGAATGTTATTTACAACTATGTCATGTGCTATATTGAGTATGTAACGGTCCATGTCTTTTTTATACCTCAGCGGGTGCATTAGAGCTGCGTGGAAGGCTTCGTGCGCCAGAACAAACAGTTGCTCCTGCGGTCTCAGCCGAAAAAAATCTTTTCTAAGGTAAATGGTTGTGGTTCTATCAACGCATGCGATTGAATCTAGGTCTGCCATTGCAACAATTCTTGCTCTCGATAGGATGGTTGCTATGAATGGGTAGTACGCATACAAAATTGTTTTTAGATTCTTCAAAACTTCTTTCATTTTCTCTGCTTCTTCCTTGCTTATCATTTTTATCACGCAACCTCCTGCCTAATAATTTCAAGTCCTTTAGAAAGCCTCTGGTAAATGTCCGGATCTATTTTGCTACAATTTGTTGCAAACTGTTCCCTTCTATTCCTATTCATTATCATAAACAGCAACACAATGAATTCCATGCTGTCCGCTGCTATCTCCCTCAAAAGCGGGCTGTAACGCTTATGAGCTTTTCCTTCGTAACCTGAAGCAAGCAAGTGCAGGGCAACATATTTCGCGTTGATGTCTAACTCATGGAATTTTTTAGGTTGTGCTATTAACTCACTCAGGTCGACATTAGCCGATAAGAAATTCAAAAGCCTTACCCCCATTTCCTCACCTATACATCCTCTTAATATCTCCTCTGTCTCTGTCTCTGGTTTAAGATAAAGTTGCCTCGCCACCTTCGTCCATGATCTCGGGGTCGGGTGGGGGGTGAATGTAGCAGTTTCCTTCGGCGGCCTGAAGATATACATCTCATCTTCGTGCGCTTTCAGAAAGAGGTATACTCTTTTATCCCACCTGTCGCCATACTGTCGGAACATGTAATTTGCCCATTCATCTACCGTCGGCGGTTCTACTTCTATCACAATCAGTTTATTCAGGAGCGGGTTTGGAAGCGGCTCTGATAGAGAAGAATACTTTGCTGTGTTCGAAGCCGCTAATATCATAACTTCTGGATGGAGTTTTGTAAATCCCACTGTCCGTTCTCCGAACACCCTATGCGATGCCGCCTTTATATCCGGACGGGGCACATCTAAGTAATCATCTAGAAACAGCAAGCCGGCACACCTTGAGAGCACCTGTGCCCAACTTGGCGGGATATAGCAGGACATATTCCCGGATACACGAAGGAGTCCTGTGAGGTCAACAGGCTCTATAGAGTGCAATGGAAGAGATACAAACACGAAGTACTTGGAATAGTTATCGATAAGTTCATTTGGGGGCTCCGTGCCCCTCTCGTTATACTCAACGAACACCTTTCCCAATTTCTGCGCTATCATCTGAGCAGCCGATTTTATCGCAACCGTTTTCCCGAGCCCTTGCCCTCCTAGTATAAGTATAGGGGCACGCTCTTCTCCACCTTCCCTGTTCATGATAAAGTATTGCTCTACGAGGAAATCACGCAGCTTGCTAATTCTCATATTCCTACCCCCCAAATTGTTGTTGTTTTTCTCATTTAAATAAGGGGGCTACCGCCCGCCCATAACCGAAAAGCTTTTATATACCCACAACACATAACACTAATTGATGTCGGACAGCAAAATTGTTGCTTTTGTATGTGGAGCTATTTGCTTTATCCTTTCGCTCTACTGCGATATAGTTGCAACGAAGGGGCGTTATTTTGTTTCTATATACGCCCCCCTAATAAGAAACCCTGCAGTAATGTTGGAACCGCTTGGGCTCCTCTTAATAATGCCTCTGTTTAAAACGGCTGCGCTGTTGATTGGCAACAAGTTGCTTTATCGTTCCTTCCTAGTTCTAATGCCAGTAGCAGCGGTTGGGGAGTGTGCTTATTTGCTTGTATCGTGCACGGCCCCTCTTTTAATAGTTGAATGCGTGTTTTTTGTTAGCTCCATTTCGACTATTTGTTATCTGTTCTGGGTTTAATACTTGTTGTGACAAATTTTCAAAATGGTGGGAAAAAATGGAGTACGAGCTAGGTGAAAACGGATCTTATGTTTTTCTGTGTGCGGCCGGCGGCGACTGTGCCTATAATTGTTGTTCTAACACCATCTCAAACTGCAAAAATTGCGAGCATTTTGTGATCAAATGTAAGCGTTGCGGGGCGCAACTCAATATAATAACAGTCAAAAGGCACAAACAATTCTGCACGGGCGGATGAAAACTTTTAAATAGTCTGTTTTCCAATATTTACGGGGTAAAGGATGTCACAGCGATCTCCCTCCCTGAAGTCACCTGTGCAAAAAAACTATAAAATAGCAGTAATTTTCATTTTCACCACCGCGCTGTGTAGCACTCTCTCTGTTTTGTTCGATTTTTTGACCATCAGAGGCCAAATCACTGCTAACCCTGCCGTTTTTATCGAACCAATTGGTTGCTTCTTTATTGCTGCCACTATGGCATATCTAAGACTACCGTCCCCGCTGGCTTTTCTCCCCATAGCCGGCATACCCCTCGAATATCAGCTGAACAAAAAAATATACGGATACTACAACCCCGCGATGCACTTTTTTGCTACAGCAGTCATTTTGGCAAGCGTGTTCGGTTACCTTTACGGAAGGAGAAAATTAATAAATAAGTAGCTGCTTCTTCTCCTATTGATGATGCGTCTGAGGAAAATTTGCGCTGGTCTGCTAATAGCTTCGCTGGCATTATTCCTTGCGACTGTTTCGAACTTATTGTATGCGGCAGGCACCATCAACTTCAACTATGCGACTATCCTCGAACCATTTGCCATTTTCATCATCGCAGCAGTGCTAACACAAATAAAGCTTATCGATGTTTTTGCAATATTGTGCATTGCGGCTTTGTCGGTGGAGATTTCAACCAATGCAACATGTGATGCTATTGCCCCTAACCTCTTTGTTTTTATTCTGCTTGTTTTATCCGCCCTACTTTTCGGAATATCGTATGGGAAATGGATTCGAGAAAAAAGAGAAGAAGAAAATCATTCTAACAAATAGATCTTTCCTTTTTTCTTCAGCCCGACCCCGATTTGGTTGAGCGCCTTTACATAATAAGGAAGCTTTTTTGCCTGTCTTCCCAGTATTGGCTTGAAAAATTCGGAAGGTATTTCTTGGGGTGGGCTGATCTGGCTTATCTTCTTGATCAGGTCAGCGAGGGTTGCTAAGTCAAGGTTTTGTCTTATGCATAGTTCTAATAGCTTTTCGATGCGGTCCTTATCTGGTTTGGCGGCGCCCTTCAGTTTCTCAAGCTCCGAGACAAGTTCGCTTACCATTCCTTTGAGTTTCTCGTTTTCCTTTCTAAGTTCTCTAACTTCCTCTTCCAACTTGCTATCAAGTATTACAGTCCTTTCTGGCAGGCTTTTTTCTGTCTCTTTCTCTTCGGGAGCCGTCTCAGGTTTTTTAGTATATGATAAGACGCTGAGGACTTCCTCCCTCTCTTCGGGGACTGTTTCAGGAACAATTTCTGGAGCCGCCGGCGCGGGTGGTTGCTGTATTTGTTTTTGTTCTTCTGCGCGAGCACCAAAAAACTCCTGAAACAGCACTCCTATGAGAAAACCCATCGCTATCGCAACAAAAGCCGGCGCGCCACCTCCGAGTATTATATTGAAAACCATGCTAGATGCTGTGGCAAGCAACAATAGTTGTATATATCGCTCTGAAGCCACAACCTTTTTTATGTTTTTTATTAACTCCCTCATCCTACAAAAATAATCGCTGCAAGTCCTTTTAAAGGCTGCCACGAATTTCTTTTTTGGGTGGCGCCGTGAATTGCAGTGCGTGCGGGGGTCGCGTTGTTTGCATCCAAGGGGGGCTTGTTTGCTCCAAATGCGGTCTAGTGCTAGGAGAGCAATATGATTATTCATACTATCAGCCTGCAGAAGTCGCCGCCAGAAACAGGTACAGGTCTACGGAGAGGTCGCTGGATCTGGAGAGAAAGCTTGCAGCATACAAGGAAACGGGGGACGGCGCGTACCATATGTTAAAAAAATATAGCACGGAGCTCTGTTTGCCAAATACGGTTTTCCAAGAGGCGCTTTTTTTGTATAACAAGTTAAAAAGGTGCAAATACCCTAAAAAAATCATTTATGCAGCCTCTTTGTATCTTGCGTGTGCGACCGCCGGCGTGCCACGACCGCTTAACAAAATATGCTCCGTTGTGGACGAAGACGCGATGGCCGGTGATAAAAGACTCAGAAGCAATTTTTCGAAGCGAGTGAGCAAGGTAATAAGGAAACTTAAGGTGAGGGGCATTGTAGGAAAAAAATCGCAGGAGCCAGCCAATTATATATGGCACATAGTAAACACCTGCGCCCTCCCTCCTGAAATTGCGGAGAAGGCATTCAGGCTACTGGGACGGTGGACAAAAGACGACTTTCCAACAACCCACAGACCTGAAATTCTTGCCTGCGCCCTTGTGGATCTGCTTGCGAGGGAGGCAGGTCTACGAATTAATGTAAGGGAGATCGCAAATCAGTACAATATATCCCAAGTGTCGATATGTAAAGCGAGGGAGAGTCTGAGAAAATTCCTCTTGGAGGAAGGTAAAAATGTTGCCTCTGGATAGTGAAGGACATGTTCTTGTCGAAGAGGCGCTCCTACAAGCGATTGGTGAAAAAGAAATAGTAAAAAAAGTGCTTGATGTTTTTGGAAATAATGTTTTCGGGCGGGCGGCGGAGCATATAAAAGTGCGAGCAAAGGTTCCCTTGGATGTTGCACAAAAGATCTTTGAGCTCGGCGCCCTAGTCGCCGCATACTATATAGGAGAATACATCCCCAAGAAAGGCGTGGTGGATGCAATAGTTTTGGAGCAACTGGGAATATTGCATAGGGAAAAGGGGGTTGCTAAAACTGACATCGAATACTTTAATAAACTTTGTTTCCAGCCCCCTGACGATGTAATTCAGGGCGTCATCGATTATTACAAGCAAGTGCTTTTGTTTTTCTATCCACCGAAAGCCGTGCTCCGCGCTGTTCAGACCGCGAGGAAAACAAATTTTATGAAACTCTTGCTCTTTGGTGTGACAGGCGAATATGGTAAAAATGAGAGACTTGTTCTAGAGCGGGCGACGGAGCTACTCAAAAGAACCCCCCTAGGACAACTCGCTCTGCAAAAACTCGGGAAGGGGTGAACCGATGCAAGCAATAAAAAAGATAGCGAGCAGGATTGGGACTCAAACGGTTGGTCCGCTGGTCGATTTATTTTGCAACCTAAACGCCGAGGGCATGAAAAGGAGGGATATAATATCTTTTTTGACGGCGCACACGACTGGGAAAGATGCCGGTAAAAACATAAAAGCAATAACGACAGCCGTTGATATTTATGAAAAGGTAGCGAAGCTTGTCGGTATCTTGAAGGTTTCCGGGCTAGACGAAAACACCGCCTGGGCGGTTGCGGGGCTGGCTATTTCACAAAAAATAAGGCGGACTCACATCAATCCAACCGACCTGAAGAAAATATGTTACGACCTCGAGATAACGATTCCGCTGAGTGTGCTGATTGCAAAGAAAATAGTTCATTTTGATGGTGCAAAATACGCGCTGGACAGAGAGCTATATCGCCTGTGCGCCTCCCGCCTCCCAAAAAGAGGTGTTCTATACATGGTGTGGGGGAAAGGGGAGCAACTGGAGTCAAAGATACTGTCATATATCAAGAAGAAGAAAATGGTGAGCGAAAAAGATTTGATTTTGAAATTCGGCGGGGGGCAGGATATTTTCGATGCGATAGACAGTCTTTCTGAGAAGGGGCTAATAATCCAACCGAAGCCACGCTTTTATAAAGCGATTTAGTTGGTAAGCATTTATAAGAAGGGGTCTTTTATTTTTTTTGATGGCGAGCACGGATCTGCTACTCTGGTTGGTTGTGCTGTTTCCACCAGTGTGGTATTTGTGCTACACGATGGCGAAGATTGAAGAGAAAAAAGCGGAGGCGGCGGTGTCTAAAATAGTATCAAAAATATCATTCGTTGAGGCTATGTCCAAACCATCTGTTCTTCTCTTTTCCGTTTATTTGACGATAGCAATAACAGCATTCGAGACAGCATATTCAGAAATCTTGGCATTTTACAATCTCCTGCTTTACAAGTTCTTCATCGGTGTAGCAGCATACTTGCTTGGCAGGTGGGTTGTCGTTTATGGTATGAGGACCCCCCGGCTCGCATTTGCGATCTATGCTGCTTTGCCTTGGTCGGGGAGCATAACAAACTACAAGAAAAATCCTTTTTCTTTGTTTACTGCGCCACTCCTCATTGCTTGTGTCCTGATAGCAATGTATAAAACGAGGCCAAAAAAGGAGGTTGAGAAGAAAACAGCCCAACAGACCCAATCGAAGGGGTATGAGTTCCCGCTTCCGCCACCGGTGTGATTCCTATGATTGCGAAGAAAAATGAAGTAAAATTAAGGCTCCGCGTCAACCTAGTTGTGTGTAAGGTAAATTTGGGGCGCAGGGTCGATATAAAGAAGATGGGCAGGTGGCTAACCAAAAGCAAAAAATCCACCTCGCGCAAACTGATAGCAAAACTAGGTGGTGGCAGAAGGCTGTGGCTGTTTGACACTGGTTCTGGTGTGCTATCGGGATTTAAGAATATGGACGAAGTGAAGGAAGCTGTCGAGCGGCTCGCGGAGTATCTCAGGATCAAAAAAGACAAAATAAAAGTGGCTGTGGCGAACATACAGGCAAGCGGAGGAATAGGTTGTGGTATAGATTTATATCTGTTGGCGCAGAGAATAATCGAGGCAGGGGGGACCGTTCAATATATATTGGGTGTCGGCGGATTTCCAAACATGTTTTACCATTTAAAAAATGCTAAGGGGACGGCGATAATCTCGGCACGCGGAAATATAAGTGTTGTAGGAATAAAGTCTTTTTCGGATATACCAAAGATAAGAAAGGAGCTGGAACAACTACTAAACTCGAACAAAGATTGCCTCCAGCCCCTTTAGTTTTTTATTCCTGTTTCCTTCCGAGGTAGTGGGACATAACAACTATTACAACACCTATGAAGAAGGTTGTGATATCACCCCTCAGCAAGCCCCAAACCAACAGCATCATTCCAACCAAGCCAAAGAACAAACTGACCGGGGATATGCCCTCAGCGATGTAGTTTATTATCACCAAAAAACAACCTATAAAAATAAGCATCGGGCTGCCGGTCAAAACGCCAACAAGAGCTATGAGCAAACCAAGTAGCAAAAGAACTGGCGGGCCCTTTTCCTTTTGCTGTTGCGTCATTTTTACCAAAAGAAAGAGCCCGAAACTTCTATAAATAGTTTTAAATTTTTAATTTTATTGATGGTAAAAACGGGCTTGCACATAACAATTGGCTTGCTTGCAATGATTGTTATGGGCTTAGCAGGGATTGAAGTTTTTAACTATGTTGCTTGTGTCTTTGTTTTCATCGCCAGCACGATCATTCCTGATATTGACTTTATTTTGGGACCCGAATACCACCGTAGGGGGACTCACACAATCCTTGCAGGCTTGATATATGCAGCAATAATCACACTGCCTTCAAAATTGTTTTCAGTGACAACCGGCATACCTTTCGTAATAGCAATCTTTGCCTTTGTAAGCATCGCGCACTTCCTACATAGTGCCACACTCAAAGAAGAAGAAACATCTAAATCGCTTACATGGTATTCTTGGTTGTTGTTGGTGACGGGCTGGTTCGTGCTGGAGTTCACAAAACCATCGCTCGCAGCCCCGCCTGTTGAATATGTTTTCTTTTCCGCATTTGCAGGCTACTTCATTCACCTCGCTGGAGACTTCTTAAACGCAGGGGAGAAAAAGCTCCCTCTTTTATGCCCCTGCGCCCACAAGTTCGGAACCGAGAAAAACATAGTGAAGACAAACTCGATCGGGGAGGCGACGCTATTCTCTGTATTAATAGGAATGATTTCCGCTGCAACGATGTTGTTTGGAAGTGTGACAAGCGTAATACTTCGCTCCTTCGGAACGCCTTGGTACTATCTCCTAGTTGTTTTATTCACTGTCTCCATTTCTATAGGCGCTTTCTTGAGCACCAGACCGAAACCAAAGAAAGAACCTATCTTGGTTGTGCATAAAAAAGGGCGCCCTGCACCTTATCCGCCTTGGTGATGAACATGGTGCGCTTCGCCGTGCTTTCAGACACCCATCTCGGTTGCGTTCAATTGGGGCTTACACAAAGGTTCTATGATTTTATAAATGCCTTCGACGAGGCAATATCCAAGATAATTGATTACAAACCAGACTTTGTTATACACGCCGGCGACCTTTTTGATCGTGCTGAGGTCATGCCACAGGCGGAAGCAAAAGCAGTCGCCATATTGAAAAAGCTTGCTGATGCTGGAATACCTCTGTATATTATCGCTGGGAACCACGACCTCGGCCCGAGCAGGTATGGTACAGAAACAAGATTGGATGCTTTCGAGATGGCTGGCCTCCTAAAAGTCCTTGGAAAGGAGCACTTGTATATAGAGGAACTCGATACCGAAATAGTCGGCATACCTTACCTCAACGAAAGGCTCGTGGAAAATAGAAAAGTGCTTCTCAGTGTGAGACCGAAAAGAAATGCAAAATGCAAAATACTCGTAATACATCAAGCGATAAAGGGTGTTATAAATTTCCAGCCGTCCGATGTCTTCGTTGATTTGGGAGAAATACCAGCACTTGGTTTTGATGTTGTTGTGAGCGGGCACATCCACGCGCCGCTCGCCAGAAATGTGGGCAACACAACTCTAATAATTCCGGGCAGCACGGAAAGATGGAGCTTAGATGAACTTGAGGATAAGGGAATATGGTTTGTGGAGGCTGGAGCAAATGGACATGTCAAAGCACAGTTTGTGAAGCTAAATGTCAGACCGGTATTGCATTTTGAGGTCGATTGCACAGGGTTGGCACCAAAGGACATTGCACCGATGGTAAAGGACAAAATAAATGAGAAAATAATTCCCGGCGCTATTTTAAGGATCGTGCTGACCGGCAAGTTAAGAGAACCAGGCACCGTTGATTTGGATGACCTTGAAAAGCAAGCCATAAAGCGTGGAGCGCTCGATGTAAAAATAGTAAACACCCTACAATCGGGCGATTTGTTCCCAGGTGCTGTCAGTATCGAAGAGGTAAGCAAGGACCTTTCTGCCTTCTTTAAATCCTGTCTTGTGGGGCTCGGCTACAACGAAGATGTTGCAACTAGGAGGGCCACATTGATGGATTATTTAGTGGGTGCGCTTTCTGGGAAGGAGAAACCTGAAACTATTTTAGACCTGCTTCTCAAGAAAATGGGCGTTGGGGAGGGATGGAAATGATAATAAAAAGCATATACTTGAGGAACATCCGCACCCACAGGGAGTCGTTTGTGGATTTTGTTAGGGGGACAAATGTGATTGTGGGGGAAACGGGAAGTGGAAAAAGCTCTATAAGGTATGCAATAGAATTCGGTTTGTTTGGCGAGTGTGGAGGCGTGTCTAGGGAGGCGCTTATAACGGCCGGCGAAAAGGAAGGTGAAATTGTCCTTGTTATCGACTGTGGCGGGAAGTCGTATTCTATAAAAAGGGTTTTAGAAAGGGACGACGATGGCACAATTAGATCTAGTGCCGCGCTTATGGATTCTTCCGGCAAAATAATAGAAACTGGTGTGAAAAAAGTGAATGAAGCAATCGAGGAAATCACAGGATGCACAGGCGAACTATTTAGGCTGGTAAACCCGCTACAGGGCGAGGTGAGGAACATAATAAAGCTACCTCCATCCGAGCGGGCGAGGCTGATTGACACCATTTTAGGGATAGGGCGGTTCAGGCAGGCTTACGACAATATGAGAGAAATTCTTTCACCGCTGAAGTCCAAGATTGATTATTTGGCGGGGGAGGTCCGCGCGGTTGAGAAAATACTGACAAATACAGGCGAAATAGACCATTTGAAAGAAAAGTACTCCGAACTGAGAAAAGCACTCGATGATGTTGTTGCGCAACTGCGCACGCTCGAGGAAAAAAAGAAGCTTGCCGAGGATTATGTGAATGCACAGAAGAGGGCCGCTGTTTTAAACCAAATGATAAAAAATGTTGTGGAAAGAATTAACAGCGCCTCCGAGGAGAAAAAGACTATTTTAGCGGACCTGTCAGTCCTAAAGACACGGCTGGGCGAGCTGAATGACAACATAGCTAAAAAAACAGTTGAGAGAGATGCTTTAACTAAGGAGCTTGAAGAGGTCAAATCGCACATCGTTTTATTGGAAAGAAACGCTGCCAGCCTCTCAAAGATGGTTGATTTATTGAGGTCGCAGGCTGGTGAGCTGAAAACAAAAAGAGTATGTCCTGTTTGCTTTAGGTCGGTAAGCGATGAACAGATCCAACATATTCTATCGCGTGTTGAAGAACAGTTGAGAAAGGCGGATGGGGAGCTCACAGAACATAAAAACCAGTTGGGCTTGCTTATATCCAGAGAAAAGGATGTGGGAACAAAGCTGGAAAATGTTAAAAACGAGCTTGCTTTTCTCGCCAGCACCATTTCAAGCACATCCGCCACCATTAATGAAAGAGAAAGAAAGTTGGTTGATATAGATGCAAGGTTGGCAGAAAGCAACAGGGAGCTGGCTAATTTGAAAAAAGAGCTTGCGGAGGTGCAGGCGACGCTTGAAAAGATGGGTGCTATTTCCGGAAGTGTGCTAGACGATTACGCAGAAAAAAAGGTTCGATATACTGAAATTACCAAGGAGATGAGGGATTTGGAAGAAAAAATAAGAATAATCGAGCAGGCGAGAAAAAGCAAGGTTTTGCTTGAGAAATTGTCCTGTGCTTATGACGAGCTTTCGGTGATAAGGGAACTTATAATAGAAGTGGTGCCTTTAGTCAGGCGGTGGTATCTGAATATCCTTGCGAATGAGATGAATTATCTACTTCCTGCGGTGGGGCATATTTTGAGAACATCGAACATACTTGTCACCGACGATTATATGCCCGTGATAGAGAGAGCCGGCAGGAGATACCCTGCAGTAGACCTCTCAGGGGGTGAAAGCCTGCTCGTTACAATACTATTCCGGTTGTGTTTGGCCCGCTTGCTATCTAGGCGGCTGGCGGGGGCGGAAATGGAAGCAATAATACTGGACGAACCAGTGGAGATGGGTTTGAGCGATACAGCAGTATCTTCCCTTGTGGATTTGTTGCACGCGATAAAACTGCCACAGTTGATAATAATAACATATAACCAGGAGATAAAGAAAGCCGCAGACATTACATATGAAGTGGTTTTACGGCTCGATGGCTCCTCAGAGGTGCTAAGGATATAAAAAAGCGTGCTGAATTAAATATTTTTGGGCAGGTAGCTCAGCCAGGTAGAGCGGTGGCCTTGCAAGCCACAGGCCAGGGGTTCAAATCCCCTCCTGTCCACCACGGCAATGCATTTATCTCTCAGCAGCCCATTTAATGGAGAAAAGTTATGGTAATAAAAGCATGCTACAAGGATTTCTTGTGGAGCAATACTTTGATACCACGCGAGCCCCAATCCTTATACTAGGAGGAAAGCAGGGTAGCGGGAAAACTGGTGCAGTAGAGACGGCTGGAAAAATCTTAGAAGAAAGCTTTTAAATAACCCGAGTAGCTTATACAAATTGATGCGCCCACAGGCACTTTTCAGGCTCGCCTTGCTTATCACAATCATGGCTATTGTTTACACAACAAGCGTCGGCACACATCCTGCCGTTCTTGTGATTAATGAGAGCAATTTAGAACAGCTGGGTGAGGGGTATTTTGCAAGGTGCTCAAAAATAGCGTCTGATCTCGGGACTGGGCTGCCAGCGGGCGGAATAAAAATAGTTTCCAAGGCGCCTTTTTGGGGCGCTTACCTGAGGAGTCGCGATATGATCATTGTGAGTGAGACAATACTTGCAGACAACAAGCTGTTCGATTTTGTCATTGCCCATGAGCTCTCCCACCGCCACGATTTTCTTTTTGATATTGCGGGCAGAATATTCATTTCGCTTATCCTCACTGTTTACATAATAATGCTGGTCAGCACGATAAGTATGATTAATACAACCGTAAGAAAGGAGCACAAGATTAGGTTATCTGTTTTTTATTTATTTTGCCTCGTCGGAGCGTTGATCACCGCCTCGCCACTGTTATTGTACAGCAACGCCCAGCTGTTTCAGGAGATTTACTGTAACTATGTTGCCTACAGGTATACTGGTTTCGGGCTGTCCATCATATTAATAGAGGCAACAACAGTCGCATTACTGTTGTTTTTGTTTGTTGTTTGCCTAGCGACTTTTCGTAGATTGTGCAAAAAGTAAAGAAAGCAAGGAGTTTTTTTAACAATTTGTAAAATCCTTTTCATAATCGGTGGGGCCGTTTTTATAGCTTATAAAAAGGCTTAAATTTGGGAGGAGAATGCACAAAAAAAGACATAGATGCAAGAAAATGCGCAAAAGACGCAGAAGAGCGCCCCTCGCAACAAATCTTTTGTGCGCCATCTTAACGATCGCAACTATTACCGCTTCGGCCGCCTCCTTAATAAAAGAAAAGACCGAGATCGACGCACTGAACGAAAAATTCTGGGAGCTGCGCCACACTAGAGAAAAGTATGAATCGCAGTTTAGTATGCTTGTTGATGAGCTTTATGGGAACGGCGGGTGGGACGCTTTATTTGAAGAAAAGGATAATGAGGAATGGTTTACCCTGCCCAAAAAATATATAAGACCGCCGGCGGGCTTGGAAGAGTTAAGGAAAGCTGTTAGAGATGAAAACGCAGCTATATACATTATAAGGGAAAAGGTGTTAGCCCTTGACAGATACATATCTTTTGTTAAAGGCATCTACACATACAACTACTTGGAAAATGTCGTTGTCTATAGGAAAGCTGATTTGTTTTCTCGGGCAGTCTCGGTCGCCCTCAGCGATCCTCGTTACAGTCCGAAAGTAGGCGAGGTCTGGCAGGGCGCAGGAGAAGATTTTCTATCAGCCGCACGAGTTATCGAAGCGATATATAATTTTGTGAGAGCGAATGTGTCCTATGCGAGCGACAACGCCCAATTCAATCAGCTCGAATTTTATATACCGCCGGATGTCCTGCTGGAAAATATAATGAACGGCCACCCCGCGCGTGGCGACTGCGAGGATCAATCAATTCTTTTCATGTCTTTGGTTTGGAGGGCGATACTCGATGGTGAACTCAACATAAGCCTCGAGGATGTTTTTGTGGAAGAGAGGGAGATGACAATTCCGCGCAGATTACTCCTTTATATATTCGATGTTTTTGGCGAGCCGATCCTGTTTTTCTGGAGGTGGGATTATGTTGATGTTGGACACGCATTTCCTGTTGTATTGCTACCGCACCCATATGGAGAAGGCAAGATAAGGATTCCTATTGAGGTTACACACTATCTGCCTGATGGGCAACCGGCGCCTTGGGATACTTGGGTAGAAAATGGACCAACCGAAAACATGATACTGGAAAAATACTCGCTCAGGGTGCTTGATAATGTAATACCCTACCCGTTTGTAGGACGGGAGAGGTATTTCTATGAAAGGTTACTCCTGAACAAGTATGGACCAAGAACATTTACCAGGGGCCCGCGCCCGCCATTTTATATTCCTCAGCAAAACCTGCGAGGTAGGTGTGTTTACGGCACGCTAGCGGGCAACTGGTATGATGATAGATACTCAGAGTTCAGGGAGAAGTACGGAAGTTGCCACCCTGCCGACTGGCCGGAAGGCGTTTGGCAGCTTTTTTACCTCTACTAGCAAGCCAGGCATAAAAATTCGTTTTCTTAAGATCTTTTGATGTCATCTCCGAACCGCACCAGCTGCACACAACTTCTCCAGCTACTGAGTGGAAGAATAGCCTGCTAATCACAGGGCTCCACACTATCTGCCCTCTTTCATCGTCCCAGCGCAGGGAGAAACACCGCACGAGGCGGCTGGTATAAAATTTCCTCTTTAGTGTTGTTTTCCTCCGGCAGTGCGGACAATAGGTCACACCTTCTTTTCTCTTCATTTTCCCTCCCCCCCAAACCTTCTTATTGCTGCCCTTATCCCCCGCAGGATGTCACGATTGCTTAGCTCACTCCAACATGTTTCGCATATGTAATAATCGATTTGCTCGTTAAATTCAGGTTCTGCTTCCACAAGGCACCCGCCCAACTCGTAGGGAAGAATTCTTGATACCGGCAACTCGGTTACTGTGACCGCATATACTTTTGTCACCCTTTTGCACACAGGACACACTATGCATTCCAGCTCGATCTTGCCGTATTTTTTTAGCACCTCTTTCTCCTTATCCAGCCGTTGCATTCATATCTATTTCTTTTATGGGCGGGCAGGCTATAAAAAGTATTTAAATGAGGACGCACAATTAAGTTCAATGGTGATGAGTGGGGGTAACCCGCTGTTTTAGCGAGGGCCACGGGAGGAGATGAACGCTGGTGGCAAAAAAGTGGGGACACCATGAAC
>Ga0105162_1000372_pt1 | contig 29874 bp, 31 predicted proteins | sample JNZ201metaG_FD_81532 | JGI IMG/M metagenome (GOLD analysis project Ga0105162, IMG submission 81532) | Hot spring microbial communities from Jinze hot spring, China to study Microbial Dark Matter (Phase II) - JNZ 20120812A | ecosystem: Environmental > Aquatic > Thermal springs > Hot (42-90C) >...
CCGATGAAGTTTCCGGCCACGATCGAGGCGGTTACTGCCACTATCAGCACCAGGAGGATTGTGGACTCGTCGAGCTGCATCGCTCAGCGTTACCGGTTCCGGGTAAAAGGGGATGCGGATCAGTGGCACTCGGATTCCTGAAGCGCCTCCAGCACCTCCTCCGGAAGCTCAGAGGGCGAGGTCACCTGTATCGTGATCCTCCGGTCGGTGACGTCGCAGTACGTCCTGATCTCGTGCTCCGCGACCCGCTCCTTCCTGAACAGGCCCCTCGTGTACGACCTCACGGTGACCAGCGCGATGTGGCCTCCGAGCCTCACGACCCTCTCCCCACCCGACGCGTGACGGTCTGCTCTACCCCTCCCCTTCCTGATCTCGACGACGAGGTCGTAGCTCTCCCCTGAGACCTGGTTGGCCAGCAGGTAGTGCGCGAACCCCTCGAGGATCCAGCGTCTGCCCGCCACCTCGCCCATGTAGTAGATGTCCGGCGGGTTCCTGCTCCTCTGCACCGTCCACCCCTCCGGAAGGGTCAGGGTGACCAGCGTGTAGGTCCCCATCAGGACGTTTCCGGTGAAGAGCTCGAACTTGCGCCTCAAGGCCCACGCTCCTACGCGGGGATCGGCGGGGTGTAGCTGCGGAGGTCCCTGATCACGTCCTTGAGGGCCTCGATCCCCCTCACCTCTGACGGGAAGGACCTGACGTACCCTATCACGAGCCTCCCCAACCTCTCCTCGATCATCCTGAGGTAGCCGCGCTGCTCCTCGACCTTCGCCGCGAGGTACCCGCTCGGATCCGTGGAGGCGTCGGAGACGTCGATCACGTTGTTCACGAAGACGCCGCCGACGGGAATGTTGAAGGACTCGACCATCCGGATGAACCTGACCACGACGGATATCGGCAACGACTCGGGCGTCGTGACGAAGTAGAAGCCGGTCAGCTGGGGGTTCGTGATGACCTCCCTGGTTTTGGTGAACTTCTCGTTCAGCGATATCAGGTCCGCTATCACCGGGTCCCTCTTGATCTCCTCCATCACCTTCTCCTTCCTGAAGGAGAGCCTGAGCCTGTACTCCATCGCCTCCCTCCTCGACTGGATCATCCTCGCGAGCCAGAGGCCGTAGAGCTTGCTGAGGCCGATCAGCCTGACCGCGTTGGCGACGGCCGCGGTGTCGAAGACCACCAGGTCGTACTTCCCTCCCATCTCCAGCACTATGTCCATGACCCTATCGAACATCGCGGACTCGTGGAACGCGGGGTTTGTCGTCGCCACCTCGATGAAGGGCTCCGGGTTTATCGGAACCTCGGCCCACTTGAAGAACTCCCTCAGCCGTGCGGTCATCCTGCTCTTGTACTGGCTCACGAGGTCCTCAATCTCCACCTCGACCGCGTCCAGGTTCGGAGCGCCCTTGACTGGCATTATCGTCCCGCCGGAGAAGTCCTGTCCGAAGAGGCTCGAGAGCGAGTGGACGGGGTTCAGGCTCGCGAGGAGGACCTTCCTGCCGTGCTGGGATGCGTCCAGCGCAAGCGCAGCGGCTATGACGGTCTTGCCGACCCCACCCTTGCCGCCGACGAAGACGAACTTCCGGTCGCCGACGATGGGAACTCCCTGGCTCACCATATCCTGGTCACCCCGTCCACCAGGTGCCTTGCCACCTCCCTGATGCCGTCGAGGCCCTTGGGTTCCCTGGGGAACATGGGTATCGCGGCCACCACGAGGTCGCCGAACTTGTCCAGGATCATCTTCAGGACCTCTTCCTGCTGCCGGTACCTGTTCCTGATGTACGGCGACGGGTTGTCGGCCATCTCCCTCGGAAGCACCTTGTTCAGCACCACGCCCGCGGGTTTGATCCCAATAGCTTTGAAGGCCTCGAGCGCCTTCTCGGTGTCGTAGACCGACATGGCCTCCGGCGTCATCACCATGAAGAAGGCGGATTTGCTCCTGTCCCTCATCACGTCGGTGAACGTCGTGAGCTTTCGGCGTATGTCGTAGAGCTCGTTGAGGATCTCGTCCTCCTTGACGAGCCGCTCGCTCCTGAGCTTCCTCGCTATCTCGTCGTACTCCCTCGCCTTCTCCCTGACCTCCGTCAGCTTCTCGACCCAGCTGGTCAGGACGTCGGCCATCGTGAGCATCCTGATCCCGTGACCGAAGGGCGGCATGTCGAAGACGTAGAGGTCGTACTCACCCCTCGCGACGTACTCAGCCATCGCGTCGTAGGTCGCGGACTCGTACATGGCCGGTTCGGCGACCGAGCTGTCGATGTACGCCTCTATCTCCGGCGGTATCTGGTCCATCTTGTACATCTCCCTGATCCTCTGCTTCACCTCCTGGATGTACGCGTTGATCTTCGCGTCGGCGTCTATCTCGACGACGTAGAGGTTCGGCATGACCTCGACCTCGCCCTTCCCGAAGATGTCCCGCTCGAAGATGTCGCTGAGGCTCGCCTGTGGGTCGGTGCTGAAGCAGAGGACCTTCTTCCCCTCCCTCGCGGCGGCGTAGGCGAGGGCCGCGCTGCTCGTGGTCTTGCCCAGCCCTCCCTTCCCAGCGAATATCACCATCTTCACTCCGTCCCTGAGGACGATGTCCCTAAGGCCCCAGGCCACTCCCATCACCCGTAGATGACGTCGGTGAAGTCCCGCTCCCGGTAGAACCTGTGCTTCCAGGACTGGACGTTGGGGACAGCGTAGGGCAGAAGCCTCAGCGAGTAGTAGGGCGGGAGTATCGGGAAGCCGAGCATGTCCCCGAGGATCATCAGTATGAACATGTGCTCGATGTACATCCTCGTCTTGAGGACCGCAGAGACCTGACCGTGCAGCGCAGCGCCGTAGGTGACCTCGCCCAAAACCCTCTTCAGCTTTGAGAGCAGCCCCCCTTTCTCCTCCTTCTCCACGGTGACTGTACGTTTGCAGGCCCTAAAAAATCTGATGGGTGCGAGCTCTTAGCGGACCTCGTTCAAGCCTGGCCGGCCTGGGGCTGCCTCGAGTACCTGACGAAGGCCCTGAGGAAGTAGATCGTCATCATCGCTCCGATGACGAACATTATTGCGCCCATCACCGTAGAGAAGGCGTTGACGCCTGCTAAGGCCGCTGGACCGCCGAGTTGGAGCAGGGGTGCCTGCTGGGGGAAGTAAGGTGCCGGTCTGCCGTCTCTGATGACGACCGGGGTGGCTGTCGCCGTCGCGAAGACCAGCGTCTGCCACGCTATCGCCGCGAGCGTTGTTATCATCATGAAGATCCCGGGTATCGTGCTGTACCAGTGGAACTTCCTCTGGGTGAAGAGGTAGAGGCCGACGATCAGCAGCGCGAAGCCCGCCAGGAGCTGGTTAGTTCCTCCGAAGTAGAGCCAGATGTTGATCCAGCTCCCGGTCAGGACGAAGGCTACCGGCAGAACGAATCCGAGGACCGTCGCCACGTATCTGTTCCCAAGGAAGCTGAGAGATGTGCCGGAGAAGATCTCGGCCATCGTCACCCTCCAGAACCTTCCGAGGATCGTCAGGATCGTAACAGCCATCCCGACCATGTAGCTCGCGAAGAAGATCGTCAGGAACGGCACCGCGGCATCTCCTCCGAAAACAGGTTTCGTCAGCGTGGTAGCGCCCTTCGGGAAGTTGGCTGGGGCTACAGCAGTTCCCGGAGCGAGGACAATCCAAGCGGCGAGCGACGTCAGGCCAACCAGGTTCTCGCTAAGCATAGCTCCTGCCCCCACCGGTCTAACGTCGGTCTCGACGTCGATCTGCTTGCTAGTCAGCCCAGTACTGACGAGGCTGTGCCACCCAGAGACGGCACCACACGCTATGCTCACGAACAGTGCGGGCCAGAGCGGACCTGTGGTGAAGATGCGATCGCTGTAAAACTGGGTGAAGACCGGCACCTGCACCTTTACGCCCGTGAAGACCGACGCGAGGGCTCCGACCGCCAGCATTATCACGGCCGGGAAGAGCGTGTAGTATGCGATGTAGTTCATCGGTGTGACAAGCGTCGGCATGGGCAGCAAGGCCCCAGCGACCAACAGGGCGATCAACGGCACGTACCAGAGCGTGTAGGGAGCCGGGCCCAGAGTACCGGGTGGAGGCCAGTTGAAGACAGCGCCGATCACCACACCGATGGCCAGAAGCACTATGGCGATCAGCGTGACCTGTACGACTGGCATCTTCCTCTTGAAGAGCAGGTGTCCGGTTATGACGGCCGCTATGGTGAGGTCCAGCAGCGACCAGAAAGAGCCGGCCCATGCGTCGATCACCGTCGCGACGACGAAGAGGAAGGCAGCGTTGATCAGCAGCAGGTAGAAGAGCAGGAATCCTAACAGGAGCCTCCTGGGCGTCGGGCCGAGGAGCTCGTACGCCAGCGGACCGAAGGACCTGCCCTCCTTCCTCACCGAGAGGAACATCGCGGAGTAGTCTTGGACCCACCCGATCAGCAGAGCTGCGAAGATGATCCAGAGGAACGCCGGGAGCCACCCGAAGGTCAGGGCGATTCCTGGCCCGAGTATCGGCCCCAGCGCGGCGATGCTGTTCCACTGGAACCCGTACAGCACGAACCTGGAGACCGGGAAGAACTCGACCCCGTCCATGTACATGTGCGCAGGCGTCGGCCTCTTCGGATCCGGTGCCCACACCTTCCGGTCTATCCACTTGCTGTAGGTCCAATACGTCAGCAAGAACACGACGATGCCGATGGCAGTTATGCCAAACGGCGTATCGAAGACCATCGCGTTTCGACGGTGCAGGAAGTCTTATTTAATAACTTACGGAGGATTGGTTTAACACGCAGAAACATGAGGAGATCGTCCGTTTTTCGGATTAGAATTCGTGGATATTCCATGTTCTGTGAAATTCGTGGCCGGAAACGGCACCCATGTTGACTGAATCGTCATCTTTCGTTCCGTATCATTACCGAACCACGGGAAAAATCCGCGGCGTAGAACGGCCCTTCTCGGGGTCGGCTCGGCTCTTCCCTCTTCACAGCTCAGTCTGGAGCGACTGGCCTCATCCCCCATTTGGTGTCCTCCGCAACTGGTTTTGAGGTTTGCCCAGCCGTCGGGTCGAACGCAGGCTCATTCGAGGACCTGGACCACGTCGTGCACGACGATCACCGTCCTGCCGTCCTGCTTCAGGATCCTCGCCTTGGCCAAAAATCGCCTGCCCTTCTTCACCAGCTCCCTGGGCCCGTAGTAGAGGTCCGCGTCGAGCCTCGCCCTGAACCGGTCGTTCACCAGCACCACGGCGTAACCCGGACCGACCTTCTCCACCTCGACCTTCACGAGCGCCCCCGACTCGCTGGAGGCCCTGAGCGAGGACCTGGTGACGAACCTCCCGTTCACCCGGGCGACCTTACGCTCCCTGACGAGCCTGAAGGCTGCACGCCTCACCACGTCCGGGTCCTCGTCAACGCTCTCCATCACCTCGGTCAGCGTCATCCCCCTGCGCCCGCTCTTCAGCAGCGCGAGGTAGACGTCCTTCCTAGTCCTCTCGACGGCTCGCCTGAGTTCCTTTGCGGACCTGAAGGCCTCCGAGCCCAGATCGGTGCGCTCCTCGTCCCCCCGCGCCCCCGCAGCATGTACTGTCTCCGGAGCGAGGACTGAGCTCTCCGGCCGCCTCCACGGCCACGGCTCCCCTGGTGTTGGCATCGGGCCAGAGCGCGGAACCAGCACCTCCCTGACCTCCCTCGAGACCTCCTCGAGGATCGAGGCCATCCTTCTGGCCCTCCTGTAACCCTCCCGGAAGTAGTACTCCTCAACGGTACCCTCCGTGACCAGTATCAGCACCTTTCCCGGCATCCTCCTGCCGGTCCGCCCCCTCCGCTGGACGTGCCTGATGCCGCTGGGTATTGGCTCGTAGAACACCACCAGCCCGCACTCGGGGACGTCTAACCCCTCCTCTCCAATCGAGGTCGCCACGAGGACCCTCGTCCTCCCCTCCCTGAAGTCCCTGAGGACCCTCATCTGCTCCTCCTGCGTCATCCTAGGCCCTCCCTTCCCCTCGGCCTTGCCGACGAAGAGCGCCGCATCGATCCCCTCTGACCTCAGCCGCTCCGCGAGGACCTCCGCCGTGACCCTCACGTTGGCGAAGACCAGGACCCTGTCCTGCGGCCTCTCCGCGAGGTGCGCCCTCACGGCCGATACCAGCGCGGTTACCTTGGGATGGTCTGCTGTGCAACTTTCCGCTGCCCTCAACAGCTCCGCGAAGTCCTCGCTCCGGACTATCGAGACGTGGCTCCTCAGCTCAGACCCCTTGAGGGACTCGAGGTAGCTGAGGAGCGTCCGGACGTGCTGGCTCTCCACCAGCTCCAGGGCGTGGAAGAGGCTCAGCACCTGCGATATGACCTGAAGGAACCTCATCCTCGGACCCCTCGCGCCGGCCTCTGCCTCCGCCTTCAGCCGCTCCATCAGCGATAGCAGGACCTTCCGGTTCACCTCCACCTCCGCACCGATCAGCCCCGCTGACCTGAGGGCCTCTACGCGCCTCTCGATCGCCTTCCTTATCACGTCCCGGACCCGTTCGTACTCCGGGGTCAGCTGGACCCTCACCCATCCTACCTTGACGCCCGGGATGTAGGGTCTTACGTCCTCGTCGTCCTCAGTCCTCCACTCTATCCTCTCGATCCAGAGGTTGCGCACGACCTCGGTGACCGACTCCTTCGTGGAACCCGGAGAAGCGGTGAGCGCGAGGATCAGGGGCCACGGGCACCTCCTGACGTACTCGGAGGCGATACGGGTGTAGGCGTACCTCGCCTTCGAGCGGTGACACTCGTCCAGGACGAGCAGCGCGAACTCCTCAAGCGCGACCAAACCGTTGCTCATGTCGTTCCACACGGCCTGAGGTGTACCCAGCACGACCCTCACCCTCCTGTCGAGCCAAATCCCCTCCCTTCCTCTGACCTCGCCCGTGACGACGGCGACCTCCTCTCGGCCCAGCTTGAGGTGCCTCAGCAGGCTCTCCCGGTGCTGGAGCGCCAGCGGCTTGGTCGGTGCGAGGAACATGACCCTGCACCCCGGATACCTGCGGAGGACCTCCGCGATCACGAGCTCCGCGATCACCGTCTTTCCCAGCGCCGTCGGCAATACCAGGAGCGTGTTGGCCTTCAGCGCGCCCTCGGCCATCTCGAGCTGGTACCTCCTCCCCTCGACGGCCCTCTCCCTAACCATCGGGTGCTCGACGTAGCCCTCTTCGCTGACCCGGAACGCCCTCGCTTGACCTCCGGCCGTCTCGCCCCCGACGTAATCCCTTAGGTCGACCACCGTCCCTACCTCGAACGACGAGGTGATAATCGTGCGGTCGGTCCGCTTTCGGTGGAGTCTATGAGGGGATGCGGTTCGACCATAAAGGAATGGCTACTTGTTAAAACAGGAGGAAGGGCCTGGGCAACGCGATAATAAATAATCCGTAAAGGCCGAGTGTGGCGGCATGACTTTGACGGGAATGGTATCAATAGGGGGGCGATAAAAATTAATACTATCGTTAAACCGCACTTGTTATGTTGGGAAGCCCATGATTACGGAGCTGACCATCAGGAATTTCAAATCGATACAAGAGGTCACGCTTGAATGTAAAAAGATAAACATTTTCATCGGAGAGCCCAATACAGGAAAATCTAACTTGTTGGAGGTGTTTGCTCTGCTGAATCTATTCGGGAGAGATGAAACCCGTTACCCTCTCACAACAGATGATTTGCGGTTCATCTTTAGGGTGTCTTCGTGGCGCCAACTATTCTATTGGCAGGATACCAGTCGGGAATTATCAATAAGTTTGCTGTTATCAAACGGGGGTACGAATAATTCGTACGACCTGAAATTCAGATATGAGGAAGGCAATATAAGCGTTGCCGTTAGTGAAACACAACAAGGAATTGCAGAGACCTCCCCATTATCCTACTCTTATACTCTCAGGGCCGATGACCTTCACCCTCTCTCAGAAATTGAATACAACAGACCATCTTTTAGTGAGTTGCAGAAGCTCGCCTTTTATCGTTATCGTGTTAGAGATGATTACAAAATTCTGGAGAGTCGATTTGTTGTTCCTCCTGACGCTCCTAACCTAGTAAGTCTACTCCTAGAGAATAAGGAGTTGAGAAGTGAGGTCGTTCGCCTGATCAATAAGTACGGATACAGGTTGATGATAGAACCTCCTACTAAAACCCTTAAAATCGAGCGCGGTATTGATGAGGACTCATTTATAGTGATTTCGCTCCCCTACTCGGCGGTATCCGACACACTACAGCGAATGGTCTTCAACCTCGCCATCGTCACGTGTAACAGAGACATGGTAATCGCTATGGAGGAACCGGAGGCGCATGTATTCCCATACTACGTCAAGTATCTGGCTGAGAAGATCGCTGAGGACGAGCAGGGCAATCAGTTCTTTATCACGACGCACAACCCGTATTTCCTGCTATCCGTTCTAGAAAAGGGCCGCACGGACGACGTTAACGTTTTCGTTACGCACTATGAGAACTTCGAGACCAAGGTAATGCAATTGTCCGATGAGCATAAGGAGGAGTTGCTCGATTATGGTGCGGATGCCTTCTTCAACCTAGATGCCATTATGGAGAAGTTGGGTGTAGTGGCCGGTGGTTAAGTGTTGTTCAGCAAATACGTAGTTGAATGTGACAACGACAAAACTTTGGTTCAGGAACTCTTGAACATTAGATCAGGACGGATACACCATGCCCTTGGCAAAACGAATGTGTTGAAGGTCCTCCAAAAATCTGAAAACTCGCTTGGGTTGATAGATGAGGATCCAGAAAGTCACCAGCCCCCTATGCTACGTAGCATTCAAGTAAATTACATAGGTAATGGGATAAAGGTGGGTCAATTTAGGAGCAACAAATTGGTGATCTTGTGTCCGGAGCTCGAGGAATGGGTCGTTAGAGCCATCGAAGAAATTGCAAATCTAAATCCGAAGATTGATGCAAAGACCTTAAAATATAACCCCGAGATGTGATGTTTAGGAAGAGTCTTGGACGGCTCATCCAGTTAAATTCTAAGTTATATTATTACACTCCGAAACGTGATGACAACAACCTAATGCTGCCCGATTGTCTCGGGTAGCGAGGGCGGTGTCCTGACCAAACAATAACGCTATATTTCGCCACTGAGTTGAACTGTTGGCATGCCGTCCCACGGCTCCGTTACCAAGGCCGGAAAGGTGAGGAGCGCCACCCCGAAGATCGAGCCCAAGCCGAAGGAGTTCCCGCCGCCGAGGATAAGGAACCGGAGGAACTACGTCAAGCGGATCCTGAACGCCCAGGTGGCGACGGCCGGCGGAAGGCTCGCCTGATCTGAGTCGTCGGGATGAGGGAGTTCGATGCGCGAGGGATCAAGCTGAGACTATACACAGGGGACATAACCGTCGAGACCTCGGACGCGATCGTTGTGCCGGCCAACTCGCTGATGGTAATGGGCGGCGGCGTCGCTGGGGCCGTGAAGAGGGCAGGAGGCTCGTCGATCGAGCAAGAGGCGAGGTCCAAGGCACCGGTCGAGGTGGGCCGGGCGGTGGTCACGTCCGCCGGTAGGCTCAGGTGCAGGTACGTCATCCACTCGCCGACGATGGAGAGGCCCTCTGGCGAGACGAGCCCCGAGAAGGTTTACAGGGCCACGCTGGCGGCGCTGAGGGCGGCCGCGTCGGTCGGCGCGCGGAGCGTCTCGTTTCCCGGCATGGGCACAGGCGTGGGAGGGCTGGACCCGGTGGTCGCTGGGAGGATGATGGCGAGGGCCGTTCTCGACTTCGCGGAGGAGCGCACGTCCGGCCCCGAGGTCGTCAACTTCGTCGCCCTCAACGAGGACCTTCTGAAGGGACTGCTCGAGGGGGTCGAACAGGAGTGGAGGTCGCGCAGTACAGGGTAGAGGTGGACGAGGAGGTCCGGAGCAAATTCGAGATACCGACGAGGGCCGTCGTGCTGAGGCGTATCGAGGTCGGCAAAATGCGCAGCGACGATCGCTTCAGGGAAGAGGTCTACGCAGAGGTGAGGAGGAGGTACACGCTCGACTCGGTGAAGGACGACCCGGTCTTCAGGGCCTACAGGGACTTCTACTGGCGGATCGGGATAGACCCGACGAAGACCAGACCGTCGTCCGAGGCCCTCGTCCGTAGGATCCTGCTCGGGAAGGGTTTGCCCTCGATCAACCCGCTCGTGGACGTGTGCAATCTCGTCTCGGCGCTCACGGGCGTCACCTTCTCGGCCTTCGACCTCGACAGGGTCTCTGGAAACGTCAGGCTGACCTGGTCTCGTCACGGAGAGAGGTTCCTCGGGATAGGTACGGGCGAGGTGGAGCTCACAGGCCGGGAGGTCGTTCTGAGGGACGTGTTGGGCCCCATCTCTATCTACCCCTACCGCGACTCCGAGCGGACCAAGACCACGCCCGAGACCCGGAACGTGCTTCTGGTGCTTTGCGGCGTCCCGGGGATACCACTCCACAAGCTCATCGAGGCGGAGAGGATGATGCTGGAGAGGATCGCGGATTCGGCCAGAGCCGTCTGAGTTCTGAACCCGCTCCCCCATCTCTTATTGAGTCCTACACGGAGATCGTGCCCACGCTCATTCACTCGATCAGCGGAAACGACGCTTGTGGCCAAACTTGAGGTCAAAGTCGAGCCGAGTTGCAAAAACATGCAATCAAAATTTTTATACAACTTTAACGGACCGCATAACGTGAAAGAGATTTTCACGATGTGGAGATACACCCAGATGATAACGGCGTTCATCGTGTCCGCGGGGCTCTATGCCGCCCTCCTCTTTGTGTTCGCGGCGTTGCCGATCTGGATCATCCCGGGAGTCACGGCGGTGAGACCGGGGAACGCGATACCGCCCTTCACGAGCCTGCTCTTCGGACCGGCGGCCGCTTGGGGCTCGGCGGTGGGGAACCTGATAGGATTCGACATCCTGGGAGGAGCTCTGACGATAGGGAGCATCGGCGGGTTCATCGGCAACTTCTTCCTCGGCCTGGTCCCGTACAAGATCTGGCACAGGGTCTTCAGGGAGGAGCCGCACTGCAGGACGCTCTCGAGCCTCCTGAAGTTCGAGTTCGTGATACTGACGCACGCCGGCGTGGTCGCCCTGATCATCCCGCTCTGGACCGAGCTGGTGGGATTCGTCCCGTTCACGCCGCTGGCCTTCATCATCTTCTTCAACGAGCTGATATCGGCCGGGATAATCTCTCCGATCCTGATGGCGCTCGTCTACCCGAGGGCTAAGAGGGCCGGCTGGCTCTGGACCGACGTGATGAAGGGTTACCAGTACACACCGACGGAGAGGAAGACGATCCACGTCCTCGGAGCGATCCTGGTCTTCGTGGCCGGCGTGATCGGCACCTGGGTCACCGTGCTGGTGGGGCTCGGCTTCGGTCAGGCTCTGTTCTTCGGGCCTAACGTCGGGTTCGCTGGGGCTCCGCTTCTGACGACCGGGGGCGTCTTCGTCCTGATCTTCGCAATAGGGCTTGCCCTGCTCGCGAAGGACTGAGGGTCCGCGCGGTTCCTCAGTTCAACGATAAGAGTTCCCTCTCCCAATTTTCTGCAAGTTGGGCACCATCGCCGAGGCGAGGGACGTCTGGGTGAAGTACAGGGGAGGCACCGACTACGCCCTGAAGGGGGTCAGCCTCAAGGTCTCCGAGGGTGAGGTGGTGGCCGTCATAGGGCCGACAGGTGCTGGGAAGACGACGCTCTGCAAGGTCCTCTCAGGCATCATCCCCAACTTCGGCGCCTACGACGAGTTCAGGGGCGAGGTCCTGGTGGACGGAGTGAGCACCGCGGGGAGGCGCGTCGGAGAGATCAGCAGGTCCTGTGCAATGGTCTTTCAGGACTACGAGTCGCAGCTCTTCCGGACCACCGTGGAGCTCGAGGTGGCCTTCGGTCCCGAGAACCTCTGCCTGCCGAGGGAGGAGATCGCCAGCAGGGTGAGGAGGTGTCTGGAGCTCGTCGGGCTCACGGGACTGGAGAAGAGGTACTCGTTCGCGCTGAGCGGCGGTCAGAAGCAGAGGCTCGCCATCGCCTCGATGCTCTCGATGCAGCCTAAGCTGCTGATCCTGGACGAGGCCACGAGCGACCTGGACCCGAGGGGGAAGAGGGAGGTCTACTCGGTGGTCAGGAGGCTCCTCGATGAGGGTGCGATAAGGTCGCTGGTGATGGTGGACCACCACCTCGAGAGGGTCGCCGAGTTCGCGGACAGGACTGTTCTCATGGACTCGGGCCGCATCGTTCTGGAGGGCGATACCGAGGATGTGCTCAGCGAGGTCGACCTGCTCAGGAAACTCGGCCTGAATCCGCCGGAGCCGGCCGCGCTCCTCCACGACCTCGGAGTCGATTCGAGGCCGCTTCCGATGACGGTCGAAGGTGCCCTCGAGAGGATGCCTCCCATCAGGAAGTACAGGGAGCCGGTGGACGGGGAGAGGGCGGGCAGCGATCCGGCGGTTGAGGTGGACGACGTCTGGTTCGCCTACCCCGGCGGCGACTGGGCCCTGAGGGGCGTCAAGCTCACGGTCCACAGAGGCGAGATGGTCGGGCTGATAGGCCAGAACGGGAGCGGCAAGACCACGCTCGCGCAGACGATCATGGGGATCCTCAGGCCCGCGAGGGGCACCATACGCCTCTTCGGGGAGGACGCGACCTCGATGGAGCTGATGGAAAGGGCGAGGACCGTCGGTTACGTCTTCCAGAACCCCGACTACCAGATATTCACCAAGAGCGTCTACGACGAGATAGCCTACGGCCTGAGGGCAAGGGGGATGCCCGAGGAGGAGGTGAGGAGGAGGGTGGAGGAAGTTGCGAAGATGGTGGGCCTCACGGATCTCCTCGAGGAGGACCCGTTCTTCCTGCCCAAGGCCCACAGGCAGAGGGTGGCGGTGGCCTCGGTCCTGGCACTGAACCCGAAGCTGGTGATCCTGGACGAGCCAAGCACCGGTCTCTCACCCGGCGAGACAAGGGCCATGATGGACCTCGCGAGGGACCTGAACAGCAAGGGGACAACGTTCGTCGTGATAACGCACGAGATGTGGGTCGTTGCGGAGTACTGCAACAGGGTGGTGCTGATGTCCGAGGGAAGGGTGGTGCTCGACGCTCCAACGAGGACCGCATTCGCGATGGGCGACCTCATCAGGGGTTACGAGATCGAGCCTCCCGCGGTTGTGGAGATCTCTAAGCGGCTCTTCGGCACTCCCTTCCTCACGATCAAAGAGTTCGTCGAGTCGGTGGAGGTGGGCTGATGCCGGAGTACGTCCTTTACGTCGATCGCAAATCATTCTTCCACGGCCTCGATCCCAGGTCGAAGCTTCTCTTCGTGGTGTGCGTCTTCATATGGTCCTCGGTCTTCAACCACCCGCTTTACACGGGCATCGTGCTGGCGGCCGTTCTGACGATGGTATTCGCGTCCGGTGTCGCTTCCAGACTCAAGCTCTTCTGGTTCGGCCTCCTCTCGCTCGCCGTCATGAGTCTCGTCCTCTGGCCCCTCTTCAGGAGGGGAGGGAAGACGCCGTTCGTTGATGTGATGGGCTTCGTGGTGACCCAGGAGTCGCTGCTGTACGCTCTTGCGGTTGCCTTCAGGCTTGTGGCGATGGTCCTCTCGGGACTTTTGCTGCTGACCACCACGAAGATCGAGGAGCTGGAGCTGGCCTTCACGAAGCTCGGCCTTCCCTTCCCCGTGGCCTTCGGCTTCTCAGCGGTCTTCAGGTTCATCCCGACGATGGTGGGAGACGGATTGACGGTCCTCGCAGCCCAGCAGTGCAGGGGCGTCAACGTGGCCAGAGGCAGCGTCTTCAGCCGCCTCAGGAACTCCGCGGCCATCATCGTTCCACTCTTCATCACCACGATGAGGAGGTTCAACGAGCTCCCCATGGCTATCGAGTCGAGGGGTTTCGTCCCTATGGGAAGGAGGACGTTCTTGCTTGAGCTGCGGTTCAGGAAGAGGGACGTTGCGTTCTCGTCCGTCGTGCTCTTCCTCGCGGTCCTGAGCGTTTACCTCCGCCTCAACGGATACGGAGCTATTTTCCCGGAGGTGATATGAAGTTATGGTGAGTTGCAGGGCACTGTACTTCGATGGAACCTCGTTGAGGCTGATAGATGACCACGTGGTGGAGCGCGGCAATGAGGTGCTGGTGCGCGTGAGGTACGCAGGCATCTGCGGAACTGATCTCCAGATCCTGCGGGGCTACGCTGGCTTCAGGGGCGTTCCGGGGCACGAGTTCGTCGGGGTGGTTAAGGAGGCAGACGACCCGAACCTCATCGGGAGGAGGGTTGTCGGTGAGATCAACGTGGCGTGCGGGAAATGCGACATGTGCTCGATCGGCCTGAGGAGGCACTGCCGCAATAGGACTGTCCTCGGCATCGCAGGACGTCACGGTTCCTTCTCCGAGTACCTGAAGCTTCCTCCAGAGAACCTGCACCCAGTACCGGACGGTGTGACCGATGAGGAGGCGGTCTTCGTCGAGCCCCTGGCAGCGGCCCTCGAGATCTCCGAGCAGCTTCACATCGAGCCGACGTTCAGGGCAGCGGTCGTGGGCGACGGCAGGCTAGCGAACCTGATCGCGCAGGTTCTCAGGTACCGCGTTCAGGAGCTCAGGGTCTTCGGTAGACACGAGAGGAAGCTCCGCCTTCTGGAGGAGCTGGGGATCGAGGTCGCCCTCTCGGTCTCGGAGGAGGACAGGGCCAAGTACGACCTGGTAGTCGAGGCAACCGGGAGGGACTCGGGGCTGAAGACCGCCATCGAGCTCGTCAGGCCCCGGGGGACCGTAGTCCTCAAGTCCACCATCGCAGGCGAGTACAAGATAGATCTGGCACCGGTCGTGGTCAACGAGATAAGGCTGGTCGGATCGAGGTGCGGCCAGTTCCCTCCGGCCATCACTGCGCTAAGGCAGAAGCTCGTCGACGTCAGGAGGCTGATCGACGGGATCTACCCGCTCGAGTCGTACCGCGAGGCCTTCGAGGCCGCCTCCTCACCCGGGACGATGAAGGTGCTCCTGAGACCCTGAAGGGGTTAGAGACCGCTAATCGATCGAGTAGATCGTGACGTAGGCGTAGTGCCCGGTACCTCCGACGTTGTGGGTCAGCGCCACGCCGTTCCGTATGTCGGCCTGCCTCCCGTTCTCCGCACGCCTCGTCAGCTGCTTGACGGCCTCCACCGCCATCCCCACCCCGGTCGCGCCGATCGGGTGGCCCTTCGCCTTGAGGCCGCCGTCGAGGTTGACCGGTATCAGGCCGCCGATGTAGGTCTGGTCCTCGCGGAGGAGCATGTAGCCCTCTCCCCTCCGGGCGAATCCCAGGTCCTCGTACGCCAGGATCTCCGCTATCGAGAAGCAGTCGTGGACGGTCGCCACGTCTATCTGCTTGTAGGGCCGGTCGTGGTCTATCCCCGCCTTCTTGTATGCGGCCCTCGCGGCCCTGTAGGCCGCCTCGAGCCCGAGGAAGTCGGGCCTCTTGGAGAGGTTGGCGGTTCCGCTGGCGTGGCCGATGGCCCTTATCCACACGGGAGAGTCGGTCAGCTTCCTCGCAACTTCCTCTGACGCGAGGACCACAGCGGCCGCTCCGTCGGTGATCGGCGAGCACTCAAGAAGCTTCAGGGGCCATGCGATGTACCGGGAAGAGAGCACCTCCTCCAGCGTGACCTTGCGCTGGAACTGCGCCTTCGGGTTGAGCGAGCCGTAATAATGGTTCTTCACGGCAACGCGGGCTATGTCCTCCTCGGTGGCTCCGTAGGCGTCCATGTAGGCGGTGGCGTAGAGCGCGTAGTAGCCCGGGAAGGTGAGGCCGAAGTTCTCGAACTCCCAGAAGTAGTTCCCCGCACGGCCGATCAGCTCCACCACGTTCGGCGTAGGGGACTCGTTCATCCGCTCAACGCCCAAAGCCATCGCGATGTCGGCGGCACCGGAGGCGACTGCGTCGTGGGCGATCTTGATGGCGGCGCTCCCAGAGGCACAGGCGGCCTCCACCCTGAGCAGACCCGGTGAGTCGAGACCGAGGTACTCCGAGACGACAACGGCCGGTAGGGACTCGGAGCTCCAACCCGCCACGTTTCCGACCGCGACGAACTGGACCTCACCGGGCTCCACGCCAGCGTCCCTGAGCGCCTCCCTCCCTGCCTCGAAGGCCAGCTCCTGCAGGGTCCTGTCGGAGGCCCTTCCGAACCTCGTAATTCCAATGCCTACAACAGCAACCCTCCTCAATACCGTTCAATAAACCACCGTTAGGCAATCTGATAAGTCTTAGTGGACGGCACCGGACCGGTGGGAAAGGGTTACGTGATCGCCGGTCAGCGGAGGGCGGGGTTGCTCGGCTGCGCGGTCTTCGACTTGGACGGAACGCTGGTGGAGTTCCCACACGAGTGGATAAGGAGAGCGAAGGCGTGCACCGTCGAGAAGCTGATCGACGCGGGCTTCAAGGTCCCGGATGTTCCTCTGACGAGGCCCCTCTCCGAGATAATGGGGAGGATGGTCAGCCTCAACGGGCCCGGTTCTGAGGATGAGATCTACCGGATCGTGGACTCCACGTTCAGGGAGTTCGAGCTCAGGGCTGCGATGGAGGCCAGGGTCAGGGAGGGAGCTGCGGAGCTGCTGGAGTCGGTGAGGCGGGAGGCCCGAGTCGCGGTGGCCACCAACAACTCGAGGGAGGCTGCGTTGAGGTCGCTCCAGGTCGCTGGCCTCAGCGGGTACGTGAGCGTGGTGGTCTCAAGGGACGAGGTGGATCGGATGAAGCCGGACCCCCAGATGGTCATCAAGGCCGTGAGGGAGTGCAGGTCTCCCCTGAACGGTGCTGTTCACGTGGGTGACTCGTACGTCGACGTCGTCGCCGCGCGGAGCACCGGCGTCCTCTCCATCGCGGTGCTGGGCGGCGTTTCGAACCTCGAGGAGCTGGTGAGACACAGGCCCCACATAATCGCGAGGGACCTGAACGAGGTGAGAATGACGCTGGAGTCGATGATGCTGGGCAGACGCCCACTGGTCCGAAGCGGTTGAGACGGATGACACTTATTGCCTCCTATTGAGAGGTCGTCTCGGTGCGCAGGTCGAGGTACGTCGCACCTCCGCTGCTCGCGCTGGCGCTGCTACTGCTCTTCCTGCTGATGCCCATGCGGGACGCCGGATCAGGCCAGCTCCTCGAGATCGAGCAGCTCATCTCCGTCCCGGGAACGGGCGAACCGAACAGGGTGACCGTCAGGGTGGTCGTCCTCCACTCGGTCGACTGGGGGCCTCCGAGGAGGGCGAGGTTCGCTGAGGCGGTGGTGATGGTGGGGAGCGAGGTCCGGAGGGTCTCCTTCAACGGCGAGGCGGTCTTCCAGGTCCGGGTTGGGAACCACACCGTCTCGGTTTACTGGGCCGACGGCCGGTTCCCCGCCTTCAGGACCAGCGTCCAGGTCCAGCAGGACACCGAGGTGACCGTCCAGTTCACAGAGCTGAGGGTCAGACCCCAGGCCATCGAGGTGGTGGCCGATCGGCAGATGGGGAGGAGCCTCGTGACGGTAACGGCAGTGGCCCCCGTGAGCGGTGACTTCTACGTCGCAACGCCCGTGATAAGGTACGTCGACTGGGAGGGCGAGGTGCTGGTACACCCGTTCATGACCAGGGCCGATCTGGTCTCGGTCATGCCCTACTCACTTGACCGGTCGAGGCTTGCGGCCAGCGCTGATGAGGAGACGGGCCTCGGGGACGCCGCCATCGACGCCCAATCCAACGTCATCAGGATCGAGACCACGGTTCAGGACGTTATCGCTGCGGTGCTGGAGGGGAGCTACGTCCCGGTCCTGGTGATGAACCACACGGTGAGGGCCGTTGCTCGCTGAGGAGCTCCTTTACAGCCCTCTCTTCCTCATTGCGGTCAACGCCGCTCTTGCGGCCGGAATAGTGCTGGCGGTCAGGCGCTTGAGGTCGGCTGCGAACCAGCAGGTCGAGCAGGTCCGGGATCCGCACGAGAGGCTGAGGTCCGCGATCCGTGCGGAGGTCAGGGACCCCTCAGAGTACGTGATCGGTGTGGGTAGGGCGCTGATGGGAGAGCTCCTCGAAATCCGTGAGCTCGGGCTGAGCAGGTCCAGCACCTTCAGGGAGGCCCTCGACGCGCTGGCCTCACACCTCGGTCAACTGGACGGTCTCGATGAGTTCGCGATGACCTTCGAGAGGGTCAGGTACGGAGGCGAGGTGCCGAGCGGGGAGGAGCTGGAGAGGTACAGGGCTACTGCGCTGGCGATCCTCGAGGCCCTCGATCGAAGAGCTCCGATGAGACCCTCCAGAGCTCGTTGATGGCCCTCCTCGGATACGGTCCAAGGGGGCCGCCGAAGACGATCCCGTCTAGGAATCGGACCGGAAGCTCCGAGAGGGACCTCCTTACGTCAGCGGCGTTACCTGATACCGAGAGGGCGAGGGCCAGGTCGTCCGGCAGGACCTCGTGGATCCTCAGCCAGTCCCCTTTCGAGACCGCGTCGCTGAGCCTCGTCAGGAGGCCCTCTTCAACGCCCAACCGCTCACGCCAGGTTTGTGGCATGCCGAGCAGGACCACGGCCACGTACGGCTTCACGGTCTTGACCGCCTTGGCCCTCTCCTCATGTAGCGAAGTCAGCACCTCCGCCTCCACCGCGAAGCCTTCCCTACCCGCCGAGGTCGCGGCGTCACGGGCCCTCCTCGCCGACTCCTCGAGGAACGGAAGGTTGGCCGAGTTGATCAGGACACCGTCACCGACCTTACCCGCGAGCTCCAGCATCCGCTTCCCCTGAGCGGCCAAGTAGATCGGAACGGTGCCGCGCGGCCTGAAGTCGAGCCTCAGGTGGCCCTCAGTCCTCGAGCCCGTGAGGAGCGTCCTGACCGTCACCACAGCCTCCTCCACCCTCCTCAAGGGATCGACCCAGCCGAGGCCCATCGCTTTGAGCGAGACAGGGTCTCCGGCCCCTATCGAGAGCGCCACGCGGCCCGGAGCGAGTTCCGTCAGGCTCGCGGCGAACTGCGCCATCAGCGCAGGACTGAAGGCGTAGGGGTTGAGCACGCCCATCCCGATTCGCAGAACCCTGGTCCTCAGCGCGAGGTAGGTCGCGGCCACGACGGAGGACCTGTTGAAGTGGTGCTCGCTGAGCCAGACGGCGTCGTAACCGAGGCGCTCCGCGGTGACCGCGTAGACCCTCATCCTCCAGAACGGGTCCTTCGGAACCAGCTCGATCGAGAGCCTCAAACCTCCAGCCCTCGCCTCCTCAGGACTTCCCTGAACTTCTCGGGCTCCGTCCTCATCGCGAGCTCGCAGAGGAACTTGAACCCATCAGCGTCGTGGAGGGCCCCTCTCTCGTAGAGGTCGGCGAGCCTCTCTCCCTCTCCCGGATCGATCAGGTGATGGTTGTAGGTCGTCAGCGCAACGTCCAGGAGGTCCTCGACCAGCTCCCCGAAGTCAGACCTTCCCCTTACGGCCTCGTAGAGCCCGATCGGGTCCATCCTCAATCATCTGAACCGATGCAATATTTAGGGGACCGGTTGCGATGTCGCGTGTGGCCTTCGTCAGCAGCAGGGCCAGAGTATTGGGAAGGGTTCTTCCTGGGGCGGTGATCCTCGGACCGACGGTGGTCGGAGAGCGGAGCCTCATCGACTCCTTCGCGACGCTCGGGTATCCCAAGAGGTCGAAGCTGCTCGAGCTGAGGGAGGGGAGGCTGGAGGAGCTGGACGCGGTCAGCAACGGTTGCTCCGTCGGTTCGTGGTGCCTGATCAGGAGGGGATGCGTGGTCTACGAGGACGTCACGCTGATGGACGGCACAGAGCTCGGGCACAACGTCCTCATCCGCTCGGGGAGCGTCGTGGGCCGGAACACCAGGATAGGGACCGGGACGCAGCTGGACGGAGAGGTGGTCGTCGGCGACGGCTGCTCGATACAGTCCAACGTCTACCTTCCCCACCTGACCCGGGTCGGATCGAACGTCTTCATAGGACCGGGGGCGTCCGTGATGAACGACAGGTACCCGCCCAGCGACAGGCTCGAGGGCGTCGAGATAGGTGACGGAGCGGTGATAGGTTCGGGAGCGCTGCTGGTGGCCGGCATCAGGATCGGGAGAGGTGCGGTGGTGGCCGCTGGGGCCGTCGTCACCCGGGACGTACCCGATGAGGCGGTGGTAGTCGGGGTTCCGGCGCGGGTCGTGGGAACCAGGTCCGAGTACGACCTGAAGCGCCTCGGCGTGATCAGGCGTCCTCGAGGATGAGGCCGTAAACGGTGCAGGGCGCGCTGTCGATGAGGTCGATGGCCAGCGGCGCCACCAGCATCAGGTCGTACCTCTCTGGCTTCCCCTCGAGGTCCATGTCCTCCACGATCAGGAACCTCCTGCCCCTCAGCAGGACCCTGTGGGCCTCCCTTCCCATCTCCCTCCTGAGCGGGGAGCTGATGCTTATCGCGTCGATCCCGATGGCCCTGAGGTTGCCGAAGGAGGCGATGAGCCTCGCTGCCTCGACCGAGAGGGAGATCCCGACGTTCGCGTAGGTCTCAGGGTCCCTCGACCTGTGCCGCTGGAGCCCCGTCCTGATCAGGACCGCCTCGGACGTCCTCAGCTCCTCACCGTACCCTCTCAGGTCCTCCGGTGCGATGACCTCTCCCGGGGACTTGGGGACGTCCAGCACGCGAACTCCCCGGAAGGTCAGCTCCTCAGGCCCGAACTCGGAGATCCTGGGACCTGCGTCGTCGAAGTGGTTCGGGGCGTCGACGTGGGTGCCGATGTGGTTGGTGAGGGAGAGACGCCAGGCGTTGGAGCTGTCTCCGCGCGCAATGCTCCTCACCTGCTCCAGAACCGGCCCCTCGTTCCCAGGGTAGACCGGGTCGCCGATTCGGGTCACGTGGGACAGCCTGAAAACCCTGAAGCGCATCGGCTCCACCCGATCCGACCTCAGCATATACCGGTGGTCCGATCCGCGTGTGGCCAAAGCGAGCGTCCATGCCCGGGTCAGGGGGATGGCCTTTATCAGGTGCAGCAGCTGGGAGGGGGTGAGGTTGCGAAGCAAAAGGGAGCTCAAGCTCGGCTACTGGCTGGCGACGGAGCAGCACGGCCCTACGAGGCTTATGGAGCTGGCGACCCATGCGGTCATCGCGGGCTTCGACGTCCTCGTGCTGAGCGACCACTTCCACCCGTGGAGGGACAAGGGAGGTCAGGCACCGCATCCCTGGATAGTGCTCACCGCCATCGCCGAGCGCTTCAAGGGAGTTGAGGTGGGGACCGCGGTGACGACGCCCCTGTTCAGGTACCACCCTGCAATAGTCGCGCAGGCCTTCGCAACCCTCGACCACATGTACCCCAACCGGATCTTCATCACCGTCGGAACTGGTCACGCGATGAACGAGGTTCCACTGGGCTTCGAGTGGCCGGGCTACAAGGAGAAGGTGGGGAGGCTGAGGGAGGCGATCGAGATCATGAAGCTGCTCTGGGAGGGGGACTTCGTCGATTACGAGGGGACTTACTACAAGCTCAGGACCGCGAAGCTCTACACCAAGCCCCGCGGAAGGGTGAGGGTTTACGTGGCCACAGCCGATGCGGGCGTTGCGCGGTTCGCCGGTGCGCTCACCGACGGGATCCTGACGAACCCGAGGGGGATGGAGCACTGCAACGCGGTGGTATAGGCATTCCTGGAGGGCGCTAAGTCCGCCGGTAAGGACCCGTCGAGCCTCTCACTTTGTCTGGAGTTCAAGGTCTCCTACGACATCGACTACGACAGGGCGCTCCAGGGAGCCCTCTTCTGGGGGCCGACCGCGATACCGCGGGAGAAGCGGGAGAAGATCTGGGACCCGAGGGTTCTGGAGAGCATGGTCGGCGAGGCCGAGGTCGAGAAGATCAAGAAGACCTGGCTGATCACGAGCGACCCGGACGACATCTACAAGGCTCTGGGCGAGCTGATGAAGCTCGGGTTCGACAGGGTCTACATCCACAGCTCGTCCCCCGACGAGGAGAAGTTCCTGAGGATGCTGGGGAGGGAGATACTGCCGTGGCTGAGGGAGTACTACAGCTCCCTCCGGGTGCCTCTCAGGGTAGCGCCCGAGTGAGCGGAGCCCTTCGCGCCCGGTTCCCGATCTGGGCCAGCTCTCCGTTAATTTCCGCTTCCCAAACCGTCGGAGCCGCAGGACAGCGCAAACACTACAAATTGCACCGCGTATTGCTGACCGGAGCGGGTGGAGGGATGTCCGAGCTGAGGGCTGAGACGACGGCGAAGCCGAAGTACGCGGAGGAGGTCGTCCAGATCCCGGAGGGCGTGACGGTCGAGGTGGTGGACGAGGTGACGATAAGGGTGAAGGGGCCGCTGGGGGAGCTGGTGAAGTCCTTCGCGAACGCCGGCATCAGGATCTCCAAAACCGAGAACGGCCTGCTGGTCAGGGTCTACGGGAGGGGCAAGAGGGTCGATGCGATGATCGGTACGTTCAAGGCCGTCTTCAGGAACATGGTGCTGGGCGTGACGAAGGGATTCACGTACAAGCTTAAGGTCGTTCAGACCCACTTCCCGATGAACCTGAAGGTGCAGGGGAACAGGCTCGTGATCGAGAACTTCATCGGCGAGCGCTACCCGAGGGTCGTCGAGATTTTGCCGGGCGTTAAGGTGACAGTGAAGGGCGAGGACGTGATCGTCACCGGGATCGATAGGGAGGCGGTCGGGCTCGTCGCGGGCCGGATAGAGCAGGCGACCAAGATCAGGAACAAGGACCTCAGGAAGTTCCTCGACGGGATCTACGTCTACTACAAGGGCGTTGGGATCGAGAAGTAGCCGCACCCCCTTCACGACCTCGCCTCGAACCGCAGCAGCTCCAGCGGGTGGAGCACCCTCATCCCGGTTCCCGACCTCAGGTGAAGGGCGCAGACGCTGCTCTCCGTGACGATCGCGTCGAACCCTCCCGACCTGAAGGCGTCGAAGAGCCTCCTGCCCATCGCCTGAGAGAGCTTTCTCCCGATCGGCCCGGCCTTCATCCCGAAGGTTCCGGCCATGCCGCAGCACATCCCGTCGCCGACGACCTCGGCCTCTGCACCGGCCCTTCGCAGCAGCCAGAGAACGTTCTCGGCACCGGAGAGGGCCCTCTGATGGCACGGGACGTGGACGCCGTACCTACCCCTCACCGGCCTCGCGGACAACCTGCCCGATGCCGCGAGCTCCCTCAGCAGCCCCAATGCTTCCACCGTTTTCCCCGCGACCTCCACAGAGGCCTCGTTGCGTAGCAGGTAGGGGTAGACGAACTTGAGCGCGTAGGTCGCCGTCGGCTCCAGAGATACGACGAGATAACCCCTGGAGGTGAACTCTCGCAGCACGCGGACGTTGTACTCCGCGATCCTCATCGCCCCCTTCAGGTCTCCGTAGGCCACCAGCGGGTAGCCCGAGGTCCTAACGTCGGGGACATCCACCTCGATCCCGGTTTCCTGCAGCAGCGCGATCATCCCCTCGGCCAGGTCAGGCCTGACGTACTCGTAGAAGAAGTCCGGGAAGAGCGCGACCCGCATCACGGGGTTCTCGGGCCTCCGCATCACCCTCCCCAGACGCGCCCTCAAGCTCCTCTCCGCGAAGGGAGGAACCTCTGCATCCCTGTCCAGGCCCAGCAACCTCTCCATCAACCACCTGAAGGTACGGGACCTCAGCGCCCAGTTGGCGACGGGCGCGAACCTCGAGGCCAGTGCTCCGAACCGCTCGTAGGCCATCATGACCCTGTTGACCCAGGGGAATCCGCGGGACTCCGCGTCGAGCTCCTTCACCCGCGCTATCATCATCGGTATGTTGATCTCCACTGGGCAGACCTCCCTGCAGAGGCCGCAGGAGATGCAGAGGTGCGCGAAAACGGCACGATCGAGGCCGTGGACGTTCGCGGTCCAGGGTATACCGATGGGCCCTGGGTAGATGTGCCCGAAGACGTGACCGCCGACGACGCTGTACGGAGCGCAGACGTTCATGCAGGCCCCGCACCGGATGCAGTAGAGGGCCTCCCTGAAGACCGGATCTTCCCTCATCCTCCTACGGCCGTTGTCGAGCAGAACCACGTGCAGCTCCCTCCCCTCGGACCCTGGCAGCTCCATCCTCCCTCCCATCACGGAGACGTAGACGGTCAGCCTCTGGCCCGTGGCGGCCACCGCGTGGGACCTGGCGAGCATCAGGGCCTCCTCGACTGTACTCACCACCTTCTCGATGCCTAGGAGGACGATCTGGATTCTCGGCAGCGAGGCGACGAGCCTGCCGTTCCCCTCGTTCGTCTCCAGCACCACCGCACCCAGCTCCGCGATCGCGACGTTGGCGCCGTTGATGCCGACGTCAGCCTCGAGGAACTTCCGCCTGAGCCTCTCCCTGACGTACCTGAGCACCGCGCCTATCTCCGGCTCAAGCCTCACTCCTGCCTCCGCGGAGAAGAGCCCTGCCACCTCCTCGACCGTCCTGTGTATCGCGGGGAAGACCAGGTGGCTCGGCCTCTCCTTCGCCAGCTGGATGATCCGCTCGCCGAGGTCCGTCTCGATCACCTCGATCCCAGCACCCTCGAGAACCCCGTTCAGCTCGATCTCCTCGCTGGTGAGGGACTTAGACTTGACGACGGTCCTGGCGCCTGCCCTCTCCGCTATCCCGAGGATTATCTCGCAGGCCTCTTTCGCGTCCGCTGCGAAGTGCACCTTCGCTCCCCTCGCCTCGGCGTTCCTGACGAACTCCCGCACCAGCTCCTCGAGCTCCTCGACGCTCCTCTCCTTGATCGCCCTCACACCAGCCCTGAACGACGCGTAGTCCTCGAACTCCGCTATCGCCCGCTCCCTACCCCTCAGACCCCTGAGCATGGCCGCGTACAGCCCCCTCACGCCTCCCCTCCGGATCGACTCGGAGACGGCCCGCTCGAGCTCCCGGTACGTCATCACCTCACACCTCCAGGAAGACCACCGTTGTGTGTGGTCCGTGCACGCCGAGCGTCAGCCTGAGCTCTATGTCGCCGGTCCTGCTCGGCCCAGAGATCAGCGTCACCGCGAAGCCCCTGCTCTGAGCTGCCCTCCTGATCAGGCCAGCGACCTGAAGGAGGTCCGGGAGCACAGCTTCGGCCCTGATGTGGGCGACGTGGACCGGAGGTAGAGCGGAGACCAACCTGTCGGACTCGGTGTGGCAGACCTCGACGATCGATCCCGTTTCGGCGACCGCCGCTGCCGGGAAGGTTACGCCGGCCCCGCAGCCCTCGATGCTCGCCGCGTCTGCGCCCGGTGGAACCACCTCGAACCGTCCGCGGAGCTCTCGGATCAGATCGCTCGACCTGTTGTCGCCGGAGGAGGCCACAGCCACCCGTTTCACCCCTCTCCTCTCCAGCCACTCCGCTATGCCCCGGACGGCCCCGTCCCAGCCGCGCGTGACCACGACCTCGCCGTTCTGGTCGGTGAACCTCTCCGCAAACCTCCTCACGACCTCGCCGACCTCCGGCTGCAACCCACGACGGCATCAGCCCATCGCTATAAAAGTGGGGATCGCAACGGGTTCCGAGAGGTCAACTGTGGGGACGCAGGCGCGGGAACCCGGCACGATCCGATGGGACGCCTCAATCGCGGCGAACCACTAAATACTGTGGCTCAACAGTCCTGTCTGCGGGGCCGTGGTCTAGTGGCATGACGCCGCCCTCACACGGCGGAGGTCGTGGGTTCGATTCCCACCGGCCCCATCCGATAAGTTGGGCAACTCTCGTCCACGGCGGGTCACTTGCTGAGCTTCGGCCCCTCGGCGAGAGGTCGGTTCGGCGTGACGTGAGCAATATATTAGACCGGTTGAGGACGGATCGCCGTGGCGGAGCAGATCGACATCTCCGAGTTCAGGAAGGTCGACATCAGGATAGGGAAGGTAGTCGAGGCCGAGCGGGTCCAGGGGACCGACAGGCTGATCAGGCTGACCGTGGACTTCGGAGGCGTCCGGAAGCAGGCCCTTACGGGACTCGGTCACCTCTACCAGCCCGAGCACTTCCTGGGAAGGAAGTTCGCCTTCGTCACGAACCTTAAGCCGAAGAAGGTGAGGGGTCTCGTGTCCGAGTGCATGATCCTTGCGGCCATGAAGGACGAGAACGACGTGGTCCCTCTGGTCCCGGAGAGGGACATCGCCGAGGGCTCTCAGGTCCTCTGACCCCTCAGGAACTCCTCAGCGGCCGCGAGCACCTCCCTCGACGTCCTGAACCTCAGCCTGGACATCGCCTCCTCGAAGGGCAGCCACTCGAACCCCTTGTGCTCGTGGGAGATCCTCACGTCGGTAGTTTTGGATTTTCCAAGATAGTAGACGACGCTCTTATGCACTTTCTCACCCTTCTCGGTGTAGAAGTAGCTGATCTCCTTCCGGAAGCCGAAGAGGACCTCGACGTCGTTCAGGCCGGTCTCCTCGCGGAGCTCCCTCAGGGCGGCCCTGATGTCGCTCTCCCCCTGCTCCACGTGGCCCTTCGGGAAGTCCCAGTGACCGCTGGGGTAGTGGAGAAGCAGATAGAGCCTGGTGCCGTCCTCGCGCTCGGAGAAGACGACGAAGCCCGCGGACCTCTCCCTTCTGACCATCCGCTCAGCGGATCTGCCTCCTCAGCTCCTCGTAAGCGGTCTTGATCTCCTCAACGGTCGCCTCATCCTCGAGGGTCGTGACGTCGCCCAACGGCGCGTTCATCAGGACCGCCCTCAGCAGCCTCCTCATGATCTTCCCGCTCCTGGTCTTGGGAAGGGCCCTGACGAAGACCACCTCCCTCGGCACCATTATCGGTCCGTACCTCTCCCTTATCCACCTCATCAGCTCGGCCTTCAGCTCGCCCGACGGCTGGTGTCCTGACTTGAGGACGACGAACGCCACCGGAGCCTCGCCCTTGACCTCGTCCGGAACGCCCACCACGGCCGACTCCGCAACGGACGGGTGAGCGACGAGCGCCGACTCGAGCTCGTAGGTGCCTATCCTGTGGCCGGCGACCTTGAGGACCTCGTCAGCCCTTCCAGCGACCCAGATGTAACCGTCCTCGTCCCTGATCGCGTAGTCGCCTGTGTAGTAAACCCCTGGGAACCTGGACCAGTACACCCTGTTGTAGCCCTCCGGATCCCCCCACATGCCGGTGGGAGGAGCGAGCATCCCGGGCCAGGGCCTCTTGATCACGAGGAAGCCCTTCGATCCGGCCGGCAGGGACCTTCCCTGCTCGTCGACCACGTCCACCTCTATCCCAGGAAGCGGAGGGCCGTTGGTGCCGGGCTTCAGCGGGACGAGCGCAAGCCCGGGAGCGTGGCTGATCAGGATCCCACCGGTCTCGGTCTGCCACCAAGTGCTCCCGACCGGGCACCTCCCTCCGCCGACCACCTCGTAGAGCCACCTCCAGGCCGACGGGTTGATCGGTTCGCCGACGCTGTGGATCAGCCTCAGCGTCGAGAGGTCGTGCCTCTTCACGTGCTCGTCGCCGAAGCGGATGAGCATCCTGACGGCCGTCGGGGTGGTGTAGAGGATCGTGACGCCGTACCTCTCCACTATCGACCACCACCTGTCTGGTGCCGGGTAGTCGGGCGTTCCCTCGTACATCACGATCGTTGCTCCCTCCATCAGCGGCCCGAAGACGACGTAGCTGTGCCCCGTGACCCATCCTATGTCGGCCGTGCAGAAGTAGACGTCCTCGTCCCTTATGTCGAAGACCCACTTCATCGTGGCGTGGAGGAGGACGGAGTAGCCGTGGTGGTCGTGGATGATGCCCTTGGGCTTCCCGGTGGTACCTGAGGTGTAGAGCACGTAGAGCGGCTCATCGCAGGTCATCCTCTCGGGCTCCACGTAGGCGTTCACGGGGACCTCAGCGAGCAGGTCGTCGAGGAAGACGTCGCGTCCATCCGTCATCGGTACATCGGCCCCGAGCCTACTGACGACGACCACCTTCCTGATGCCGTCGTAGAGCCTGATCGCCTCATCGGCGATCTTCTTCAGCTCGATGACCCGACCCCTCCTGTAGAACCCGTCGGCGGTGATCAGGTACCTGGCTCCGAGGTCCCTCATCCTCATCGCGAGGTTCTCGCCGGTGAAGCCGCTGAAGACGACGGTGAAGACAGCGCCGAGCCTGGCGCATGCCAGCATCACCGCTGGGAGCTCCGGAACCATCGGCATGTAGATCGCCACCCTCTCCCCCCTCGAGACGCCCAGACGCCTGAGGGCATGGGCTATCCTGTTGACGAGCCTCCAGAGGTCGAAGTAGGTGAGGACGCGCCTCTCTCTCGGTTGGCCCCTCTCGTCGACCGGCTCACCCTCCCAGATGATCGCGACCTTGTTCCGCCTCCAGGTCCTGACGTGCCTGTCGAGGCAGAGGTGGGAGACGTTGATCTCGCCGCCGACGAACCAGCGGTAGACGTTCGGGTGCTCGCCTGGAACGAGGACCCTATCCCACTTCCTGAACCACTCCAGCTCCTCCGCGACCCTACCCCAGAAGCCCTCCAGGTCCTCGACCGCGGCACGGTGGAGCTCGAAGTACGACTTCGGGTCCACGACTTTACCCGAGTGGCTCGCCGGGACGATCCTCTCCTCAAACGGAAGGGGTTCGCCCATGATGCCCTCGGACGACATGACCTTAACACTCCCGCGACCCGTCCAACGGATAAGCCTTCAGGCACACGTAAAGCCGTGGTCGGAGAACGTCAGCTCAGGTCCTTTTCCTCGGCTGCACCGGTCCGCCTGAACTTCCCCTTCCAGAAGGCCGGATAGGTTCCCCGCTCCATCAGGACGACGTCCGTCCTCACGAAGACGCCTCCCTCGTCGAAGTCGAGCGCCGACTTCTCGGCTTTGCCGAGGGCCACCAGCTCGCCCTTCAGCGTGAAGATCGCAACGAGGTCGCCCTTCTCGATGGTCCGGTCGTAACGCGCCACCCCGGGCGTCGCCAGTGGGGCTCCGTGGCATATGGCATCGACCGCCGTGTCGAGCACTTCCACCCTCGGGAGGTGTGCGACCAGCTCCTCGGGGTTCCGGACGATCTCCCTGAGCCAGGACCCGTCGCCCTCCAGATAGGACCTGTAGGCGGCGTAGACCTCCAGCAGGCTGTGGGCCTGGGACTCGTGGAGGTTCTCGACCCTGGTGCGCCTGAGCTCGCGAAGGTGGGCTCCTGTTCCCAGCAGAAGGCCGACGTCGTGGCAGAGCTTCCGGACGTAGGTCCCTCCGCTGACGACGACCCTGAAGAGGACGTCCCTCCCCTCCCTCTCGAGGACCTCGAGCTCGTAGACCGTCCTGAGCCTGGGCCTCCTGGCGACCCTCGACCTGACGGGTGGGGTCTGGTAGATCTCGCCGACGAACTTGGTCAGCGCCTCCGCCAGCTCCCTGTCCGAGACGTCGCCGTGCAGCCGCATTACGCCCACGTACTCCTTGGGCAGGCCCGTCACCGCCTGCGTGAGCCTCGTGGCCCTTCCCAGCAGCACCGGGAGGACGCCGGTTACAGCGGGATCTCCCCCGCCCCGAGGGCGCCAAGGGTCCCGCCGTGGCCGGCCTGCTCGACGCCGAGTATCCGGCGGACGGATGCCACCACGTCCTGGCTCGTAGGCCCGGCGTGCTTGTCCGCGACGAGGTACCCGAACTCGAGCAGATCCCGCAGGGTCCGGTCCTCGGGACGCTTGCCGTACCTCTCGTCGGTCGTCGCGTCCACCACCGTCACGATCTCCCTCTCACGCTCTCTGAAGGGGTCGGAGTAGACGAACCTCAACTGACCCCGACCTTCACCCTCGACCTCACGTACTCGATGAGACCCGCCTCTTCCAGCGCCCTCTTCACCTCCTCGTCGGACGCTCCCCTCGCTATCCTGACCTTGTGCGGGGTGAAAGCCAGGTGGAGCACGTTGACCCTGCGCCTCCTGACGCCCGATACCTCCTTGGGCCCGGTCACCACCACGAACCCGTCCTCCTTGTCGACGTCCACGATCACGCACTTCAGCCCCGCCTCCCTTCCCCTCGTCTTCACCGCGATCCTCCCGATCTCCTCATCCAGGCCCATGCCAGCGGCACAGTCCATCAACC